>Ga0326728_10025523_pt1 | contig 10568 bp, 12 predicted proteins | sample MB3enrmetagenome_FD_207602 | JGI IMG/M metagenome (GOLD analysis project Ga0326728, IMG submission 207602) | Lab enriched peat soil microbial communities from McLean, Ithaca, NY, United States - MB31MN | ecosystem: Environmental > Terrestrial > Soil > Wetlands > Peat | place: USA: New York...
GTTTGAATCTTCGGCGCCGGGCTTGGAGTTCTCGCCATTCAAAAGAAAAACGGCCCCAGGTTCGGGGCCGTTCTTCGTTCCTGAGTCGAAATGCAGCTTACTTCGTTGCGGGTGGTTTCGGAGGCACTCTGTGCGGCGGCCGCCTCGTCCCGGGCGTCGGCTTCTCCGGCGGGATGTCATCCTTATTGACCGTCGCAGTGTCCCATGTGAGTAGGAAAGGACTCTGCGTGTACCCGGTCAGCGTTCCCGTGAAGCGAACCACGTCGTCCTTCTGCAAACGTTTCGCATCGGGCTGGTTAACGATGTGGACCTCCATATTCGGCTCCGTCGCGGCTTCCATCTCTTTCTGCATTCCTTCCTGGTCCGTGGCGAGCGGCCGGAAGACCTTGAGCGTCAGATTGTTGTCGTCCACGGGAACGATGTCCATGATGCGAACCGCCACATCCGGATACTGGGACCCGCAGGTCGCCAGCCACATGACCTTTCCGTGGTCGCCGCCTTCCTTCAGCCAGGGGATGAAATGATCCACGTCGTTGCGCGCCGCATCCAGATCGGCCGAGCTCGGAATGGTGTAGGTCGCCGGCCTATCCGCGGTCGTTCCGGCGAGCGTGACGAGTTCGTTCAGTTCGCCGTCAATCAAATTGTCGCAGACGCCTCCGCCCTGATAATCCGACAACCGGCTCCGCAAATACTTTTGCACCTGCGCCTGGCCCGGTCCCTTGAGCGACACCGAGCGTGCCAGCGCCCAGAACCCGTCCATGGATTGCGGGGGAGTCAAGGAAAGATACGCAACACCCAACCGGAAGTATGTGACCGGTATGCCCGGATCGTCAGGATCCGCAGCCAGCGCAGCTTTGAAGAAAGTCACCGCGCCGGTGAAATCTTTCAGGGTGAGTGAGGCCATTCCCGCCGTGGCATTGAACAGAGCCGTGGGCGCCTGCAAATTCTTCGCCCACGCGTCAGCCGTTTGCTCCGCCGGCTTCGGGATTTGCGCGAGGACAGCGAGACCCATCTTTGCAGCGTCCCGTGCTTGCGTCGCTTCGTCCTTTGCATTCGGGTCGGTGCCCGTGAACCAGTAGTTGAACGCCAGCGTCCTCAAGTAGAGCGCTTCAAAGCGCGTCTTGGCATCCACCTTGTCGCCCAACGCGGCTTCCCGGTCGGCGTACTCAATCACCTTCGGATAGTTCTTCAGATCGTTGTACGCCAGATAGTAGGTGTGGTAAACGTAGGGGAGAAGCGCGGATGTCGGAAACTTGCTGACGAAATCATCCAAATCCTTGATCTTCTGCCCCGCGTTCGGCTCGTTGAAGGCTTGCTGGTACAAATTGTATTCGGCCAACGTATAAGCCGGCTTCTGATCCGCCGGCGCCTGTTGCGGGGCTTGCGCGGCTCCCGATGCCGCAACTCCGCCGATCAACCCCGCGACTGCCAGGCCTATTAGACCTACTCTCGTTCGATTCCGCATTCGCATCATCACCCCTCGCTGCCTTCTAGGGAAGTCGCTCGCACACCGCGTTCAGTGCCAAACGCGGTAAGAGGGCTGCATCTCCACCGAAGATGGGCGATTATAGGGAATCCGTCCGCGCCACGCAAGCAGCTTTCCCATTTCGTCGAGCTCTGTATCGCTCCTCCCCATGGCACATGCAACGTCTCTGAATGGTAAGATGGCGCACGGGGACGCAACGTCGCCCGGCAGTTTTTCGGACACGGGGAAACCCGAATGAGTTTGCAAGATACGCTGAACGGACAAACCGCGTTGATTACCGGGGCCAGCCGCGGGATCGGCTTGGCGATCGCCCAACGCCTGGGCTGCATGGGCGCTCGCGTCGCGATTTGCGCGCGAGATGCGCAACGCCTCGGGCAAGCCGCTTCCGCAATGCGAAGCGAGCAAATCGCAGTCTTGCTTGTTCCCGCCGACGTATCGCGCTCGGAGGATGTCGCGCGCCTGGTTTCGCAAGTCGAGCGCACCCTGGGCCCGATCGATATCCTTGTGAACAATGCGGGCATTGGCCACTTCGGTCCGGGTCATGAGGCAACCGAACAGAACTGGGACTCTGTATTAGACACCAACTTGAAGGCGGTGTTCCTGATCTGCCGCGCAGTTGTCCCTGGAATGATGAAGCACGGCGGAGGACACATCATCAATATCAGTTCGCTTGCAGGAAAGAACGCCTTTGCCGGTGGGGCGGTGTACTGCGCCTCCAAGTGGGGCTTGCAGGGGTTCAGTTTCTGTCTCGCCGAAGACCTTCGCGCGTTCAACATTCGCGTCAGCGTGGTCTGCCCCGGTTCCGTACTGACCGATTTTAGTCCGCATGCCGGCAAGGACGACAGCAAGATGCTACAGCCTGAAGATGTCGCACATGCGGTCGCGGCCCTGGTGACGCAGGCCCCGCAAAGCTTTATCAGTGAAGTACTTATACGGCCCACGCAGAAGCCGTAAAACTCCTCTTGACAATAGTTGTCTAAACAAGTATAGTTCGACCCGTGAGCGAGAAACACACAGCCGGTTCTGATGCCGCTCCGAAGCCTAAGCTCGAACAGCAGGTTTTTCTTGAGCTGTTGCGAGTGGCGGATTCATTGGTACAGGACGCAGAGGCCATCTTGAAACCTCTAGGGCTTTCGCATACGCAATATAACGTCTTGCGGATCCTGAGGGGCGCCGGGCCGGCAGGGTTGGCCTGTGGCGGGATCGGGGAGCGCATGTTGACGCACGATCCTGACATTACGCGACTCCTGGATCGGCTCGACTCACGCGGCCTTATCAAGAGGGAACGAGAGCAGGAGGACCGCCGGGTCGTGCGCACGCGCATTACGGATGCCGGGCTGCGTCTGCTGGAAGAACTGGACGCGCCGGTCTCGCAGCTCCACGAGAAGCAACTGGGGCACTTGGAGCCCACACAGTTGGAGGAGTTAAAGAATCTGCTCTCCTTGATGCGCACGCAGGGCTGTCCCCCTAAGAGCTGATTTTTTTTGCTGCGACAGTTGTTATCACGATAAACGAGTTCACGGAATTAGGAGGAACGACATGATTTCGACAACTGAAACTCCGATCAATGAGTTGCTTTCACGGCGCGCCAGTTCTCGCGCGTTTTCGACCCGCCCGGTGACTGCGGCGAATCTCCGCACCGTGCTGGAGGCAGCCCGCTGGGCCGCCTCCTCCTATAACGCGCAGCCGTGGAGATTCTTGGTCGCCCGGCGCGAGGACGCGAGCCGGTTCCAAAATACTCTCGACGTTCTCATGCCGGTCAATCGCGCGTGGGCATCCTCGGCGCCGGTCTTGATCGTCACCGTGGCGCGCGTGAACTATCCGCACAACGGCCGACCGAATCGCCACGCGTGGCACGACGTCGGCCTGGCGACCGGAAACTTGATGACGCAAGCGGAAGCACTGGGTCTCGTGACGGGGCCGATGGGTGGCTTCGATCCCCAGGAGGCGCGGGAGAAGTTGCACATTCCGGACGGCTGGGAGCCCGTCGCGGTGATTGCCCTCGGCTACCCGGAACGCGGGGAAGCAAGTGGCGGCGATGGCGATGGCGCGCGTCCGGCGAAGCCTCGCGAGCGTAAGCCTCTCGCGGAGATTGTGTATGGCGGGGACTGGGGCGAGCCAATCCAGCTCACCTCAGAAGACGAAGAATCCAACGAGGAGGCAGGGAAATGGGGAACACGCTTAACAATTCAGTGACTTTGGCGTCGCGATTCTTCCTGAGTGCGGTATTCATCGTCAGCGGTTTCGGGAAGGTCGGTGGCTGGTCCATGGTGGCGGCCGCAAATAACGGATGATTCCGCGGCGGAAGCGCGGGCGGAAGGCTCCGCGTGACGCGTCCCTCTGAGTGGAACTACAAGCGCGGCAGAACGATCCCCTGCTGCGCCTGGTATTTCCCCTTTTTGTCTTTGTAGGAGATCTCGCATTCCTCGTCCGAGGCGAAAAAAATCACCTGGCAGAGGCCTTCGTTCGCGTAGATGCGCGCCGGCAAGGGCGTCGTGTTGCTGATCTCCAGCGTCACGAAGCCTTCCCATTCCGGCTCGAACGGCGTCACGTTTACGATGATTCCGCATCTCGCATACGTGGATTTCCCGACGCAAATCGTCAGCACGTTGCGCGGGATGCGAAAATACTCCACCGATCGGCCGAGCGCGAAGGAGTTCGGCGGGATGATGCAGACGGCTCCCTTGAACTCGACAAACGAGAGCGGGTCGAAGTGCTTCGGATCCACGATGGTGGAGTTCACGTTCGTGAAGATGCGAAACTCGTCGGCAACGCGAATATCGTAGCCGTAACTGGAGAGGCCGTAACTGATCACGCCGTCGCGGATTTGGCGATCCTCGAACGGCTCGATCATCTTGTGCTCCAGCGCCATGCGGCGAATCCAGCGATCTGGCTTAACCGTCATCCGGGCCTCCATGGGTCCAGGTACGAAACTCTTGGCACGAAAAAGAGGCGCATCTTAGCTCACCGCGCATCCCTTGACAACCCGCAACTCCATGTCTAGCATAGGCTTCCATTTGCAACCGGGGAGGGGCGCGTGATCAAGCTCGATATCGTGAACGCCGTCGTCAGCGCGACGGGTGTCAGCCGCACCAAGGCCGAACAGGCGGTTGAGACCGTCTTCGAGTCGCTGAAGCAAGCCATGGGCCGCGGCGATCGCATTGAGCTCCGCCGCTTCGGTGTGTTCAGCGTCAGGCCCCGCAAGACGGGAATCGGCCGCAATCCGCGTACCGGGGAAGAAGTGAAGATCCCGCCCGGAATGGTCGTGCGGTTCAAACCCGGCAAAGAACTCCAAGAGTTGTAAGCCTGCCGACCCGGCCCGGCTGGCGCCGGCGTGCTCCTGCCCGGCCCGCCAAAGAATGTCCCCCATTATTGCGACAGGCTCGCGATTGTATGTGTCTGCCGGCGGCATCGCCGCGCCTCCGCGCTTTCTTGTTGCTTGCGACTCGTGCATGATGGAAGGGTACGGTCAATCGGATGACTCAGGGCGATCTCCCGGGCCAGCGGCCCGTTGAAATCTGGGTTCCGGCGCAGCCGCAAGATCCAGCGCGTGTTGCGCCCTATTGGAACGCGCGGGAATCGCAATCGCGCAGTTCGCTGGCGCTCGCCCTGCTTCTGTTTGTCCTCACTGTAATCTCGACGCTCGCCGTCGGCGCGCAATTCGCCTCGGCCTACGCTGTGGGCCGCTCTCCCGATTTCGACAGTTTTTTCTCTGTTTACCTTAAGCTGCTCGCTCACCCGCGCCTGCTCGTTCCCGGTATTCCGTTCGCGTTTACGCTCATCGGTATTCTTCTCGCGCACGAGCTCGGCCATTTCTTCGCCTGCCGCCACTATGGAATCGCCGCAAGCTATCCTTTTTTCATCCCCGCGCCGACGCTGATCGGCACGCTCGGCGCGTTCATTCGCATTCGTTCTCCAATCGTTAGCCGCAGAGCGCTTTTCGACGTCGGCATCGCGGGCCCTGTGGTGGGTTTCGTCCTGGCGATTCCCGCCCTGGCCATCGGCTTGGCGCAATCGAAGCTCATTCCCGGCGTGGAAGCGGCCTCCGCCGTGCAATTTGGCCATCCCCTCGCCCTCTATTTCTTGTCGGAAGTGATCCGCCCCGGCGTCCCGCTCGGAGATATCCTCTTGCATCCGATTGCTCGCGCAGCCTGGGTCGGATTGTTCGCGACGGCGCTGAATCTCCTGCCGGCGGCGCAGCTCGATGGCGGCCATATCCTTTACTCGATATCGAGCCGGCGCCATAAGTGGATCTCGCTCGGCGTTGCCATCGCCCTGATTCCCCTCGCGATTTTTGCGTGGTGGGGATGGCTGGTTTGGGCCGCGCTCCTGTTTGCGTTGCGCTTCCGGCATCCGCCGCTGCTCGATCCCTGGACTCCGGTCGGCAGGGGACGCGAGGTTTGGGCGGTGTTCGCGATCGTGATTTTTGTGCTTTGCTTCATGCCCACGCCGATTATCATCGCGAATTGAGCCGCGGCTTTCGCAAACTACATCATGCTGAGCGGGTCCACATCCACCAGTACGGCTCTCTCCGGAATTTCTTTTTTCGCGCACGCGTCGAGGCATTCGCGCAGCAGACGCCCCATCTCCTTCCGCTGCGGCGCTTTCAACAGGAATTGGAATCGGTATTCCCGTCGCAGCCGCGCCAGCGGCGCCGCGCAAGGGCCCAGGACGCGCACGCCGCGCGACTCCGCGGCCGCCGAACGGAAGAATCGCTCGATTTCACGCGACCAGCGCACGGCGTTTTCCAGCCGCGCGTCGCGCACCAGAACGCTCGCCAGCGCCGCGAACGGCGGATAGTGCAGCATCCGTCGGAATTGCAGCTCTCTTTCAAAAAACGAGACGTAGTCCTGCTGCGCGGCCAAGGTGATCGCGTAGTGCTCGGGATAGTACGTCTCCACCAAAACTTCTCCCGGCAGCTCCCCTCGTCCCGCGCGCCCCGCCACTTGCGTGAGAATCTGAAACGTCCGCTCGGCCGCCCGAAAATCCGGCATGCCAAGCTGCGCGTCCGCCGAAACAACACCCGCCAGAGTGACGCGATGGAAGTCGTGCCCCTTGGCCACCATCTGCGTGCCGACCAGAATGTCGAGCCGCCCCGCCGCGAACGCGCCGAGCAGTTGATGGTAAGCGCGGCGCTTGCGTGCCGTGTCGCGGTCGAGCCGTCCGATGCGCGCGCGCGGAAAGATCTCGCGCAGATGCTCCTCGATCTGCTCCGCGCCCGCTCCGACGTAATACAAATGTTCCGAGCCGCACTTCGGGCACGTTTTCGGCACCGCGCGCGAATAGCCGCAGTAGTGGCAGACGAGCCGCCCGCGCTGCTTGTGATATGTCAGCGCGATGCTGCAATTCTCGCATTGCACCGAAACGCCGCAGCTCCGACACAGCGCGTACCACGAGTAGCCGCGCCGGTTGACGAGCACCAGCGCCTGCGTCCCGGCATCGAGACGCGCCGCAATCGCCTCGCGCAATTTTCCCGAGATCGGCCCGGCCTTGTGCGTGCGCCGGAACTCTTCGCGAAGGTCCACCACTTCCACCGGCGCGAGCGGGCGCCCTTCCACGCGCGATTCGAGTTGCAGCAGTTTGTAGCGCCCCTGCTGCGCGTGGTAGAAACTTTCGAGCGACGGCGTCGCCGAGCCGAGCAGCGCAACCGCGCCTTCCATCTTCGCGCGGACGATCGCGACGTCGCGCCCGTGGTAGCGCGGGGATTCTTCCTGCTTATAACTCGTCTCCTGCTCCTCATCCACGATCACTACGCCCAAATTCTCGAGCGGCGCGAACACCGCCGACCGCGTCCCGACTACGACGCGCGCTTCTCCCGCGCGCACGCGCCACCATTCGCGCACTCGCTCGACGTCCGCAAGCCCGCTATGCAACACGGCCACGCCCGTCCCAAAGCGCGCGCGGCATTGCCGGCCCAGCCACAGCGTCAGTGCGATTTCCGGCACCAGCATCAGCGCCGTTCGCCCGCGCGCCAGCGCCGCTTCGATTGCCGCGAGATACACTTCGGTCTTGCCGCTCCCTGTGACGCCGTACAGCAGGCCAACCGTGAACGCGCCGGAATTCATCCACGCGCCGATTTCGTCCACGGCGTGCTGCTGTTCCGCGTTTAATGTGTTCGCAGGCGCGGTCCACTCGCTCTCGAGCGTGTGATCCTCAGCGGGCAGGGGCTCTTCCCAGCTTCGCAATTTCCCAGTGCGCAGCAAGCGATCCACCAGCGCGCGAGAGACTTTCGCTTCGCGCAACAGTTGCGCCACCGGCATCGGCCCGCGCTCCTCGCAGAGCAAGTGTCGTAGCCGTTCCTCGGCAACGCCCCTGCTTCTCTGGCTCTTTGTCTCTTTCTCCCTCTGTGAACTCTGTGTGCTCTGCGGTTCAGTTCCGCCGTCATCGATCTTGCCGCTCTGTGTGTAGGGGCGGAGCTTGTCTCCGCCCTCTGCGCCGTCGTTCCACGCCACGATTTTTTGCGTGCGCGCCTTCCGACGCACCGCCACTTCCTGCGCCGTCAACATTCCGCGCCGGAGCAGCCGCAGCGCCGCTTCCGCTCCGCCGGGCAGTTTCGCCGCGCGGTCCGCGCGCAGCGGTTTGCCCTCGATTTCGCAAAGTTGCAGCAACGCCAGTTCAGCGATTTCGGGATCGCTGCGGTTGCCGCGCGCGTCAATTTCCCGTTTTCGCGCGCGCCCCGCGTCCGTCAGATGCAGCTCGCGCTCGCGGCGCAAGTCCACGGCCGGTGGCAGGATCGCGTGGAACACTTCGCCCTCCGGCGCAAGATAGTAATTCGCCACCCAGCGCCCCAGCCGGGCCAGCAGCGGCGGAATCGCCGGCTGGTCGTCGAGCACGTCGAGAATGTCCCGCAGTGGCGCGCCCGCGGGCGCCGCACGCCCCTGCGCGCCAGTCGCCGCGCGTTCGACGATCAGGCCCACCATCGTCCGCTTGCGGAATGGAACCAGCACGCGCGCTCCCGGCACCGCGCGCTCCGCAAACGCCTCCGGCACGCGATACGTGAATGCGGATCGCACAGGCACAGGAAGCACGACTTCGCAGGTAATCTCAGCCATCGCGCACTAGTCTAGCAGCTTGTTGAAACAGGGACGCGGCGACCCTCGCTGAAGGTAGGCTCCGCAAGAATCGTCACCCGGGCTTCCGCGCGGACTCTTCAGCCCCTGGAGCGACCGCCGCTTTGAAAACGTGACGTGATTGGCAGTTCTGAAAGGACTGACATCAGTACGGAATTGGCGGCCGTATCTCGCGGAACTTAACTTTGTGACGCTTACCGTCGCTGGCAGCCCGAGGAACCGTATACCTATACCGGAGAGCCTTCCGTTCCCGTTCAGCAAACTCAAGGAGGATATATTCTTCGCCGCAGATATGCTGAGTGAATACCCCCATATATTCCACCTCAAGACTACCGATCAAGGACCGACCGTCCTTCGCGCGCACCTTTGACCTGAACACAAAGAGCTTTTGCGGGGCCTTGATGTGCATCAGCTTCTCGAAATCGTCTTTATCGTGGAAATCCCTTTCCGATTCGACGGCAAGGACTACATCTGGTAGTGTGCGCGAGCCGCTCCTCCTTTGCCACATCATGTCCACAAGGTATTCGCCTTGTTGTCGCCGTGCGTCAGGAGACACGTGGAAATGTTTCTTCCTGCCCAACTCACGCAGGACGCGAAGTATCTCAGTCGTCCAATTTACTTCAGCTCGCTTTGCGTTTAGACCGGAGACAATTCTCTCGGTTAGGCCGCAAGCGTCAAATGCTTTTTTGCCAAAAATCATTTTGTGTTCTCCGCTCTCATCAGAAGAGTTGGGATTGAATTCGGATATGTGCCTTGGTTGTGACTGGCTCATGCATGAGAGGAAACCATTTCATAAGAGTTACAGGAATCAGCGTTTTTCAACGAGCTACAAACTCTTCTGCATATCGGACGAAACAGGCCTCCATCCGGATGTCTTGGCCACCTTGCCAATCTGGTTCCCTCTTTGGACAAGTAAGAGATCAAGGCTTCACTCGTGCGGTGTTGAAGGGCCGTCCACCTGCGCCGCGTATCCCCAAAATCTCACGACAGGCACATCAAGTGTGGCGCCAAAGGCATTCGTGCCTTGCAATGTGCCCAGCGGTTCCACTTTCCACCGGCGGTCCAAATCCAACTCGGCATCTTGAGTGGAACTGACAACGGCTATTTCGCCCAGGAGGTCGGAATCACCCGATGCATTGAAGTTCCCTTCCAGTCCCATCACGTCGTAAAGACCGGTGTCCTGCGAAACCATCTTCCGGAAGCGCAAGCCGGTCTGGCTCAATTGACCTCCGGGTCGGGGGTCAACGTAACCCTCCGCGTACTGGACGAACGTGCCGTTGTAGAGTACTGGGCGGGACACAACATCAAGAATTACCAAGCTGTTCTTGAATTTAAAAGGGTTCCTAAGCAAGTCGTACGGGTGAAGCATTATGCCGGCAGACGGTGGTTCCACCGGCTTAGCCTGTTGGGGTGTAGCATGCGTGGCCGTTTGCTGTTGTCCACCGCTTGAACCACCGTCATGGAAATTCCCAGTGAGGAGAACCGCAATGACGACAAGAAAGATCGCCGCGACCGCCGCACCGACCCAGAGTATCCCGCGCTTTAAGGGAGAATCGGTGTGCGCCCCGGAGGGGGGTGCGTTCGGCGCAACCCGGAATGTCCCCGGGACTCCTCCCTGGTCATTTCTTGCTTCGATCGGATTTGCAAGAGCGGAGGCGAGGGGCCTACCGCACTGAGAGCAGAATCTTCCCGCGTCTGGATTGGGACTGCCGCATGTGACGCAGAACATGGTGCCTTAGCCCACCCATGATCCTGTCGGGGAGCAGGTCGGTCCGGCCAACTCGTCAAGCTAGGGATATCCAATCTGGCCCTTCGGTCTCTGCATCCTAGTGCTTCCCCCACGCGCGACGCAAGGAATTTGTGAACAGAACGGGTTCCTCTCTCACCCGCGGCGCGTGCGGTTCAGCGGCAATCCCAGCTCGACCATGACTTTCTTCAGGTCCACCCAGACGTCCGCCTTCGCGGCGGGATTCCGCAGCAGGTACGCCGGGTGATACGTCGCGATCATGCGC
>Ga0326728_10025524_pt1 | contig 10568 bp, 9 predicted proteins | sample MB3enrmetagenome_FD_207602 | JGI IMG/M metagenome (GOLD analysis project Ga0326728, IMG submission 207602) | Lab enriched peat soil microbial communities from McLean, Ithaca, NY, United States - MB31MN | ecosystem: Environmental > Terrestrial > Soil > Wetlands > Peat | place: USA: New York...
TCTCCGAAGCCGTCTTCGGAATCTCATTAAGCACCTGCACGTACGACGGCAGCTGATTGCGCTCCAGCTGCCGCCCGCAGGCGCCGAAGAAGGTGGCCGGATCGAAGGTCGAGCCTTCGGCAAGCACGATCACCGCTACCACGTCCTTCTCTCCCGGTGCGCCGGACTTCGCCGGAATGCCGTAGACGTACACGTCGGTGACCTCCGGCAACTCGGCGATCACCTTCTGCACGAAATCGGGTTGAATGAACTCGCCGTTGTGGCGGATCTCCGAGCCCTTGCGGTGGCTGAAAAACAACCAGCCCTCCGCGTCGGTGTAACACATGTCGCCGCTGCGCAACCAGCCGCCGCGCGTCTTCGCCGCCGAAGCTTCGGGATTCTTCAGGTACTCGACCTTGGTTTCACTGCCGGCCACCCGCGAGATCATCTCGCCGACGACACCCGGCGGACATTCGTTGTCGTTCTCGTCGACGATCTTCATCTCCATCAGGCCGGGGATCGTCTTTCCAAAGCTGCCGATCGGCCCTTCGCCGATGGGCTTGAACGCGAAGCCGCCCTCGACCGCGCCGTACCATTCCAGGATACGCACGTTGAACCGCCGCTCGAAATCCTCCCAGATGGCGCGCGGGGTGCCGGCGCTGAGGACGAAACGCACTGGGTTGTCGGCATCGTCCGGACGCCGCGGCTCGGCGTAGATCGCCGCCATCATGCCGCCCAGCAGCGAGAAGGTGGTGCAGCCGTAGCGCCGGCAGATGTCCCAGATCTTCGACTTGGTGAAGCGCGGGCTGAAGACTGCCGGAATCTCGTTGTACAGTCCCGCCAGGAACGTAACTATCTGTGCATTACCGTGTGTTAGCGACAGGCCGGTGTAAAGCCGGTCCTCTTGAGTGTAGCCGAACACGGCGCCGATCATGCCGCCGGTTGCCGTCCAGCGCCCCACCTCGGCGACCACGCCCTTCGGGTCGCCGGTCGTTCCCGAGGTGTAGATGACCTGAATCGGGTGGTCCATGTCGGTGACCCGCTGCTCGGGCTCGGCATGCAACGGCTCGCGCAATACCTCCTGGTACGAACGCACCAGCTTGCCCGTTGGCGGCGGGCCTCCCGCGCGCTGGGTCGCCAGCACCAGCCGGATGCCGGGTACCTGCGGCAGCACGTCTTCAAGCTGCGGCAACAGGTCGGTGCTCGTCAGTACCGCCTTGCACTCGGCATGCGTCAGCTGGTAGCGCAGTTTGTCGCCCTTCTGGCGCGGGTCGATGGGTACGAACACGGCGCCGCAGATCGAGGCACCGATGATGCCGTAGATGAACTCGGGGTGGTTGCGCATGAAAATGGCGACGCTGTCGCGCGGCTGCAGCCCTTGCCGCACCAGCTCCTGCGCCACTTTCGCGGCGTCCTCCCACAGCGAGCCAAAGCTGATCACCTCGTCAGGGATGCCGCTCGACCACCCCTCGAAGGTGAAGATGACCTTGTCGGGTGCGTCCTTCGCCTTCAACTGCACGTAGTGCCCGGGAACGCGTGGATCGAGATCCATGGGACCCGTCTCTACCAGTCGAAATTCGAAAAGTCGAAAGGGTTCCGGACCGTGTCGCCGTCCGCCCAGTCGTGGCAGCCACTCGTAGGGTGTGCGACAAATTTGGGCACTAACATACCTAGCTAATCTCGGTCGGGATGCTGGTGGAAGGTAGCGCGTGACCTTAGCTGCGCGCCGTGGTAACCTTGCTGCATGGCCAAGCCAAGCCCACGCACGGTGTATCTTCCAGATGGCAGCAAGATCATCCCGGAGCACTTTCACGAAGGTCCGGCTGTGTTCGAGCGGTTCCAGGCCGCGCTGAAGCAGATCTGCGGTGTCACCAAGGGTGAACTCGATCAGCGTGAGACGCAGTGGCAGCGAAGGCGTGCGAAATGGAAGCGGGCGCGGTGAGCTTTTTTCGCTCAGCCCTTGACGACAGCGGGGGCTTTGACATAGCGTTCCGCCGCTGAAACGATATGGGTGGCAATGGGCAGAGCTGAGCGAAAAGAACTGGTCAAGAACATCGAGGATCACCGCCACTCACGAGTGATTTGCTGTCTAACCTCGGACCGCCAAAACGCTACTGGCGTACTGGCGAAAGATTTCATCCCGATTTTCTACAGTCATCTGCAAAAGTTCGATACGCTCGAACGCATTGACGTTTTCCTTTTCACGCTCGGCGGCGATACGCTTGCGGCCTTTGGGCTCTGCCGACACATCCGAGAGTTCGTTGGCGATTTTGGTTGCCTGATTCCTGAAAGATGCCACAGCGGCGGAACGCTGATTGCACTTGGGGCTAATGAAATAGTGATGACGAAAGCCGCCACGCTTAGCCCAATCGATCCGAGCGTTACCGGTGCATTTAATCCGCAGGTCGAGCCGGTTCCCGGACAGCGACAGATTGTGCCAGTGAGCGTTGAGAGTGTTGCTGGGTTCAAGGAATTGGTGAAGGACTGGAAGCTCGATGGTGATGGGATTAGTTCCGCCTTTAGGCTTTTGGCAGACAAGATCAATCCCCTCCTGCTCGGCGATGTGTACCGTAGCCGCGAAAATATCCCGATTCTTGCCGAGAAGCTATTGCGTTCACATCGTAGTGACGTTGAGAACATCGGGCGTATAATAGAAGAGCTAACAAGAAAACTGAGCCCCCACGATTACCCAATATCTCGCAGCGAGGCGCGCCTTATTCTCGGGTCGCAGGTGCATCCAGATGACCCCGAATTAGAGTCGTTGCTTTGGAGGCTCTTTGCCGATTTTAGCGTAGAGATGGAACTGGGACGGCCCTATGATCCTAATGTGGTGTTGGGCGCTGCCGAAACAAGTGGCGCCGGTCCTGGAAAACCGCTAAAGGTTACACAACAAGTGGTAGTGATCGAAAGCACGGCGGCGCGAGATGTTTGGGAGCGAAGCTTCAACCTCTCGCGCGTTCAGGTCAATACGCCCGCTGGGCCGGTCCTAAGCGTGGCACAGCAACTGCTGTACGGTGGATGGAGGCATGAATAAATTGGCAATGACTTCTCAAAATCTGGCCCCCCCGGCAATGCCCATAGTTTACTTCCCGGGGCAGCTCCCGTTTCCAATCTGGTTCGATACCAGCGCCGCCGTTCCTTATGTGGGGACCTTCAACGCAACACCGATCCAGGGCTCTGAAGCCCGCGAGGTTATTTTCGACCTCATTGATGACCCTACGTTTTCAGTTACTATACAACCGCGAACAGGTAGCCAACGGTTCCTCGATCAGCTTGAACGCGAGACCCTAGAAAAGAAAGCATGTCTCGAAAGGAAAATTAAAGAATTCGGGGAGACGCTGATCGAAGTTCGTGGCGTCAAGTGCGTCATGATCGCAGAAGCATCCGAAGGAAGAGCCTTCGATGTTACCGCCTTCGTTCACCCGCTGACAGACGAATGCGAAGAGGCATTGTATCATCTGGAGTTCGAGGCGATTCGCAATACGCCCGACCTGCTCCTTGATTTGCACGTGCGTGATACTGCTGATGTTAAGGGGTCATCGATCCCGCTCACCTTCGGGGAAAACTGCTTGGCGGTGTGGGGAAACTTGGATGCCGAGCGAACATGAGCATCTATCCCAAGCGGAACGGAACGAACGGTTTGCCGAGCATGTCCTTACATGGGGTGACTCTGATTTTACGGATTGGGCGTTAACTGCACTGTTCTACGCCGCAGTCCACTATGGACGTGCCTATCTCGCGGCGAAAAGCGTCTCGTGGCAGCCTAATCACGGGGGATTCAAGGCCGCCTTCGTGAAGACGTGCGCAAGCGAAGCGCTCTTCCGTGGATACGACAAACTAAAGACACGAAGTGAACGAGCGCGATATAATTGCGTCACGTTCACACTTTCTGACGTAACTGCACTACAGACATCGATATACGAGCCGTTCCGCGACGGACTACTGGCGTTATTCCCGTAGTTGCCTTTTCCCGCGCCCCCACCGCCTCAGTGCAGTGTGGGGGCGGGGATGGATGGTTTCTCTTCAGCCTTACCGATAAGCTGCTTGTACGTGAGCCGGCGACCAGCAGCGGTGCTCAGCGCCTCGACGAAGCGACCCGCATCCCCCTCTTCGTTCTTGCGCTCGTTGAACCTGAAGGCTTGCTCATCCAAGTAACGGAAGAGATGGAAGGGCTCGACCGCAACGTAGGTGCCCTTGAGCATGCGGGCTAGCAGCGACCAGAAGTTCTCCAGCCCGTTGGTGTGGACGTTGCCGCGCAGGTACTGTTCCGCGTGATTCATGAACTCATGTGCAAAGTCCGCATCAAGGCCGAAGTAACCGGAGTGTTCATCGGTGAAGACCGGCTTGCCCGCCGCTACATGCTCACGCACTATCGGTTGCAGCGTCTCTTTTGACCGATCCCCGACCATTTGCGTTCTCACCTGGCTCACGCCATTCTTCCCGTGGCGATCCAACAGCCCCATGACGATCGTCTTGCCTGCAACGCCGGGCGAAGTGATTTTCTTTTCCGCTTGTGCTTGTGCATGTTGCGAGCAAGCCCGCCGATGAAAGTTTCATCCACTTCCACCGGTCCGCCGTCTTTGCCCATCGGTTTGTCAAAGGTTCCCCGTTGGAGCGCAAGGCGAATCCTGTGATCCATGAACCACGCGGTCTTCTGCGTCACCTTGAGCGCACGATGTATTTCGTACGAACTGACGCCGTTCTTGCAATTCACGACCATCCACACCGCGGGCAACCACTTCTGCAACGGCAGCGGGGAATCCTCGAAGATGGACCGGACCTTTACCGAGAACTGACGGAGCGGATGCTTCGAGCTGCACTGCCAGCGCTTTTGATTCACTAGCCAGCTTACTTTCTTGCTGCCGCAGTGCGGGCAGGTGACGCCATCTGGCCAGCGGAGCGCTGCGAAAAATTCAATGCACCGATCTGCATCGGAGAAATAGAGGATGGCCTCTTGCAGGGTCTTCGGTATGCTCGCTTTGTCCATGTCCCCAATCTAACACAGCCAACGGATTAGTCAAGTATGTTAGTGCCCAAATTTGTGGGTACCCTGGTTGATCCATTGGGCGTAATGGCCAACCGTCATTCCCGCGAACGCGGGAATCCAGTAAGGATGGCGTGATGGACAAGCAGTTTTGCGTCTACATCCTGGCCAGCAAACGAAACGGCACGCTGTACATTGGGGTGACCTCACAGCTGGCAACGCGGGTGTGGCAGCATAAGAGCAAGGTGGCGGAGGGCTTTACCGCCAAGTACGGGGTAGACAAGCTGGTGTACTACGAGGCACACGGTTCAGCGGAGACGGCAATCGTGCGGGAGAAACAGCTGAAGAAATGGCGCCGCGCGTGGAAGATCGAGCTGATCGAAAGCCTGAATCCGGATTGGCGAGACCTGTATGAAGAGACTCTGTAACGGTGGAGTGTCGGAGCCAGGTCGGTGCCGTGGATTCCCGCTTCCGCGGGAACGACGATTGCGTTCCTGTCTGCTGTGGATCTGGCCCTGATAGTACCACTACTGTCAGATTGGTGAGGATTTGCCGCGTCGGCGCCACGTTAGCCACAAGTTTGACGTACACCCGGTGGTGTTCGGGAGCTGTGTCCGGCTTTGGTGGGACGCGCCCAATGTGATAGTTAGCCAGTGATGTTTGCGATGGAGCTTCGAGAGAGGCAGGAACAACGATGGCGGGTGCCACTGCGGGCCGGTGCGGTCCTACGCTTCTCCCGTATCGATGGCGCGATGGGATGGGGTTTACGCGTGCACACGAGCGGAGCGAGGAGGTGGCGATGAGTAGAACGAGGCGGGTGATCATTCGCAGGTGTGAAACCTACGACCCGATACGGATGGAGTCGATCATCCGAGACGGTATGGCGGAGCTGCAGGCAACACCGAGAGGTCGGATCTTCATCAAACCGAACGTGGTCACGGCAAATCGGAACTATATTCATCACTCCTACACGCACCCCGTCCTGGTCGAGACCATGGTCCGTGTCCTGCGTAATGTGAGTCCTGAGCAGCCCATCACCATCGGCGAGTCGGGCGGTATCGGGCTTCCCACGCGCTTGTTTTTTCACGACTCCGGCTACGCCGCGATGGCGAAGCGGACCAACGTTCGGCTCGTCGACCTAAACGAAGAGCAGACGGTGAAAACGCCGCTGGTGAAGGCCAAGTGGCACAAGACCATGGAAGTAGCCAAATCGCTGCACGAGGCAGAATACAAGATCTGGATGCCGAAGCTCAAGTTTCACATCGTCACGCAGATCACCCATTGTCTGAAACTCAACATCGGCATTCTGACGCACAAGGAACGGTTTCTATACCATGACGATCGGCTCAACGACAAAGTGGTCGACATGTTGGAGGTCGGCTATCCGAATCTCGTGGTGACGGACGCCATCACCTGCGGCCGTGGTTTTGAATCGAGTCCCATTCCCTTTCAGCTTGGTGCCATTCTCATGGCGAACGATCCCATTGCCGCCGACATGGTCGCGGCGCGGATCTTAGGTTACGAGCCTCACGAAGTGTTGCATCTGGCGGAAGCCGAACGGAGAGGATATGGGTCGTTGCGCTTCGATGAGATCGAGGTTTCGGGAGACATTGCCATCGAAGCATTGCGGGAACGGACCAAAGATCTCGACTCGCCATTTCAAGATCTGCAGAAGCTCGATTCGCCCATCCGTTTTTACGAGGGCGTTAACCCGGCCACCGGTCAAAACTGTTACGGAGGATGTATCTGCTCGGTCAAGGGGACATTGGGCAGCGCTGACCGTCGTTACGCCGGAAATCTGGTGAACGCGCGTAGGGGAGCCATCGTGATGGGCGCGTACGACGGGGACGTCATGCATCCGGGCGAGCCGGTGGTTCTGGTCGGGGATTGTACGCGCGTGAGCGGTAAGCTGGAAGCGGTCAAGGTCATTCGCTACGCGGGCTGTCCGCCCAAAGTGGCGACCTTGATGACCAGGATGCTGCGTCATTTTGGCATGCGTTCACCGGCCTGGGAGCCCGTCAATCTCATCAAGGTCGTCTTCTTCTCTCTGCTCAAGGCTTTCATGCGCGTGACTATCCCGCTTCGCCGAAGAGCAAGGGTGAGCTACCCCTCAGCGCAGAAGGCGGATTCACAATCGGCCAGAAGATCAGTACCAGCACCACGATGATCACCAGGGCGAATGCTATAAGCCCCATCGTCTTGGCCCCCGTGGAACTCGGCCGGCTGGCGCCTCCCCTGCCATAGCGTGCGTATCCGCGCGGTTTGCGCCGTAGACGACGGATCAAGGCGAGCGTCTCTGGCTCGCCGGGCTTGCTGCTGAAGGGCTTCTGCCTCTCGCACCCGCCCCGTCGCCCGCCGCTTGCGCAGCCGCGCCGCCTTGAGCTTCGCCACAAGCGCTTTGTGACCCGATCGCCAACGTTCGGAGAATGACAAACCGAAAACAGGAAACCGGAAATGGGAAATCGAGGGAGTGCGAGGAGGGGGACTTGAACCCCTCAAATTCGGGCACTTTTTCGGAGACGAACTGCCAAGAACCGCCATCTACTGCCACGAATTGCCCCCCGGGGGGGCATAAGCCGAGGCGCCGACAATGAGCGCGGCGCGTGCGACGCCCACGCCGCGGCCGAGTCCAGGAGCGGCGCCGCAAGAAGCTGCGGTGTGTCCGGAGCGCGACGAACCGGGCGCACCAAAGGCACCGGGCGGCGTCGGCTCGGAGACATCGCCTGAGGCACCGGCCGCGGCAGAACCACCATCGGGAGTTTCGCCCAGCAGCCGGCGCAGCCCTGACAGCGACAACCGTTTCCTGAGGTCCGCGTTCGAGCACGCGGCGCGCGGCCGTCGCGTGTTCCCCCTGCACGGGATCGTGAACGGGCGCTGCACCTGTGGCACGGACTGCGACAGGGACGCAGGCAAGCACCCGGTCACCTGCCAGGCCTGCGAGTTGGCACACGGCTTCCACGACGCGACCCGTGACCCAGGCCAGCTCCGGCGCTGGTGGACCTGCCACCCACACGCCAACATCGGCGTTGTCACCGGTGATGGGGTCATGGTGCTCGACGTGGACGGTCCCGAGGGCGCTGCCGCCATCGCAGCCTTCGAACGCGAGCACGGACCGTTGCCCGCAACCTACACCGTCCTCACCGGGCGTGGGCGGCATCTGTACTTCCACACACCGGCCGAGGGCTTGGTGCGTTCGGGCACCATCACGCACGCGCTCGACGTGAAAGCTGCGGGCGGGTACGTCGTTGCTCCCGACTCCGTACATCTGAGTGGCAAGCAGTACACCGCAGTCGGCGGAGATCCCCAGGCTCTGGCGCTGGCGCCGGCGTGGCTACTCTCGTTGCGGCCGACACCACGACTCAACGCAGAGAACTCCGCGCGAAACGCCGACGCTGCGCGCGGCGGGGTGAGGGCCTCTGCGCTCCGTGCCCGCAAAAGAAGCGGGTACTCCGCGCATTTGGATCGGACGGTTTCACCCCAACTCGGAGCACAGACAGACCACGACCGCACCGACTGGCCGACAGTGGCGCGGGCCTGGCTTCGCGAGCAGTACGGGACGGAGCGCATTCCTGAGGGCCGGCGGCAGGACACCGTCTGCCAGTGGCTGGCTGGCCGACTGCGGCGCGCGGGACTCGCGGGCGTTGACGTCGTCGCGATCCTGCACGCCGTCAACCGTGACCTCTGCGACCCACCGATGCCTGGCCGGCGGCTTCACGGACTCGCGCAGCGCATCGATCGGTGGCCAACTGCGCCCAGCCTGCCGCCGAACCGGACGGCGCGGCACATGGTGCAGGCGATTCAGCACGCGACCGAGGTAGCAATCTGGCGCGGTCGTGCCGCGCATTCGGCACACAAACTCCTGACGGTGTACCTGGACACCGCGCATCGCACCGGAGGCCTCACTGTGGCGTTGAGCGTGCGCCGCGGCAGCGAACTGGCGGGGCTTTCCGACCTGACCACCTGGCGTGCACGGCAGCGCCTCATCGCCCTGGGCTGGCTCATGCCGAGCACCTGCGGCACGAACGGCCGCGCCGACGCGCACATACTACGTCTGCCCCCAGCGCTCCGAAATATGACATTTCCCTCACTACGTGAGGGGCGGCTTAGTGTTATAGCTGGGAGCGGTTCGGACCTGGCCGCGGACGCGTTCCGGTACGGCAAGGGTCGGCTGGGACCGACCGGCTGGTACGTGTTGCGAGCCCTTGATGCCGGCGCTGTCTACCCGACGGCGGTAGCGCTGGCTCGGGCCACAGGGCTGGCGCCGTCGACCGTAGGCAAGAAGCTCAAGCTCTTGGCGCAGCGGAAGCTGGCGAGGAACACCTCTGCGGGCTGGCAGCGGGGGCCCGCAGCATTTGAGCCGACCTACCACCGCCGTGACCAAGACCGGGTGTTACATCGGGCACAACGAGCGCTCCGGCATGCGAATCTGAAGCAGCAGGGCCTCCCAGTGGAGGTACCAACACCACAAGTAACGCTGGAGGAGTTGCGGCGGCACAGTCTGGCGCGGCCGCAGCTGGTGACCGCGCTGCAGGAGCAGCATCTCCTTGCTGACGCCGACCTGAGCGTCACCGATCGACGCAGACTGGTGCTGCTCGATGACCGTCTGCGGGCGCGGGGACATCGGCCTCACCAATCAAGTCCGTCGAAGGCGCGACCACGAGCAGCGCCTGCGGCGTATGCGCGAGGGGGGGAGGGGTGAATGGGAGCAAAGCGACGAGCCACAGCAGTCCGCCATCAGAAAACCAACGGACGCACGAATCACAACACTGAGGGCGCGTTGGGAGACTTCCGCCCCCAACAGCAGAACGCGAACCAGCATACCGCCCGCGGCATGGGCGCGCTCGAGCGCTCCATGCGCACCGACGGCTACTCCACCCCGATGGTGGCCGCAGCCAACGGCGAGGTCTTCGACGGCTCGGCGCGGCATGAGGTCGGCGGGCAGCTGTTCGACGGCACCGCCCCGATCGTCGTGCATAGCGACGGCACCCGGCCGGTGATCCACGTTCGCGACGATATTCCCAGCGCTGCGGATCCGCGCGCCAAGCGCCTGGCCCTGGCTGCCAATCGCATCGCGCAGTTGAACCTGGACTGGGATCCCGCGCTCCTCAAGCGGCTACTGGCCGAGCTGCCCGAGCTCACCCCGGGGCTCTGGACGGACGAGGAGTTGCGCGCGGTGGTGCGCGCGCTGGAGCGCCCCTCGTCGCTCGAAGCCGAGCCACAGATCGACCGGGCGGAGGAGCTGCGCCAGGAGTGGGGCGTCGCGCCGGGGCAGATCTGGCGGCTGGGCGAGCACCGGCTCCTCTGCGGCAATACCACGAAGCCGGAGAACGTCGCCCGTGTGATGGCAGGCGACCCATTTGCGCTACTGGTCGCCGATCCGCCCTATGGGGTGGCGTATGCCGACAAGAATACGTTCCTGAACGCCGTCGACAAAGGGAATCGGATTCAGAAACCGATCGCTGCGGATCACGGCACCCCTGAGGCGATGTTCGAGTTATGGCAGCACGCGTTCGCGGCACTGCGCGCACACGCCGCACCGGGCGCGAGTTACTACGTCACCGGCCCGCAGGGTGGAGATTTGCTCTTTCTCCTGCTCCGCGCGCTG
>Ga0326728_10025525_pt1 | contig 10567 bp, 12 predicted proteins | sample MB3enrmetagenome_FD_207602 | JGI IMG/M metagenome (GOLD analysis project Ga0326728, IMG submission 207602) | Lab enriched peat soil microbial communities from McLean, Ithaca, NY, United States - MB31MN | ecosystem: Environmental > Terrestrial > Soil > Wetlands > Peat | place: USA: New York...
AACAATAAAACCGTCGGTAAAATATATTTTTCATATCGAATTCCCCTCAGGATCAAATTCTTAAGGTGCAAAAACACAGCAGATTGATCATAAGTATTATGACCTAAATAGTTTGGAATTTTAAGCATATGATTTTTCAATGAATTGCGTAAGTCCTACATTGTTCTAATCGTCTTGCTGGCAGACTGTCGAGAATGAGTTTTCGATTAATAATTCAAAATATAAACTTTTTTCTTCAAATAAGGAATTTATATGAGTATTAATCGCAAAATAAACTTTCTTAATGGCTTAATTCTGGAGATCATCTCTAAATTGTGAAACATAAGGAAGGAAAGATAAAAATACCATCGATAACTCAACTTACTCTCGGCCCTTACAGTAAATTTATTTTAAGTATATCATAGGAATACCTGATATTACTCAAAAAGTGCCTTAAATCACCCAACAATCGTTTTTTTGACTTAACTAGTCTGAACATAGCCATCAAGTCTAAGCAAAAATTCTGTAAACTAATAGTTAAGTTTTATTTGCAATGTTTTTGGCGTTATTAATTTTTGCGGGGGATAATTTAATATTAATAAATTATATATTTAACTCAATATAGATAAGTATGAATATTTCTATATATATTATATTCTTGTAATAATAATACCCTGACGATACAAATGAAATCATCTTCCTTGACATCTAAGTCGCTGATCGAATCTACTAATATCGTAGTCTATTAGGGCTTAATATGGATGATCAATTGGTGAATATTGCTTATTGGGTGGATCTCCGACGGGAAGCTGGTTAAGAAATCAACAGTCTTGGGATTGTATTAAATTGAACAAAAGTTAGGAGAGTGTAATAAATGGGGAAACAAATTTTTGGAAGAATAAGAACTACATTGACCATCTTGATAGCAATATCTCTCATAATGCCAATGACAGTTCTATCAGTAAGTGCTGATCAAAGTGATGTATTTGGAGATGAAAATGGAACCTGTGGTCCGGGATACTTTGGCCCTGGAACCTGTGGTCCGGGATACTTTGGCCCTGGAACCTGTGGTCCGGGATACTTTGGCCCTGGAACCTGTGGCCCTGGAAACATTGGCCCTGGAAACATTGGAGCCGGAAATATTGGACCTGGAAACATTGGATATGAAAACATTGGAGCTGGAAATGTTGGACCTAGAAACATTGGATATGAAAACATTGGAGCTGGAAATGTTGGAGCTGGAAATGTTGGAGATGGAAACGTTGGAGATGGAAACTTTGGAAATGGAAACTTTGGAAATGGAAATGTAGGAGCTGGGAATGTCGGAGCTGGAAACATCGGAGCTGGGAATGTTGGATATGGAAACGTTGGAGCTGGAAACATCGGAGCTTTTAACATTGGAGCTAGAAATATAGGAGCTGGAAGAGTTGGAGATGGGAGCTTCGCACAAGGATTTTATGGGTACAATGAAAATTATGGGTACAATGAAAATTTTATACCTAAGAGCCACAGGCACTTAACATCCAAGGGTCACAACCACAAATCAAAAGTCAGCGGCCACAAATCAAAAGGAAGTGGGCATAAAACAAAAGGTCATGGTAAAGACAGACATTAAGGATTGTGATATAGGCGAGATTGATTTACAAAGTTACATTTTAAGGATCCTTTTAAATATCGAGCTTATCACAATAGTTATTTGCTCTAGTCCCATTCATCAAGCCCACTTTCCGCAGATGTGCATAAGAATGAAGAAATTTTCCAATACGCCAGTAGGTTGAAAATCAATCCAGTTTTAATGAATAACAGTGTGCAAATGGAAATAAATTCTACGTCTGTGTACATCTGTAGAATGTCTGCTGAAACACAATTTAAGTTTTATTTTGGATTATAGATTTCGAAAATAACTTTTTTCAATTTAAACAGCTGCATTATTTTTTTTAAGATTATCAGATTAAATTTTTTTAGAATCATATCTTTCACATAATCTGGTAGTAGAAACGGAATATAGCAAAAAAATACATAAATAACATCATTTTATTTATAGTGTATAGTTTTTTCTTCAAAACAGATAAGGATTCTTATGTCTCGATTTGACCCATTCCTCATATCTAAGGCGCTCTGGCAGATTAGAGTCCAAAAACGCCCTTTTGTCCTTTCGCACGCTGTAAATGCCCATTGCAATATGAGCTGTAGTTTTTGCGAGCACTGGAAAAAAGTAGGGAATGAACCTACAAAGGAAGAGGTTTTTAGGCTCTTAGATAATGCAAAAGAATTTGGGATAGGGGTTTATAATGCCTGGACTGTAGAACCTCTTCTCCGAAAAGACCTGCCCAAGATTATGGCTCACGTTAAAGAGCTTGGAATGATAACTTCAATGGTCACAAATGGAAAGCTACTCTACGAAAGAGCTGAAGAGCTTGGAGATGTGGATTATCTTTCTGTTTCCGTGGATGGAATAAGTAGCTATAAAGAAATCCGGCATATGGATTTCGAAACATTGCTAAAGGGGATAAAAAAAGCCATTAAGTTTAGAAAACTCCAGAATCAGAAAAACCCTATCCTAATGAATTGTGTACTTATGGGGAAAAATCTTGAAGACATTGAAACTCTTATTTTTCTTGCAAAAGAGCTGGAACTAAAAGTTTCTTTTGAGCCTATCCACAAGTTCCCAGGCATAAGCGAGGAAGTCTGGAAAAAAATCGGAATTAGTGATATTAAAAAGTTTCGCAGCACAGTTGACCGTATAATAGAGCTTAAAGAACAAGATTATCCTATCATTAATTCCAAAACCTACCTTCGAATGGTCAGAGAAGGAAAAATGGACTATAAATGCAGAGCCAGTGGTTTTATTATGGATGTGATTCATGACTGCAATCTTGAGACATGCCGCGTGCAAAATGAGCCACTTGGAAATGTTATGTTGGACGGGCTTGAGAGTGTATGGAAAAACTCAGAAAAGCGTAGAAGGGAAATTATACAAAATTGTAAAGGTTGTCTTTTTTTTGGATATGTGGAAAATAGTTTGATGCAGAGCTTTAATCCCGAAGTTTTGATGAATTACGAATGGATTTGAGGTATGTATTTGAGCGTACATAGTTTCATCAGCAGATTTGCGGTTCAGTAGCCTGAATTGTGCTTTGTGAGTATGCGTCCGTTCTCCAATGGTTTAACCTTTTTTCGAAAGATTTTAAAATTCATGTTTCTAATAAATTTAAAAATTAAAGTGCATGAATAAACTGATTCCTTATGTGTTCTCTATGTCTTCGGTGTTCATAATTTCTATAGTTTGATTAATTATTTTTATACGTTTATCAACAGAGAATGCATCAGTCTCAACAAACTTCCTCTTTTGAATTTCTCCGATTTTATACCCGATTTCATCTTCGTACATCGCATCATTTGTAATCATATGCAGTATAATTCTGATAATTTTCCTTACTAGACTAATAAATTGTCTTTAGATGTCCAATTGGTCTTTTTTCTTCTAGTTAAAAAAACTTTTTTATCTGCTTTTTTTCTTTCTTAATGCTGCCTGAGCAATCTGCGTGAGAAGTATAAACGAGAAAATATTTAATACTGTATAATAAATTGAATAGCAAAAATGCTAAAGTTGAACGAAAAATTCACATTTGAACCTAATTTTTAGGCTTCTTGGTTAAAAAATAACTACATAAAAACCTGTATTGTCTACAGTTATTGTTTATTATTACTTGAAAATCAAATAATATCTCTTCAATAAATTAATAATATATAATTATTCTGTGACTCTGCAAGACAGCAAGTAGAATATACCCATTCAATATATCTCCAAGTTATGAATTTCTGCTTGACCGTATGTAACTGGTTACGTCTGGTTGCGGTTTCTATAACAAAACTATAGGATCGATTTCATTTTCATCTCCAGGTGAGCGAAAACTTAAGGGAATCTTCACTTTTCCCTAATATAAGCCATGGTTGATTAAAGTTTCACCATCCTTTAACTTGTCCCTGCATTTGAAAGAGATTCAGCTTGCTTCAAAAGTGAATATATAGCTAAGGGCTTATCCAAAAAGTCATTAATGGCGTGTTGTAAAGTATCCAGATAGGGAGCGGGGAATAAACAGAAATGTTGTGAACTCATTAGAAGGCCATGATGAAGTTTGAATCTTGTAGTTAATAGATTATTCATTAACTTATTGGAAATTATGCTTTAGACGAATTATAAGAATGTATTTTTATAATTTTTATACCGGAAGGTATTTTCAAACCATCAAAGATAAGTTTTTTGGATGCCAAGAGTAGTATTCTTGAGTCAGAAAAATTATGTTCTCATTTATGAGACTTCTTTAATGGACAAAGTCAAATTAAAACTTGAAAGTGTTTTTCTTATGTGTTAAAATTTGGTTTTTGAAGTTATGCGGGGTTACTTGGTAAAGTGAAATAGAAAGTTGACCCTTTGCCTAGTTCAGATTCTACCCATATACGTCCACCATGTCTTTCTACAATTCTCTTACAGATTGCAAGCCCTATTCCTGTTCCAGCATATTCTTCCCTGTTGTTTAATCTTTTAAATATTTCAAAGATTTTTTCCGAATATTGCGAATCAATTCCAATTCCATTGTCCTGCACTGAAAATATCCATTTGGTCTCTTTTTTCTTTGCAGCGATATGAATTTTTGGTGTCTCTTCACTGTGGAATTTTCTTCCATTGAGTATCAGATTCTGAAACACCTGACCCAGCTGGGTAGAATCTACTATTACATCCGGTAAAGTATTGTAAGATATAGTAGCTTTATTTTCTTCAATTATCATTCTTAAATTGGATAATATCTGATTCAAAATGAATTCGCAATTCATGGGTTCAGGTTCGCTAGCATTTCTAGTCACTTGGGAATATTCTAAAAGATCATTTATCAGATTTTGCATACGGAAAGCTCCGTCTACAGCAAAGTGAATGTATTTATCCACCTTATCATCGAGATTACCCTGATATCTTTTTTGTAAAAGCTGCAAATAAATTGTTATCATCCGCAAGGGTTCTTTTAAATCGTGAGATGAAACGTAAGCGAATTGTTCCAATTCTTCATTTGAGCGGGAAAGTTCTTCTAATTTCAACCTTAAAGTTTCTTCTGCTTTTTTAGCTCTGTGATGTCACGGACATAAAGATTTACGTAATCAGCTTGTGGGAACGGAGTGATATTTATAAAGTATGTGTTATTGGCGTAGTTGTACTCAAATTCACGATGGATACCATCATTCAAGGCTGCAATAGCTATTGCTGTAGGAACTTCTTGGCTAGTGACACAACCCCAATATGTCAACAATACTTGGGCAGCAGGGTTGCTATAGTTGATTTTACGGCCTTGGTTTAAGCGTATCACTGGATTGGGGGTTTCCTGTGGCAGACGTGCTATAGACTCTAGTTCTGATTCCATTCGCTTACGTTCAGTAATATCACGCGCTGCAGCAAAAACACCAAGAACCTCTCCACATTCGTTCCTGTAAATCGAAGCGTTGTATAAAACAGGTGTTGTGCTGCCATCCCTACACTGGATTTCAAGCGCATAGTCCGACACAAATCCTTTATTAAACACTTCTTGATACCCTTCCTTTGCTTTCTCAGGCTCAGTGAAATATCTCGTAAAATCAGTATCAATGAGTTCATCCCTTGAATAACCAGTGATAACCTCTGCAGAAGTGTTTGCATCAGTAATTTTACCATCATGCCCAATGGTTACGAAAGGATCCAAGCTAGCTTCAATCAAACTACGATTGTAAATATTTGATAACCTAACTTTTTCTTCAGCCTGCTTGATCTCGTGGATGTCGGTACAAGTACCAAATCACTTGTCTATCGCTCCGCTCTCATTGAAGAAGGGAACTCCACGAACCAGCCACCAACGATAGGCGCCGTCGGCCCTGCGCAGCCGGCATTCAAGCGAATAAGAACCGTTATTGTGCACTGCATTTTGCCAGGCATCCCAAGTACGCTTTTGGTCATTGGGGTGAAAAGGCTTGTTCCAACCATGGCCATAGCTTTCCTCCAGTGTAAGGCCGGTATACTCCTACCCATTGATGGTTGAAATAAATGTTCCAGCCATCCGTCCTTGTGATCCAAACAATTTGGGGCATCGCTTCGGCCAGGGCGTGGAATTGCTCCTCGCTCTTGCGCAGCGCATCCTGGGCCAACTTGTGTTCAGTAATATCGATGTCCATCTTGAGTATCATAGGCGAACCGTCAAAGTCGGTGAACGGTAAATCATAGGTCTCAATCACTCTTCCGTCCGGGCTATTGAATTGCCAATTATTGGGTTTTCCGGTTTCAAGTACTTTATAAGATTCGCAGAACTCACACTGATTGGTGATTCCAAAACGAGATTCATAACAATACGGCCCGCTGGAAACACCGAAATGTTCGCGGTAGCTGCAGTTAGCAAAGGCAATGCGATAGTCAGATGTTAAAAGGCATATCATTGCTGGCAGCGTTTCGAGAATGTCAAAGAACCGCTGCCGTTCAGTTTCGATAGCTTCAGCAACTCTACGACTTGCTTCGCTTTCTATCAGCACCTGTTCTGCTCTTTTACGATCTGTAACATCAGTATTTGTCCCAAACCACTGAATGATGTTTCCTGTAGCATCTTTCACGGGCAACATGCGCGTTAGGAACGGGCGGAAAATACCATCAGCACCGCGCAGGGGAAACTCCATATCAAATATCTGCCACGTAGCAAGCGAAGCCTGCAGCTGTTCCATTACTTTTGGCAGCACTTTTGGGTCATGAACACTCTGCCAGCCCCACCTTTCCATCTGCTCCGGTGTGGTGCCGGTGTAAGAGTACCAGCGTTCGTTATACCAATATCTAGAGCCATCTGGATAAGAGATCCAAGCCAATTGTGGGATCGTATTAGCCATAGTACGGAAACGCTCCTCGCTCTCCCGCAAAGTTTCATATGCTTCATGAAGTTCCTCGGACTGCGTCTGTAACTCCTCGTTTTGCATCTGGATTTCTTCAGACTGAACTTGCAACTCCTCATTTTGCGCCTGGATCTCTTTCGACTGAACTTGCAGCTCCTCGGCTTGCATTTGGAGATTCTCATGTGCTATCTACAAAAAGTCCTCAGCCTGCGCTTTTGCTACGGCCACTGCCAAATAGTCCGCTAGCCGTTCCCACATCGAAATCGTTTCTGGGGAAAACTGCCCTTTATGTTTGTCATTCAATTGGAGAAGACCCAGCCTCTCCTCACCCACGTGTAAAGCTATCGGAGCCACGGATTCGTACCCTTCGCCATTACATCTGTTGCGCGTGCGAGTCTGTCGGTCGGCATCAGTCGTGGTGGCCAACAGTTCTGTGGTGCAATTGGTACAGAAACTTCCACGTGTCGTGAAGAATAGCTTCGATGTATCGAACCTTCGAAGATAACGTTGCCACACATGCATTCACGAATAGGGTACCCGGAACTATCGCAGATAAGCTGCCCTGCAGCATCCTTCACACATAAGTTGTTCTCCAACTTCACAAATTTCGCTGGGAAACCGCAAGTCTCGAAGTAAGGATAATCGTTACCATCCTTGAGTCGAATGCCAACAGCTTCGAAGCCTGAACGCCCGCGGATGAAATTAATGGCAGAATGAACCAAATCTACTGTTCCCTTACTCTTTTTCACGAGCTGTAAGAATTCCGTTGTCGTCTCACATTCCTGCTCTGCCCTTTTACGCTCGGTGATATCCATTTGAGCGGAGATGAGACGATCGCCGCGAACAATATACGATGTGAGAAATTCCTTGTCCACGTAAGGGCTGCGGTACTGGAATGTAACCTCCTTGTTCGACCGCCGAGCTTTCTCGATCATAGGAAGATAGAATGAAGCTACTTCGCGGCCAAGTACTTCTGACCCCCTTTTCCTTTTGCCTCATCAATATCTTTCAGACCGAGGAGCTCGAAACCAGCAGGGTTGAGATCCTCGAAAATCCAGTCGATGACGTTACCCTGTTCATCGTAGATGAGCCGATCGATGTAGAAGATCTCCTGCACCGTCTCGAACAGGTCACGGTACTTTGCCTCACTCTCCTGCAGCGCCTTATCTGCCTTCTTAATTTCTGTAATGTCCCGAACAACGGATACCGATCCAATGATATTACATGCTGGACCTCGCACAGGTGTGGCATTCACCTGTCGATAGCGCAACTCTCCGTTGGTAGGCATGCGAATGATCTGTTCATAATTCTTCACGATTTCACCCTGCAGGGCACGTAGAGGAGGAGACTCCTCTACTGGGCGAAGACTGCCATCTGCCCGATAAATTACCAGATTCTTGGCGAGTTGTTCCACATCGATATCTTCCCCGGCATTGATGTTGAACTCGCAGAGTCCAGCGGGATTAACCAACGTATATTTTTTCTGAGCGTCTGCAAACCAAATTTCATCGGTTATGCTGTTGATCAATGCAGATAATTGATCTCTTTCTCGTTGAATACTTCCTAACAGTCGCTTTCTTTCCTCTTCAACCTGTTTTTGCTCTGTGATGTCCACCAATGTCGAAATGATTTGTTTTTCTCCGTGTACTGTCAGGATCTTCGCCGACAACTTCGCAATGTAAACATCACCAGATTTCTTGTAGAATTCCTGTTCCCATCCGTACAGGTAGCCCTTTTCCCGCAACTCTAGCACGAAGCGATCCGCAGCCTCGGCAATCGGCCAGATGTGCATTGTCCTAGCAGAATGGCCAATTACCTCATCCCGGCTGTAACCGTTCAGAGCCAGCCATGTATCATTGACGTCCAGGAAGAGCCCGTACAATTGCTGGCGCGATAGCTTCGAGATCCGCCTGCTGCTCGGAACTATACCCTCCTTCACGGTTTGCGACCCCCATCATACCCATGATTTTCCCATCTAAGATAAGAGGCACGCCGAAAAATAAAGTGAGTGGTGGATGGCCGTATGGCAAGCCAATGCTGTATGGATGCAACAGCGGGTCGTTAGTAAAGAAACTTTTTTCGTTGTTAATGACACTGCCGTACAAGCCATGCACTACAAAATTTTCAGGGGGACGTCGATGGCCAGTCTTGTCATACATCAGACACTGCTCCCATCCCATGTCGCTGATTGCAATATCGTGCAGTAGCCCATCATCACCAATTAAACAACGAAACCATTCCGACTGCTGGTCACTTCTAAGGCTACCGATAGACACTCATTCCCAGCTCTTCTTCTGTTTTTCCCTGCACCACAATGCTGAAGATCCGGTTGATTCCTTCAAGAATACGGTTGTATTTGTGCGTGTGCTCTTCTTGCATGTGTTCTATAATATCTGCAGCCTGCCGAGCTAGAATGTCAATTAACATTAATTCATACTCAGAAGGCATGCGATTCTGGCTGAAGTGAGTGGAGATTATGCCTAGCAACTTACCTGATCGACTGACTAAAGGCGTGGATTGAACGCTTCTAACTCCTTCATTCAACAGTACTTCAAGTGCATCGCTTCCAATGAATATGGGACTTCGAGTGACATCTTCTATAACCACACGTTCCATTCGTTTCATCGCAGTTCCGCATGCTGCCGCTCCCCCTGCATCTATGGACTCAAAAAAATTTAAAAATTGGAGATCAAAACCCCTGTGGGACACAATCTTCAGTTTCCCTGTTGATTGATCAAGAAGTTGTAGGTTTCCTTTGTCACTTTGGTTATTGCAATCGCAGCTTCAACGATCTCCTAGTAAAGAGAATGTGAATCACTGCCTTCGATATACCGTATATTCAATGTATGAAGGATGTCAGCATCTAGAATCTCGGCTTTGAGTTGATCCTTGAGTTTAATCAGCTCATTCTCGGAGCTCTTGCATTCGAGAATTTCGGTGCGTAATGCCTGATTAGCTTTTTCCAGCTCAGCTATCCGTTCCTGGACCAAAATCTCTGATTCATCAGCATCTTGACAATCTGAAATAGTCATAACTCCCCAACTCTGCTTTAAACCGTATTCTGCAGATGCACAAATGTAGATTCATAATTCAATTGTTTTTATTTTTATGTCTATCACTGAATTTGGAACTAAATTTCTCTGATTTTTTAGCAGCTTTTCTACTTAAGTCTAACTTTATGTGATTTTGTATCCAGCCAGTCATGACTCCACAGGAAGCAGCCAATAACACTGAAAGTAAATAAGATCTATTAGAGCTGCAAGGACAGATCAAAGTAAAAGATAACCAGATGGACTCAAGGATAATGATAAACTCCAACTGGCCAGAATGGCCGATTTGAAAACTCGGATCCAAGCACTTTACAAACAGATGAACATTAATGACAAGCACTGCACACTAAGGACGAGCAGATAGAGAAGCTAAATGAGAATATGCATAAACCGGCAGTTAACATTCAAAGTTTAATCCAAGAGAATAGCATGTTGAACACCAAGTTACTGCCTGAAAAAATTGGGAAAAGATCCATTGTGGCGATTTTGGTAGTCCGACTGCAATTATACCACAGAATAAAATCAGAAGGAAAGGATATTCTATTAAAAATATACCAATTTCGGATGAAAAATCTTAATCAGCTGATAACTCGTGACTTTCTCAATCCCGATCAAACTTCGCTAAAATTTGTTTTCTAATTTGA
>Ga0326728_10025526_pt1 | contig 10567 bp, 7 predicted proteins | sample MB3enrmetagenome_FD_207602 | JGI IMG/M metagenome (GOLD analysis project Ga0326728, IMG submission 207602) | Lab enriched peat soil microbial communities from McLean, Ithaca, NY, United States - MB31MN | ecosystem: Environmental > Terrestrial > Soil > Wetlands > Peat | place: USA: New York...
GCAGCCGACCCCCACCGCGTCGCCCGGCTTGAAGCGGGTGACGCCCGGGCCCACGCTGAGCACCCGGCCTATGATTTCATGGCCGGGCACCAGGGGATACATGGCCCCGCCCCAGTCATTGCGGGCGCTGTGGATGTCAGAATGGCACACCCCGCAATAAAGGATCTGGATGACCACGTCATCCGCGCGGGGATCCCTGCGCTCAAAGCGGAAGGGGGCGAGCTCGGATTGCGGGGACTGGGCGGCATAGCCAAGGACAGGGGTGGGCATGATTGATCTCCTTTTAGAGGGGCTTAAAGCCCGACCATCTTCATCAGCTTCTCAGGGTAGCGGGCGCCCTGCACCGGGATCTTGGCAGCGGCGCCCTCGATCTCGGCCATGTCCGCGGGGCTCAGATCCAGGTCCACGGCGGCCATGTTCTCCGCCAGGCGCGCGGGCTTGGTGGTGCCGGGGATGGGGACGATCCAGGGCTTCTTGGCCAGCAGCCAGGCCAGGGCCAGCTGGGCCGGCGTGGCGCCCTTCTTGGCAGCCAGGCGGGCCAGCAGCTCCACCAGCGCCAGGTTGGCCTTGCGGGCCTCGGGAGTGAAGCGGGGCACGCTGCTGCGGAAGTCCGTGCTGTCAAACTGGGTCTTGTCATCCATCTTGCCGGCCAAAAATCCCTTGCCCAAGGGGCTGAAGGGCACAAAGCCTATGCCCAGCTCCTGCAAGGTGGGCAGCACCTCCAGCTCTGGCTCGCGCGTCCACAAGGAATACTCGCTCTGCACCGCGGTGAGGGGCTGCACGGCATGAGCCCGGCGGATGGTCTTGGCCCCGGCCTCGGACATGCCGAAATGCTTCACCTTGCCCTGCTGGATGAGCTTCTTCACCGCGCCGGCCACGTCCTCAATGGGCACCGCCGGGTCCACGCGGTGCTGATAGAGCAGGTCGATAGCCTCCACGCGCAGGCGCTTGAGCGAGCCCTCCACTGCCTGGGGGATGTGCTCAGGCAGGCTGTTGAGCGCCGGCTTGCCGGCCATGCCCCGGGGGTCATTGTCCGGGCTGATGTTGAAGCCGAACTTGGTGGCGATGACCACCTTGCCGCGCAGGGGCTCAAGCGCCTCGCCCACCAGCTCTTCGTTGGCATAAGGGCCGTAGACCTCGGCCGTGTCAAAGAAGGTCAGGCCCTGCTCCACGGCCTTGCGCATCATCTGGATCATCTGCTGCTTGTCCGCGGGCGGGCCATAGGAAAAGCTCATGCCCATGCAGCCCAGGCCCAATGCCGAAACCTCCAAGCCGCTCTTGCCCAAGGCCCTCTTCTTCATGACCTCCTCCCGTGGATGGCTGAACCGCATCGCCGCAAGCCGCTGGCTGGCCGGGCTGACATGACCAGAGTATACCGGATGAGGATGGCTCGAGCTTGCCTGATCCTGCGGAATGTTTGAATGATCCTGCCAGATGCCAGGGCCAGAATGGATCAAAGTTTATCCAAGCCCAGCAGCCCCTGGCTTAGCGCGGCCCTGGGATGTATCATGCTCCCTGGGCGCTTGTGCCCAGCGCCCGCGCAAGGACTGGAACCATGACCCTCCCCACTCCCATATTAGAGCTGACCCAGGCTGGCTGCCAGCGCCAGGGCCGGCCCTTGTTCGAAGCCCTGAGCCTGAGCCTGGCCCCGGGCCAGGGCCTGGCCGTGCTGGGCCCGGCAGGCAGCGGCAAGACCAGCCTGCTGCTGGCCCTCTCTGGCGAGCTGGCCTTGAGCAGCGGCCAGCGCGCGGCGGCCCCTGGGCTCAAAGCCCTCTATCTGGGCTTCTCGCCGGCGCAAGAAGCCCGCTTCCGCGGGGTGGATTTCTTTCAGATGCGCTGGGACAGCTTTGAGAGCGAGGACCAGCGCCAGGGCCTGGACCTGCTGGGCCCGGCCCTGGAGCGGCCCGGCGCTGAGGGCCTGCTGGCTGGCCTGGGCGTTCGGGAGCTCTTGGCCCGCCGCCTGCCCCAGCTGAGCACCGGCGAGCTGCGCCGATTGCGCTGCGCCCAGGCCCTGCTGGATGAGCCAAGCCTGCTCTGCCTGGATGACCCCTTTGCCGGCTTGGATGCTGAGGGCCGCGCCAGCCTCTCAAAGATGCTGGGCCTGGCCCTTGAGCAGGGCCAGTCCATGGCCGTGGCCCTCTCCAGGCCTGAGGACCTGCCCCTTGGCCTCAGCCAAGCCCTGGTGCTGAAGGATGGCCAGGCGCTCTGGCAGGGCCTGCTCGCTGACCTGCCCGAGGGCCTCTTGCTGAGCGAGCCCAAGGGCCAGCCCGCGCCCAGCGTGAGCCTGCCCGCCTGCGGGCCTGAGCAGCCGGCTCCGGAGCCTTTGGTGCGACTGCGCCAGGGCCGCGTGGCCTATGGCAGCAAGCTGGCCCTGGGCGGGCTGGACTGGGAGCTCAAGTGCGGCCAGCGCTGGCTGCTGGAAGGCCCCAACGGCTCGGGCAAGAGCACCCTGCTGGCCCTGGTCTCGGCCGACCATCCCCAGGCCTATGCCAACGACCTGGTGCTCTTTGGCCGCCAGCGCGGCAGCGGGGAGAGCATCTGGGAGATCAAGGCCCGGCTCGGGCTGGTGGACCCGGCCCAAGAGGCCTTCTTTGACTTGGACCTGGAGCTGGAGCAGGTGGTGGCGAGCGGCCTGCGCGACCAAGTGGCACCGCGCGGCATCAGCCCGGCCCAGCTGGCGCTGGCTGACGCCTGGCTCAAGGCCTTGGGCGCGGAGCCCAAGGCCCGCTTCGGCACCGCGCCCGCGCTCTGGCGCCGCCTGGCCCTGCTGGCCCGCGCGCTCATCAAGCGGCCGTCCCTGCTGCTCTGCGACGAGGCCTGCCGCGGCCTGGGCCCTGAGGGCCGCGGCCTGCTCATCGCCGCGGTGGACGCGGCCTGCGGCCCTGCGGGGCCGGCCCTGGTGTGGGTGAGCCACCATCCTGATGAGATGCCCCGTTGCCTGACCCATCGCCTGCGCCTGCAAGAGGGCAGGGCCATTGAACAAAGGAGCCTGTGAGCATGGAACGCCATCGCCTCATCATCTTCCTGAGCATTGTGCTGAGCGTGTGGGCGCTGCTCTCCTTCTATGTATGGCGCCGCGCCAGCGCCGGCGTGCCCGCGGGCTGGATGCGCGCGGCCTTCAACTGGGGCTTTTTGCTGCTCACCCTGGCCTACCCGGCCAGCCGCTTCTTGGAGCGGCCGGCCCAGGGCCCGGCCGCCTGCGCGGGCGTGGACTGGGCCCTCTATGCCGGCAGCGTCTGGATGGCGGCCTTTGTGTACCTGCTGCTGGCCGTGCTGGCCTGGGACCTGGCGCGCTTGCTGGGCCTGCTGCCGCCCTTTGCCAGCCTGGCCGACGGCGCGGCCTGGGACAGGGCCTGGCGCGCGGTTTTCCCCTGGGTGGGCTTGGCCGTGCTGGTGCTGGTGGCCGCGGGCTGGGTCAATGCCCGCAACCCTTGCTTGCATGTGATGCAGCTAGACCTGGACGCGGCCCGGCCCCAGGGCGCGCCCCAGCAGGTGCGGCTGGCCCTGGTGACCGACATCCACCTGGGCCACGTGCTGGGCAAGCCCAGCGTGGAGCGCTTGCGCGGCCTGCTCACGGAGTTTGACCCGGACGTGGTGGTGCTGGGCGGCGACATGGTGGACGAGGACTTGAGCCCGGTCATCGCGCAGGACCTGGGCGCCGAGCTGGGCTCCCTGCCCTCGCGCGAGGGCATCTGGGCCGTCACCGGCAACCATGAGTTCATCGGCGGCGTGGATGAGGCCTGCGCCTACCTGGCGCGGCACAATGTGAAGCTGCTGCGCGACCAGAGCACAACCCTGCCCTGCGGCCTGGTGCTGGTGGGCCGCGAGGACAAGAGCGCCGGCCGCTTCGGCGGCGGCAGGGCCCGCCTGCCCCTGGCCAGCCTGGTGGCGGGCCTGGACCCGCAGGCCCCCAAGGTGCTGGTGGACCACCAGCCGCCGCCGGCCAGGGAGTTCCAAGGCCTGGGCTTTGACCTGGTCCTCTCGGGCCACACTCACAACGGCCAGCTCTGGCCCTTTCAGTGGATCACAAGCAAGGTCTTTGAGCACAGCATCGGCCTGCGCCGCGTCGACCGGGCCTGGCAGTACGTCAGCCCCGGCTTTGGCACCTGGGGCCCCCCCATCCGCACCAATGCCCGGCCCGAGGTGGCCGGCTTTGTGCTGAGGTACAGGCAATAAGGCGAAGCCCAAGTCTGATTCGGGCTATTTGACAAGCAAATTCTTGCTATTACCATAAGCTGAATAAGCTCCCTTGCTATTAAACGGTACTTTACTTTCGATTAATAAGAGGATATCTTCATCCTATTATGGACCTCAAAGCCTTCACAAACGCCGGCGCGGGCTCTTGCCAATACCTCAAGGACAAGGACTATTGGGCTTTCCTGCCCCGACCCTTGCCTCCCAGGCTTGAGCCCTCATGGGAACTGACAAACGCCCTGTCTGAAGCCGACCGCGCACTCAGCGAGCTGGCCGGAGTCGGCCGCCTGCTCACCAATCCTCATCTTCTCATCCAACCCGCCATCCGTCGTGAAGCGGTCTTGAGTTCGCGCATTGAGGGCACGCAAGCGAGCATGAGCGACCTGCTTTTCTTTGAGGCCGGGGCGTCTGAGGGGCAGCAACCGGAGGATGTCCATGAGGTGGCCAATTATGTCGGCGCCCTGGAATACGGCTTGCAGCGCCTGGACACGCTCCCGCTGAGCGGGCGGCTGTTCAGGGAGATCCATGAAAAGCTCATGCGCGGGGTGCGGGGCGACCACGCAGATCCCGGTGAATTCCGCCGGACTCAGAATTGGATAGGCCCGGCCGGCTGCACCCTCAACCAGGCGGCCTATGTGCCGCCTCCCGTGGAGGCCATGCATCAGGCCTTGGCTGATTTTGAGAAGTACCTGCACAAGCCGCAGGCGGAGCCGCCCCTCATCCGATGCGCGCTGATGCACTACCAATTTGAGGCCATCCATCCTTTCATCGATGGCAACGGCCGCGTGGGGCGCCTGTTGGTCCCGCTTTATTTATGCTCCCAGGGCCTGCTAAGCCAGCCCCTGCTCTACCTTTCGGCCTATTTTGAAAAGAACCGCACCCTCTATTATGACCACCTGCTGGCCGTGAGCCAAAAAGGGGCCTGGGATGCGTGGCTGCATTTCTTCTTGGCCGGGGTGGTCGAACAGAGCAAAGAGTCTCTGGAAACGACCAAAAAGCTGCTGGCCCTGCGCGAGCAGATCAAGGCATCGGTGGCCGGCAAGCGCGTCCCCACGGCGGTTGGGCAGCTTGTGGACCATTTGTTCGGCAACCCCATCGTGTCGCCCGCCCGCCTCGCCAAGCAATGGGAACTCAGCTATCCTGCCGTGGCCAAGGGCATCCAGATCCTGGTCAAAAAGAAATGGCTGCGTGAATCCACTGGCCGCCGCCGCGGGCGAGTTTTTGTCTGCGACACGATCCTAAGCCTGGTCAACCCCAAATCCTGACCGCACCTGTCCGGCCCGAAAGGATCTCCGTGCCCACGCGCCAGAGCCTCATCCTAAGCCCGCAGTCCCTGCTCGACACCCTGCTGGACGACCCGCGGGGCGTGGCGCAGCTGCAGGCCTTGAGCGGCGCCCAGCTGAACAAGCTGGTGCAGGCCATCGGCCTGGAGGACGCGGGCGCCGCGCTCAGCCTGGCCACCCGCGAGCAGCTCATCCAGGTGATGGACGAGGATCTGTGGAAGAGCCCTGCGCCCGGGCAGGCCGAGCGGCTGGACGAGCGGCGCTTCGGCCTGTGGCTGGAGGTGCTGGCAGACCAGGGCCCTGAGGTGCTGGCGCGCAAGCTCAAAGAGATGGACCGCGACCTGATGCTGGCGGGCTTGAGCCAGCACCTGCTGGTGGTCGAGACCCGCGACCTGATGCGCGAGCTGCGCGGGGAGGACGAGGCCGAGAGCAGCCTGCTGGAGAAGCGGCTGGAATCCACCTACAACCATGAGCTGGGCGATTACTGGCTGGTGACGCGGGACGAGGCCTCTTGGAACGCCCTGCTGGGCGCGCTGGTGAGCCTGGATGAGGAGGACCACGAGCTCTTGAGCGAGCTGCTGGACCGGCTCTGCGCGCTGTCCAACCGCGAGGTGGACGATGCCGGCGGCCTCTTTGAGCTGCTCAGCAGCAGCCAGCAGGCCATGGAGGACGCGGCCGAGGGCCGTGAGCAGCGCAGGCTCAGGGCCGGCTATGTGCCGCCCGCGGATGCCGCGGCCTTCTTGCGGCTGGCCCGCGCCGCGAGCGTGCAGGCCGCCCTGGCCGCGCCAGCCGAGGACGCCATCACCCGCGCCTATTTCCGGTCCCTGCAAGGCTGGGGCGAGCCGGAGCCGGCCCCTGAAGCGGCCGCCGAGCCCGGCGCGCCAGCCCTGGGCCACAGCCTGCTGGCCCTGCTGGCCCTGCTGGAGCAAGCCGAGCTGGCCGAGGCTGGGGAGCCCTTGCGCCTGGCCGCCGCGCCGGGCAAGCAAGCGCCCGACGAGGCCGAGCTCATGCGCCAGCATCTGCTGGGCTTGAAGCAGGGGGATCCCAAGGCTTTTGCCGCCGCCACCCGCGAGCTGGGCTTCTTGGCCAACGCGCTGGCCAGCGGGCTCGAGCTGCATGGCCAGGCCCCCCGGCCCGCCGAGGCAGCGGCCTTGGCCCTGGCCTTCTGCGGCCTGGGCCTGGGCTTGGCCCCGGCGGCAGCGCCAGCGCTCACGCTGTTCAAGGCCGGCTTCACCCATTTCGGCATCACCGCGGGCCGCGGCGCGATGCATCCGCTCTTGCAAGCCTGCCGGCCGCGCGGCAAGGCCGCCTGAAGCATCCCTCTCCATCCAAACTCGCAATCACGGAGGCGTCATGAAGAACCTGGGGCGATGGGGCTCCATCCTGGCGGGCCTGCTCATTCTGCAGGGCTGCGCCAGCATCCGCTATGTGGAGCCCGGCTGGAGCAGCGAGCAGCGCCAATACCTGGACGCGGCCATGAAGCAGCCGCTCACCTTCGAGCTGGCCAAGGACAAGTCGGATGAGGCCTGGAGCCGCGCCCAGGTGATCTTGGCCCACATCTGCCCTCTCAAGCTGCAGATGGCCACCGACTCGGTCATCTTCACCTACGCCGACACCGAGAACTACTCCTGGCGCATCACCCGCGAGGACCGCGGCCGCACCAGCCTCTTTGACGTCACCTGCATCAAGTACAAGCCGGGGCACCATGACTGCCAGCAGCTGCAGGTGACCGACCGCAACGCGCACTTGGTGGCCTGGTTCATGGCCAGCGGGGCGCGCATGCCCGATGAGGTGGTGTGGGCCAGCCTGCGGCCCTTTGACGAGATCAGCGAGGTCACCTGGAACCCCCTGCGCTGGGGCGCCATCAACGACCCGTGGGGCGACTTTGAGTGCGGCGAGACCGGGGCCTTTCTGCCGCCGCCCGACCTGCCGGACGTGGCCCTGGATGCCAGGGTCTCGGTCTTCAGCAACAAGGGCGGCGGGGCTGGCAAGGCCCTCATCAAGCCCATGGTGGCCAATGCCACCCAAGTGCGCTCCTGGAGCCTCACCATCTACGATGCCAGCTCCCGCCACGCGGAGCTCAGGGTGCTGGGCGGCAATGGCGGCCCGCCCAGCCTGCTGGAATGGGACGGCCGCGATGCCAATGGCGAGCCGGTGGCCGAGGGCATCTACCCGGCCATGCTGCGGGTGCTGTACTGGAACGGGCAGAGCATCGAATCCAAGGAGGTGAGGCTTGAGGTCACCAACCGCTACCCGGACCTCTCCTTTGAGCGCGGTCTGGGCAGCATCGACCCCTCGCGGCCGGACCTGCTCATCATGCCCGGCGAGTTCCGCATCGAGCCCGCCTCCAGCCGGCTGCCCTGCCGCTACCGCCTGGAGATCAGGTGGCAGAACGGCACCCTGGTGCGCGTCCTGGAGGGGGCAGTGGCGCCCCACCTGAAGGTGCTGTGGGACGGCAAGGACGCCCAGGGCGGGGCCTTCATCTCCAACACCCGCTACAGCTTCAAGCTGCTGCAGCTGGACGAGCAGGGCCAGGTGGTGCATGAGTACCCAGAGCGCACCTGGAACTGCGTTTTCCTGCACTAAGAGGGCCTTGCCCCATTGCCTGATCCCGCCCTCAACATCTTGCGCAGCACCTTCGGCTACCCCGCCTTCCGCGGCCGGCAGGAAGAGGTCATCCGCCATGTGGCCGCGGGCGGCAGCGGCCTGGTGCTGATGCCCACCGGCGGCGGCAAGAGCCTTTGCTACCAGATCCCGGCCCTGCTGCGCGGCAAGCTGGGGCTGGTGGTCTCGCCCCTCATCGCGCTGATGCAGGACCAGGTGGCGGCCCTGCGCCAGGCGGGCGTGCGCGCGGGCTTCTACAATTCCACCCTGGCCGCCGGGGCCAAGGCCCAGCTGCGCCAGGAGCTGAAGGCCGGCCTGCTGGACCTGCTGTACGCCGCGCCCGAGACCCTGGGCACCGAATTCATCCGCAGCTTCATCGCGGGGCTGGACCTTTCGCTGATCGCGGTGGACGAGGCCCATTGCGTCAGCCAGTGGGGGCATGACTTCAGGCCGGATTATCTGGAGATAGCCCACTTGCGCCAGCTGCACCCGGGCGTGCCCTTGCTGGCGCTCACCGCCACCGCCGACCCCTTGACGCGCGAGGAGATCCGGGAGCGGCTGGGCCTGAAGCAGGACCCGGTCTTTGCCTCCAGCTTTGACCGCCCCAACATCCGCTATGAGATCGTGCGCAAGGACTCGGCCCGCGAGCAGCTGCTGGCCTTCATCCGCGAGCGCCATCCCGGCCAGGCGGGCATCATCTACTGCCTCAGCCGCGCCAAGGCCGAGGAGACCGCGGACTGGCTCAGCCGCCATGGCGTGCCCGCCCTCTGCTACCATGCTGGCCTGCCCGCCGCCCTGCGCGCCAGCGCCCAGGCCCGCTTCTTGCGCGAGGATGGCCTGTGCATGGTGGCCACCATCGCCTTCGGCATGGGCATCGACAAGCCGGATGTGCGCTTTGTGGCCCACTTGGACCTGCCCAAGAGCCTGGAGGGCTACTACCAGGAGACGGGCCGCGCCGGGCGCGATGGCCTGCCCAGCACGGCTTGGATGGCCTACGGCCTGGGCGACGTGGTGCAGCTGCGGCAGTTCATCGAGCGAAGCGAGGGCGACGAGGCCTACAAGCGCCTGAGCCAGCAGAAGCTCAACGCCATGCTGGGGCTCTGCGAGAGCGTGGGCTGCAGGCGGCAGGCCCTGCTCAAGTACTTCGGCCAGGAGCATGCCGGGGGCTGCGGCAACTGCGACAACTGCCTGGACCAGCCCAAGGCCTGGGACGGCACTCTGGCGGCGCAGAAGGCCTTGAGCGCCGTGGCCCGCACTGGCGGGCGCTTTGGCGCCGGCCACCTCATCGATGTGCTGCTGGCCAAGCCCAGCCCCAAGGCCCTGGAGCGCGGCCATGACAAGCTGAGCGTGTGGGGAGTGGGCGCCGAGCACGACGCGCAGGCCTGGAGCAGCATCTTCCGCCAGCTGGTGGCTGGCGGCTGGGTGGATGTGGATGCCGCAGCCTACGGGGCGCTGAAGCTGAACCAGAGGAGCTGGGCGCTGATGAAGGGGCAGCAGAAGGTGATGCTGCGCGAGGATGCGGCCCCCAAGGCCCGGCGCGAGAAGGCCCCGCGCATGAGGGGCCAGGCGGCCGAGCTGGAGGGCGACGAGGCCCTGGCTTTTGAGGCCCTGCGCGAGCTTCGCAAGAGCCTGGCCCTGGACCAGGGCCTGCCGCCCTATGTCATCTTCCACGATGCCACGCTCAAGGCCATGGTGCGCGAGCGGCCGCGAAGCCTCCAGGCCCTGGGCCAGGTGAGCGGGGTGGGGCGCGTCAAGCTCGCGCGCTACGGCGCGGAATTCTTGGGCGAGCTGGCCCACAGCCTGGGCTATGAGCTGCCGGGCTGAGTTTACGGCTTCCCAGCCCCTGGGCCTGCCCTTATAATCCCAGCATGCGAACCCTTGCCGACAAGATCAAAGGCCAGCTGCAGGCCTTGGGCGATTTCATCACCTTTGCCTGGCGCTGCACCTATGCCGGCCTGCGGCATCCCCTGCGCCCCATCGAGCTGGTGGAATTCATCGACACCCTGGGGGTGCAGAGCATCGCGGTCACCCTCTTCGCCGGCTTCTTCGCCGGGCTCTCCATCACCCTGTTCCTGGAGGGCGAGCTCGATTCCTATGGCGCCAAGATGACCCTGGGCCGCGTCATCGGCACCACCGCCATCCGCGAGCTGGGCCCGCTGGTGGTGGCGCTGATGCTCACCGGCCGGGTGGGCGCGGCCATCGCCGCCGAGCTGGGCAGCATGAAGGTGGGCAACCAGGTGGACGCCATCATCGCCCTGGGGCAGGACCCGGAGCGCAAGCTGGCCGCGCCCCGCATCTGGGCGCTGGCCCTGCTCTCGCCCCTGCTCTCCGTGCTCACCATCCTGGCCACCCTGGTGGGCGGCTGGGTGGTCAGCACCTCGGGCGCGGGCATGTACTGGTACCAGGCCCAGATGAGCATGTACTTCCGCCACATCTCCAGCGGCCTCTTGAAGCCCATCATCTTCGGCTGGCTCATCGGCACCATC
>Ga0326728_10025527_pt1 | contig 10567 bp, 11 predicted proteins | sample MB3enrmetagenome_FD_207602 | JGI IMG/M metagenome (GOLD analysis project Ga0326728, IMG submission 207602) | Lab enriched peat soil microbial communities from McLean, Ithaca, NY, United States - MB31MN | ecosystem: Environmental > Terrestrial > Soil > Wetlands > Peat | place: USA: New York...
GGAACAATCTGCTTTACGTTGTCGTCGCCGCGCTGCTTTCTGCCATTTTGGTTTCCGGCATCGCCTCGGCGCTGGTGCTCCGGAGTCTTGCACTCGATGTCCACTTACCCGAGCATGTTTTTGCTGCGCGTCCCATGCTGGCGCGCCTGCTCTTGCAGAACGCCAGCACATGGCTGCCCTCATTTTCCGTGCGCGTGGTTCCCGCCAAGCGCAAATCCAAATCCAAATTCCGCTGGCGCTGGGAAGCCTCGATCTTCGGCTGGCCTCCGAACCGTGCGCCCCAGAACCAGTGGTTCCACCTGCCCGACCGCCGCCTGCGCCGCGTGCGTGAGGAAGCGGAAAAGCCGATCCTCGAAGAATCCGTTTATTTTCCTTTTCTCGCTCCCGGCCAGGAACTTCGCGCCGACCTGGAGTTAACGTTTCCCGCCCGCGGCCGCTACTCGGAAAAAAACTTCGGCCTGGCCACGCGCTTCCCTTTCGCCTTCCTCATGAAAACTCGCCGGGTCAACCTGGCGCGCGAAGTGATTGTCTATCCCGTCGTCGAGCCCACCGAACAGTTCCTCGAAGTTCTTCCCATGGTCACCGGTGAGTTCGAAACCTTTGTGCGCGGCCGCGGCTACGATCTTTACCTGATCCGCGAGTACATGCCCGACGACTCCGCCCGCCACGTGGACTGGAAAGCCACGGCCCGCACCGGCGCCCTCAAAGTGCGCGAGTTCAGCCGTGAAGATGAACGCAAGCTCCGCATCGTGTTTGACAACCCCGCCCCCGGAGTCCTGCCGCCCGCGGTGTATGAGCGAGCGGTGTGCTTGGCCGCTTCTCTGGGATGGCACTTCCACCACGAGGATGTCGAAGTCTCCTTCGTCGCCCCGGGTTTGGAGCCTACCGAAGACGTCTTCACTTTCCTGCGGTACCTGGCGCTGGTCGAACCGCAGGAGGCGACCCCCGTGTTCAGCCGCCTTCGCGCCAGTGAAGATTACAACCTGATCATTACCGCCCTCGATGCCGCCGAAATGCCCGCCGCTTTGGCCGCCAGATCCTACGTCATTTCGCTGGGGGCGGGCCGAAACGCGTAGCGGGTGTGGGGACGGGGCTTCGCCCCGTCTCAGACGGCCGAAAAACTCTTGGTTCGCGCAGGTTTTGGGAAGTCCGCCTTCAAGCCTGTTTTGGGAAGCAACCCCTTCCGACCGCTTCTCGTCTTCATTTTTTTCTTTCCACCCGCCGATTTTCGACATATACTCCGCCGGGGTCCAGATTTAGAACGGTTTTGCTTCCTTCATTCCAGACGAGCCTGACGGGGTCGCCGGGCCCGTCGCTTTACCGAACAAGTTTACGGGAGGTGCAAATGTTGATCTGCGATCTGCTCAGGAATCAAGTCACCATATCCGCTGAGGCCCACCAGACCGTGCTCGAAGTCTCCTGCATGATGGTGGACCACAACATCGGCGCCGTACCGGTTCTGCAAAACGGCCAACTGACCGGCATTTTCTCCGAGCGCGACCTGATGACCCGCGTGGTGGTCGCCGGCAAGGATCCCGCGCGCACTCTGGTCGGCGAGGTCATGACCGAAGATCCCCTGACCGTCGCGCCCGACGATCAGCTCGAAACCTGCAGAACCTTGATGAAGCGGCACGGTTTCCGGCACGTCCTCGTTTGCGCGGGATATGAACTGAAGGGCGTCGTTTCCTTGCGCGACATCCTTCTCCACGACCTTGACGAGAAAGACGATGAAGTGCGCATGATGCGCGCTTACCTGCACTCCACACCCGACGTCGGATAGGCTCGCCCATCCTTACCCGGTGGGTGGGCTGTTCAGGCATGCCGTAAGCGCTGTGTTATGAAGGCGCCTTTAGGGCGTGGGTGCGTGCTATCGTAGATTCATGTCCACTCCACGACAAGAGCTGCTCGAAATGCTGGCGCTAAAATCATTTCGCCTGGGCGAGTTTCAATTGTCCTCCGGCGGCACCAGCGACTATTACATCGATTGCCGCGCCACCACGCTCGACGCCCGTGGCGCACAACTGGTCGGCCGAGTCTTCCTTGATGAAATGCGCGGCCAAGGCTGGCACGCCGACGCCATCGGCGGGCTCACACTGGGCGCCGATCCTATCGTCGTCGCCGTCGCCGTCACCAGCGGCACTCTGCACGGCTTCCTCGTGCGCAAAGCCGAGAAGCAGCACGGCACCGGCCAGCGTATCGAAGGCTACCAAGAAGAAGGCGCGCGGGTGGTAATCGTGGACGATGTTTGCACCACCGGATCTTCCACCGTGCAAGCCATCGAAGCGGCCCGCGAATTTGGCTTCAAAGTGGTAGGCGTCATGTGCCTGGTCGAGCGCCAGGATGCCAACGGCCGCCCCAATGTAGAAAAAGCTGCCGCCCCCGCCCCCTTCATTTCGATTTTCACAGCGAATGAGGTGCGAAAAGAGCATTTAACAATTGGTACGTAGAGCGGTTTCTCGATTTGCCATAGAGGGAATCGGGAACGGGTAGGGCGCGGCTTCAGCCTTGCCGCCAGGGGCTGCAACGGGTTCCGGCTTTAGCCGCAGAGGGTGCAAGCTCTATTTCATCACGAGAAACGCTCAAGCCGTGAAACAGCCCCATGGCGAACAACGATGAGCGCACAGCGAACGACCAACTTCATGATCCCCAACGGATACTCCGTCTTGGCTCCAGGAAAAATCGCCTCGGTCGTGACCTACCTCGAAATGCTCGCGCGTCCTCCGCTGCCGGACGTTTCATCGAGCGGCTCCTTATCGAACCAAGTCCAATTGCGGCAAGTGCAAAACCCTGCGCTCGAGTGGTATCGAGCGCTGTACCGGCGAGTGGGCGCGCAATGGATGTGGTTCAGCCGTCTGGAGATGAGCGACGAGCAACTGGCGGCGGTGCTGCATCGCCCCACCACCGAATTGTTCCTCTGCGAACGCGAAGGAAGCGAGATTGGTTTCGCGGAACTCGGCCGATCACAGCCACAGCCTCCGGACGTGGAGATTGCGAGCTTTGCCTTGTTGCCCGAGGAGACCGGAAAGGGCTTGGGACGCCCTTTCATGACCCAGTTGCTCGACCGGGCGTGGAGTAACTCCGCGGCGCGTGTCTGGTTGCACACCTGCACGCTCGACGCTCCGGCAGCGTTGAGTTTCTACATCAAGTGCGGATTCCGCCCTTACAAGCGAGCCATCGAAGTGGCCGACGATCCGCGCCTCCGCGGCATTCTGCCGGAAAATGCCGCGCCACAGGTTCCGATTATCCGTTAATCTAGAAGACTTGGCGCCATGCCGACGACTAACGACTAACGACCGACTCATGATCCAAACCCTCGAATGGACCTCCCGCGGCGTAGTCTTCATCGATCAGACGAAGCTGCCCGCCGAAGAAGTGTACGTAACCTGCACGACACATCAACAGGTCGCCGACGCGATCCGCAACATGGTTGTCCGCGGAGCGCCCGCCATTGGCGTGGCCGCTGCCATGGGCATTGCCCTCGGCGTGAAAAACTCCAAAGCGGAGAATGGCGCCGACCTCAAGAAAGATTTCGACCAGATTTCGGAAACCATCCGCCAGACGCGCCCCACCGCCGTCAACCTCTTCTGGGCGATCCGGCGTATGCAGGAGAAGTTTGAGCGCATCCGGATTCGGCCGATCGCACAGATCAAGCAGGACCTCATCGAAGAAGCCCAGCGCATGCACGCCGAAGATATCGCCGCCAACCAGGCCATGGGCCGCCACGGCGCAACCCTGATGCCCTCGACCGGCGGCGTGCTCACTCACTGCAATGCCGGAGCGCTAGCCACCGCCGGCTACGGCACCGCGCTCGGAGTCATTCGCGCCGCTGTCGAACAAGGCAAGAGAATTCACGTCTATGCCGACGAGACGCGTCCCTTTCTGCAAGGCTCGCGCCTCACCGCCTGGGAGCTGATGAAAGACGGCATCCCTACCACTGTCATCTCCGACAACATGGCCGGCGCCATAATGCAGCAAGGCAAAATCGCAGCCATCGTCGTCGGCGCCGACCGCATTGCCGCCAACGGAGACGTCGCCAACAAAATCGGCACCTATTCCGTAGCCATCCTCGCTAAAGAGCACGGCATCCCGTTCTATGTAGCGGCGCCCGTTTCAACCGTCGATCTCGCCACGCCCGACGGCAGCAAAATTCCCATCGAGCAGCGCAACCCGAAAGAAGTCACGCACATTGCCGACAAGCAGATGACGCCCGACGGAGTCCAAGTCGAGAACCCCGCCTTCGACATAACCCCCGCAAAATACGTAGCCGCCATCATCACCGAGAAGGGCATAGCCCGCGCCCCATATAAGCAGTCTCTATTGGAACTAACAACCCAGCCGTAGAGACGCGGCTTGCCGCGTCTCCGTTGGCACAACCAAATCGCCGAACGCGATCCAAAATCTCCGATGCCTCCAATCACCCAATCGCAGATCGTTTTCCAAAGCGGAGGCAAGCCCATCCGCCTCAACGCCCATCTGCCCGACACGCCCGCCGCCCCACTTCCCGTCGTAGTCGCGCTCTACGGCGCCGGGGGCAACGTCACCGGCATGGAGCAATACGCCGGCATGCTAGCGGCCCAGGGCTTCGCCGTTTACCTCCTCCATTATTTCGATCGCACCGGCACTGAATCCGCCGACAAGCAGACGATCCTGCGCAACTTCCCGCTGTGGATGAAAACCCTCTGGGATGCAATCAGCTTTGTCGAAACGCAGCCCCAAGTCGATGGCAGGCGCATCGCTCTCCTGGGCTTTTCTCTCGGAGCCTATCTCTCCCTCGCCAACTCCGCCATCGACCCTCGCGTGCAAGCCGTGGTCGAGTTCTTCGGAGGCATGCCCAAAGAAATGAATTTGTTCATGAGACACCTCTGCCCCGTGCTCATTCTGCACGGCGAGGCCGACCAGACCGTCCCCGTCGAGGAAGCCTACCAGTTGCAAAAGTTGTTGGAGAAAAAGGGAATCCCCTACGAAATCAAAATCTATCCCGGAACCGGCCACGGCTTCGACGACCAAGCCGTCTGGCGCGACGCAGGTCTAAGAAGCCTGCAATTTCTGCAGAAACACCTCACTCCGTAAACGCGATCCTCGACCCCGCGACTCCGCCGTATAATTGCCGTGCTCTCGGAAGTGGGTGCCAACGCGGTGTGCGGCTAACTCAAGGAGGCCCCATGAAATTGCGACTGCTGTTGCGTCTTGTTTTCGTCTTTGCCTGTCTCCCCTTGATCGGCTGTCCTTCCTACTCTCTACACCCGTTGTATACAGACCAAGACGCGGTTGTGGAGCCTGCTTTGGAGGGAACGTGGGTCGACACCGACCCCGGCGGCAAGGGAGAAATAACTTTCAAGAAAGTCGGCGATTACGAGTACAGCGCGGCCAGCTTTGACGCTGACCCGAGAGTCATCCAAACTTACAAGGTCCACCTGGTGCGCGTGGGAGGTCAGCTCTTCATGGATTACGTCGCCGACGAGCAAACGATCGCTGGCGCGAAAGTGGACAACCCACCCGGCGTCATCGCCACGCACGTTATTTTGAAGGTGAAGATTTCCGGAGATGACCTGGCCTATGCCACGCTGGAGGACGATGCAGTCAGGAAACAAAGCGTCGCGGGAGGTGCACCGCTGGATTATCAGATAACCGATGAGGGTGCGGTACTCGTGACGGCACAAACGGACGCTCTACGCCGCTACATTTCAGCTCACTCTGAAGACGCGTTCTCAAAGTTCGAGCACCTGAAGCGAAAAGGGAAGGCGCCCACCCAACCATAGCGAGCCACAGCGCGCCGTGGTCTGGAAGGTGTGCATAGGTCGAATCTTCAGAATGCAACCATGCACGCCTCGTACTTTCTTCCCGCGGCTTGCCAAATTCGATAATATTGTCGATCCTTGGAGCCACTGCGAGGGTTGCCATATATGAGGAAGCTGAGTATTTCGCTGTTGGTTACGGTTTTCCTGCTGCTGAATGCCGCGGGGGTGGCCTGCTCTGCGCAAGTGCAGCTCCCGGATACGCCTGCCGCCCGGCAATGTGCCGCGTGGTTGGAGGCTTTCAACCACGGCGATCGGGAAGCCTACCGGGATTTCCTGCAGAAGAATTTTCCATCAAGAGCAGAGCACTTGGACCAGGAGTTGGACTTTCGCGAGCGGGTGGGCGGTTTTGAACTCAGAAAAGTGGAGGAATCCACAGCGGCAAAGTTGGTCGCCCTGGTCCAGGAGCGCGGTTCCGACCAGTTCGCCCGGCTGACTCTGGAGGTAGAAGCCGCCGAGCCTCACCGCATCACCAGCATGGGGCTGGAGGCAATTCCGCGGCCTGCCGAGTTCCCGCTGCCGCATATGAGCGAGAGCGAGCTGATAGCGGCCGTGCAAAAAAAGCTGGAACCGGATGCTGCCGCCGGCCGCTTTGCCGGTGCGGTGCTGGTGTCCAAGAACGGCAAACCGATTTTGGCCGAGGCTTATGGCTTCGCCGACCGCGAGCGCAAAATACCGGACACGCTAACAACCCGCTTTCGCATTGGCTCCATGAACAAAATGTTTACCGCAGTGGCGACTTTGCAGCTGGTGCAGGCGGGCAAACTCGGACTCAACGACGCCTTGGGGAAATACCTGGCCGACTATCCCAACAAGGACGTTGCGAAAGTAACGATCCATCAGCTGCTGACGCATACCGGCGGCACGGGCGACATCTTTGGCCCGGAGTTCGACGCACATCGGCTGGAGCTGCGCACGTTGCAGGACTATGTGAAGCTCTACGGCAACCGCGGACCCAAGTTCGAACCGGGCAGTCACTGGGAGTACAGCAATTACGGTTTTATTCTGCTCGGCGTGATGATCGAAAAAGTGAGCGGTGAGAGTTATTACGATTACGTCCGCGAGCACATTTACACCCCGGCGGGCATGGCTTCAACCGGCTCGGATCCAGAAGATAAAGCGGTGATCGATCGCAGTGTGGGATATACGAAGGCGAACGCCAGCAACCAATGGCAGCCGAATACGGATACGTTGCCGTATCGCGGCACTTCGGCGGGAGGCGGTTACTCCACAGTGGAAGATCTGTTGAAGTTTGCGAATGCGCTACAGGAGAACAAGCTGCTCAACGCGCATTTCACCGAGCTGCTGACCGCGGGCAAGGCTGGAACGCCGGATAGCAGTTATGCATACGGGTTCGGAGATCATACGCTCAACGGCACACGATGCTTCGGTCACGGTGGTGGCGCTCCCGGGATGAATGGCGATTTGAAGATTTGTCCCGGACCCGGCTACGTTGTGGCCGTCCTGGCCAACATGGATCCCCCAGCCGCCAGCCGGATATCGGATTTTATCGCGAACCGGCTGCCACAACGGTGAGGTTTGGCTCCTCGCGGCGAAGCAGCGGCTTCCGCGGGTGAGGGGACGCTTTCGACCGCGCCTTCAAATTCGCGACAGCCGGAACGGGGCGCTGAGCAAGCGCGCAGGCAGCATCACCACGGCCCACACCAGGGCGAGCGCTCCATTGACAGCGATCCCAACAATGCGGAAGGGCAGCAACAGCAACCACACGATCGGATACAGGATCAGCGCCAGCAATGCCAGGGGCCAGCACAGCACAAAGAGCAAACACCACAGCAGGAAGGCGATCATGAAGGAATTGTAAATTGGTAATTGGAAATTTGTAATCTGTAATCTGTAATCTGTAATCTGTAATCTGTAATCTGTAATCTGTAATTTAAAAACCAGTCCTCGCTGTCGGTGCTTTGGGTTTTCAATTACCAATTACAAATTACCAAATTACAAATTCTCTCCGAGTCTCCGTGGTGAACTTTTCCTCAACTGGTGAGCGCGCTCGAATTCCGCCGCCAGTTCCCGGGTGTCGAGATTCTCGCGGATGTGGGCCAGGCGTTGCTCCAACTTCTGCAAAGCGTCGCTCAGGTTCTGGCGGTTGGTGATGGCGACGTCGCGCCACATCGAATAAGGACTGCCGGAGATGCGCGTCATCTCGGCGAGGGCTCGCCCGCCGATCTCGAGCACGGGCGCTTCGGGGCCAAATTCGTCGACCAGCGCCGCTGCCAGAGCGGTTGAGATCATCTGTGGCACATGGCTGATCCAGGCGCAGAAGCGATCGTGATCGGCGGCATCGACAACCGCGATTTTGGCGCCCATCCTGTCCGCGCAGTGAATAAATTCTCCGCACCGTCCGGCGTGAACGTTCTGGCCGGGGAGCGGCGCGAACAGCCAGGCCGCGCCCTCAAAAAGGTCGGCATCGGCAAACTCCACACCGGCCTGTTCTTTGCCCGCCATGGGATGACCGGCGAGGAATCTATGCCCGGCGTTTCGCCCGAACGATTTCACGGCGCGCTTGACAATCTCTAACTTTGTGCTGCCCACGTCGGTCACGAGCGTCTTCGCCGGCAGCGCTGGGCCAAGCCGCCCGATCAGATCGACGATCGCGATCACCGGGGTCGCCAGCACCACCAGATCGCTGCCGCGCACGGCGTGCGCGGGATTGGTGGTCCCCGCCTCGATGGCGCCACAGTCCTTGGCGCGCTTCAAAATTGGAGCGCGATCGCATCCGATGATTCGTCCGGCGAGCCGGCGTTTCTTCAGCGCCAGGCCCAGCGAGCCTCCGATCAGTCCGGTTCCGATAATGGTGACTTGTTTGAAGGGCATGGGTTCACAAAGAGTTTGTCATCCCGAGCGCAGCGAGGGATCTGCATTCTTGTGGCGAACTACAGATCCCTCGCTCCGCTCGGGATGACAATCCTGGGCAGTCTACGCGATCTCCCTTCCCACCGCTGGCGCGATCATGCGGAGCTGGTCCATCAACGTGGCGAACTGTTCCGGGTAAAGCGACTGCGCGCCATCGGAAAGCGCTTTGTCCGGCTGATGATGGACTTCAATGAGCATGGCATCGGCGCCAGCGGCAACCGATGCCCGCGCCATGGGCGCCACTTTGTCGCGCCGTCCGGTGCCGTGCGAGGGATCGGCGGTCATGGGCAAGTGCGAAAGCTTATGAATGATCGGGATCGCGGAAATATCCATCGTGTTGCGCGTGTAAGTTTCGAAAGTGCGGATGCCGCGCTCGCACAGAATAATTTCGTAGTTGCCGCCGGCGAGCAGATATTCCGCCGAGCACAAGAGTTCTTCGATCGTGGCCGCGATCCCGCGCTTGAGCAGCACCGGCTTGCGGACCTTGCCCAGTTCGCGCAGCAGATTGAAGTTCTGCATGTTGCGCGCGCCCACCTGGAAAATGTCCACATAAGGCAGCATCGGCTCGATCTGTGAAATCTCCATGACTTCGCTGATCACCAGCAGTTTGAAATGATCGCCCGCTTCGCGCAGCAATTTCAAGCCGTCAACGCCGAGTCCTTGAAAAGAATAAGGAGAAGAGCGGGGCTTGAAGGCGCCTCCGCGCAGAACCCGAGCTCCGGCTTTGGCGATCAGTTCGGAGATAGTGAACAGTTGCTCCCGCGATTCGACCGAGCAGGGCCCAGCCATGACGACGATTTTGTTGCCGCCGATTTCAACTCCGTTCGCAAATTTGACCACGGTGCCCTCGGGGCGAAAGTTGCGGCCAGCCAGCTTGTAGGGTGAAGTGACGCGAAGAACTTCCTGTACTCCTGGCATCATCTCGACTTCGCGAGTGTCGAAATCATGGGGGACTCCGACGCCGCCGAGCACGGTCTGGCGCGCTCCGGTGGAGCGGTGGACTTCAAAACCGAAATGAACCAGTTGATCGATCACCCGCTGGATCTGATCTTCACTGGCCGAATCTTGCATTGCGACGATCATGGAGTGCGCTCGTTTTGCCCGCCGGACGGTAACGTCCAATGTCCGTCCGATGTTTGGGCCAATGTTCGGGCCAAAATTGTTCTAGCCCCCTGCTGAAGAAGCCCGCTAATCATTCAGTTTTGAATCGAGATTCGTATCGCCCGAACCGATCTCGCAGTCGGGAACAATCTCGTGCTTTTGGATGCTGCGCATCACATCCATAATTCGCTCGTAGATCTGCCCCAAATCGCGCTCGGCTAAAGGACCGGTGTTGCTGCGCTGCACATTGGCAATCACCTCGCGCTCGCGGGCGGGTTCGTAAATGGGCAGACTGGTATTTCGTTTCAAGCGGCCAATTTCGACTGCAGCCGCTGCGCGTTCGTTGAGCAGCGCCGCCAGTTTGCGGTCGAGTTCGTCGATCTTCTTGCGCCAATCGGAAATATCCATAGAAGCTGTTCGCTGTTCGCTTTTGGCTATTCGCTCTTAGCTCATCCGGCGAAATCGAAAGACTACGGCCAATCAACGGCGCGATAAGAAAACGATCTAGGATAGTTCGCCAAAAAGCCAAAAGCTAGCAGCGAACAGCGAAAAGCTGGTTCACGAATTTTGCCACACTTGCCGCTTCTCGTCCGGGATTTTGTTCGATCAACTGCACGATGGCGCTGCCCACGACCGCGCCATCGGCAAATTTTCCGACCACCGCGAATTGCGCCGGGGTTGAGATTCCGAAGCCGACGGCAATGGGAAGCTTGGTGAAACGGCGGATGCGCTTGACCAGGGCCCGGGCGTCTCCCGTCATCTGCTGGCGCGCGCCGGTGACGCCGGTGCGCGAGATG
>Ga0326728_10025528_pt1 | contig 10566 bp, 6 predicted proteins | sample MB3enrmetagenome_FD_207602 | JGI IMG/M metagenome (GOLD analysis project Ga0326728, IMG submission 207602) | Lab enriched peat soil microbial communities from McLean, Ithaca, NY, United States - MB31MN | ecosystem: Environmental > Terrestrial > Soil > Wetlands > Peat | place: USA: New York...
TTGGGGTCCGGCGGATCGTACGGCCCGGTGGCGCGCAGATCGTTGGGATCCGGCGGATCGTACGGCCCGGTGGCGCGCAGGTCGTTGGGATCCGGCGGATCGTACGGCCCCGTGGCGCGCAGGTCGTTGGGATCCGGCGGATCGTACGGCCCCGTGGCGCGCAGATCGTTGGGATCCGGCGGATCGTACGGCCCCGTGGCGCGCAGATCGTTGGGGTCCGGCGGATCGTACGGCCCGGCAATGGCGGTGGCGCGCAGATCGTTGGGATCCGGCGGATCGTACGGCCCGGCAATGGCGGTGGCGCGCAGATCGTTGGGATCCGGCGGATCGTACGGCCCGGCGATGGCGGTGGCGGAGCCCACACCGGGGACACGCGTAGTCGCGCTAGCCAGCGCGAGTGCGAATAGTAGAAGGATTGTGACCACCGCGAACTTGTTACTGAGTAGGTTCCGCATCGAAAGCTCCTTTGCCAGTAGCCGCCCTGACCCTGTGGCCGGGCTTGAGAATCCCCGACCAAAAAACCGGATGCACAAAACTATTTGGTTCTCCAGAAGTGTATCCGACCTGCCATCGAATTAAGTAACGATAGTGCGGGCGCTACTAGTACTTTTAGGGGGTATTCGATAATTTGGGTATCGGGTATTTACCCTACGCCAATGCCATTATGTGAAATAATTCACTAAGAGCGGCGCACGGCCCGCTCGCGAAACAGCCCGTCGGGACGGAACACCGGTGCGCCGGGATAGGCCAGACGCATGTCGGCGGTGACCTCGTCCAGCATGGCGCGGGTGACGAACTTGCTCTCGAGCGCGAAGGCGGTCAACAGGACATTGTCGCAGATCGAGTTGATGAGGCGGGGGATTCCCTGAGAACGAAAGTGAATCTCTTCAATCAGTTCCGGGGAAACGATGGTCTGCTCCCGGAGGCCGGCCCGGGCCATGCGGGAAGCGATGTAACCGGCCGTCTGGGGCAAATCGAAGGCGCGCAGAGTGCAACGGAGGGCGACCCGCTGCTTCAGTTGACGGTACTCCGGGTTCTCCAGCTTGGAATCCAACTCCTGCTGGCCCGACAGGACGATCTGCAGCAGCTTGCCGCGCCGGTTCTCGAGGTTTCCTAGCAAGCGGATTTCCTCTAGTACGTCCCACTCCAGGTTGTGCGCCTCGTCCACGATCAAAACCGCGGTACGCCCTTCGGCTGCGCGTTCCAACAGCATATGATTCAGGGCCAGCAGGACTTCGGTCTTGGAGCTCCGGTCGGCTGGCAGATCGAAGTCGTATGCCAGCAATTCAAAGAACTGCTCCACGCTGAGACGGGAATTGAAAAAGGAGGCGAACACCACCTGCTGCGCACTGAGGTGGTCGCGCAGGCATTCCAGCAAGGTGGTCTTGCCGGTACCCACCTCACCCGTCAAGACGATGAAGCCCTTGCGGCTTCGGACACCGTAGATCAGGTTGGCCAACGCTTCTTCGTGCTGAGGGCTCCGGTACAGAAACGAAGGGTCCGGGCTCATGTTGAACGGGTTTTGCGAGAAGCCGAAGAACGCGTTGTACATAAGGGCGGCAAGCGGCCGGAACCTTGTAGCAATCTTAGCATGCCGCCGCAAATTACCGCTGGTTCCAGGGGCGCCGGACCTCTGCCGCATGGAGCCCGCGGCGAGCCCCGGGGAACCGCCTCCGCAAGGAGCGGAACTACCGGCCCTGGGATGGGGCCGGGTTGGCGGGCGGAAGCGGGGGCTTCTCGCCTCCCGCGGCCTTCTCGCCGGGTTTGGCGGATTTCAACGGGCTGATGAGGATGTGCGCGTTGCGGCCCTCCAGGCGCGGCAGGCCCTCGACGCTGCCGTGCGCGGCCAGGTCGCCGGCGAACCGCATCAGCAGTTTCTTGCCCAGGTCGGCGTGGGCGATCTCGCGGCCCCGGAACTGCACCACGGCTTTGACGCGATTGCCTTCCGCCAGGAACCGGACGGCGTGGTTCATCTTGAAGTCGTAGTCGTGGTCGTCGGTGTTGGGGCGGAACTTCAGTTCCTTTACCTGGACCACGTGCTGCTTCTTCTTGGCGTCGTGCTGCTTCTTTTTCTGTTCGTACTGATAGTGCCCGAAATCCACGGCCTTGGCCACCGGGGGAACCGCGGTCGGCGCCACCAGAACCAGGTCGAGGCCCAGTTCCTGCGCCCTGCGGAGGGCGGCGGATGTCGGCATCACTTCCGTGGTGCCGTCCGGAAACACGGCGCGTACTTCACGCGCGCGGATGAACTCGTTTACGTTCTCTCTGCGATTCTGCCTGCGAGGAGGGAAATTTCGTCCAGGATACATGTGTCAGATTCGTTTGGATTTGCGGAGGTGGCCGGACATGGGCCGGAGGCCCGGAGGGACGCTCTCAGCGAGAGCCGGAATGGTGCGCACGTGAGACAAGCGATATTTACGTCAGTTTCAGTGTACACCAAAAAGGAGCGCCGGGTAGCCCCTTGGTGGATTCGGGGCGCGCCCTGGCCCCACTGGCGCGGCAAGGCGCTAAGATTGATCTGATCGCATGACCCGCTGCCCATCCTGCTCGCGCGAACTGGCCGCCGCCGCGCGGTTCTGCCCCTGGTGCGCCGCCCCGCTGGACGCCACGTCGGCGGAAACCTCCGCCATGGAAGCCGGGCCGGGTTCGCGTCCGGCTTCGCCGCCGCCTTCGCAGGTGGACGAAGGGCGATTCCTCCCCGGCACGGTGATCGCCGGCCGCTACCGCATCGCCGGGCTGCTGGGCCGCGGCGGGATGGGCGAGGTCTACCGCGCCACCGACCTCACGCTCGGCCAGGCCGTGGCCCTGAAATTCCTGCCGGAATCCCTCGGCCGCGACGAACGCGCCGTGGCGCGCTTCTACAACGAAGTCCGCATGGCCCGCCAGGTAACCCACCCCAACGTCTGCCGCGTCTACGATATCGGCGCGGCCGAGGGCTTGCATTACATTTCCATGGAGTTCGTCGACGGCGAGGACCTGGCCAGCCTGCTGCGGCGCATCGGCCGCCTGCCGGTGGACAAGGCCCTGGAAACCGCGCGGCGGCTGTGCGCCGGCCTGGGGGCGGCGCACGAAAAGGGCGTGCTGCACCGCGACCTGAAACCGGCCAACGTGATGATCGACGGCCGCGGCCAGGTCGTCATCATGGATTTCGGACTGGCCGGCCTGAGCGAGCAGTTGCAGGGCGACGCGCGCAGCGGCACGCCGGCCTACATGTCGCCCGAGCAACTGGCGGGCGCCGAAGTCACGGCCAAGAGCGATATCTACTCGCTTGGCCTGCTGCTCTACGAACTATTCACGGGCAAGCGCGCGTATGAAGCCGCGTCGCTGGCGGAACTGATCGAGAAGCGGGAGCGCGCCACGCCGCCCTCCATCGCCAGCGTGGCGAAGGATCTGGATCCCGCGGCCGAGCGCGCGATTCTGCGGTGTCTGGAGCACGATCCGCGGCGCCGGCCGGCTTCCGCGCTGGCGGTGGCGGCGGCGCTGCCCGGCGGCGATCCGCTGGCCGCGGCCCTGATCGCGGGCGAAACGCCCTCTCCGGAACTGATCGCCGCGGCCGGCGAAACCGAGGGCTTGCGGCCGGCGGTGGCCATGGGATGGCTGGCGGCCGCGCTGGTTGGCATCGGAATCGTCGGCTGGCTGGCGGCGCCGTACTTCATCACCGAAAAAGTGCCCCTGGATGTTCCGCCGGACGCCCTGGCGCGCGACGCCCGCCATCTGCTGGAAGGTTTCGGGTATGCCGCGAAACCCAAGGATGCGGCCTGGGGGTTCGGCTACGACTATTCCTACGAGCGCTACCTGACCCACCACCGCAATCTCGAGGGCGCGCTTTCCCCACTCGTGCAGTTCTGGTACCGCGAGAGCCCGTGGCTCATGCCCGCCCGCCTGGGCACAAGCACGGCCGTCGATTACGCCAACCCGCCGCTCGAGGTCTCCGGCATGACCCGCCTGCTGACCGACGCGCAAGGGCGTCTTCGGGCGTTCGAGGCCGTGCCGCCCGAGGTGGAACCTCCCGCGCCGCCAGCCACGCCCTTCGATTGGAGCCGGCTCTTCGGCGCAGCCGGGTTGGACCGGAGCCGGTTTCAGACCGCCGAGCCGGAGTGGACTCCGCTGGCCAACTGGGATTCCCGCGCGGCGTGGACGGGCACGGACGCCTCCACCGGGGCCAAATTGCGCGTGGAGGCCGCGGCGTGGCGCGGACGCCCGGTGTCTTTCCGGATCGTCGGCCCGTGGACCGCGCCCGGGAGGATGGTGGACAACACCCGGTACGGCCCGATGTGGTTGTTCGTGGCGGTCTACCCGGCGCTGGCTTTCGCCAGCGTCCTGGCATGGAGGAATTTCCGCTCGGGGCGCGGCGACCGGCAGGGCGCCTGGAGTCTGACGTCGCTCTACTTCATCAGCCTGACCGGCGGCACCGCGCTGGCCGCCCACCACGTGGCCGCCATGGCCGAGTGGCCGGTGGTGTGGAATCTGCTGGGTGTGGGCGTGCTCAACGCCGGAGTCGTGTGGCTGTTCTATATGGCGGTGGAACCCTGGGTAAGGCGGCGTTGGCCGCACATCCTCATCTCGTGGACACGGTATACGGTGAAAGGGTTCCGCGATCCGCTGGTCGGCCGCGGATTGCTTATCGGCGCGGCCTTGGCCTGCTTGTTATCGGCTCTCACGGTGCTGCAATATGCCCTTCGCGGCCGCTCGGACATGCCCATGATGGGTCCGCTGGACGCGCTCGGAAGCTTGCGCGTGGGTGGCGCCATGGCGCTGTGGGAGGTGGCGGGCGCGCTGTTGACCCCACTCGAGATTCTGTGCCTGCTGTTCGCCATGCGAGTCGCCCTGCGCAACCAATGGGCCGCCGCCATCGTCTGCGCGCTGGTGTTGGGACTCATCGACACCGGGGGCACGGCCCATCCCGCGGTGGACTGGCCGATTAACCTGTTGCAGGCCGGCTTGCTCGTGTTCGTATTGCTGCGCTTCGGCCTGGTGGCGCTGATGGCGCTCAATCTGGTGAACGATCTGCTGCTGGGGGTTCCGCGCACGCTGGATTTCTCCCTATGGTACGCGCCCATGGGCATGCTGCCGCTGGTGCTGGCCGCGGGAATCGCCGTCTACGGTTTCCGCATTTCGCTCGCCGGACGGCCGCTGTTCCAGGACGCGGTGGAATAGCGCGGCGAATCTCGCCGACGGAGACATCGACAAGCCCGTGGGCGCCGCTCTTCGGCGGGGATCGGGCCGCGAACCGGGTGGACACAAGGACGGGATCCAGTGCTCAGCGCAGGTGTTCGGTGGTAGAATCACAGGCGGCCGCGAGGGCCGAAGGCGATCCCGGTGATCGTCCTTACATTCCCGGTCCGGAGGATACCTACCAGATGGCGCGCGCGCGTTTCATTCCGACTCCCTTTAGTCTGCTCACTGCCGTGGTCGTTTCTCTGGCGGGCGCTGGGGCTCTTGGCCAGGAGACCGGTAACTCAGGGCGACTGGCTCAAACCAAAGAGGAGCAACTCGGATCCACCCCAACCGGCTTCACGCCCGTCGTCCTTTATCAGGACGGCCTGAAGGCTCTCTATTCCAGTCAGAAAAGGGCGGAGCCCGCGCTCCGGTGCGACCTGCTTCTTGAGGGCGGGCTGCGTTTTGACAAAAGTTTTTTGGGAGAAGTCAGATCCAGCCCCGATCATCGCCATATGGCCTTTGCCGTAGGGACCGTGGAATCCAGGTTCCGGCAAGCGACTTGGAACGTGGTTTACGACGGCAAGGCCCTCGACTTCCACGCGGACGAAATCAAGTCGTTGACCTTCAGCACCGATAGCAGCCAGTTGGCCTTTGCGGTGCGGCGCGGAGCCGAATGGCAGATTTGTACCCCGGACAAGCCCGGAAACCCCACCTATGAGCGAGTGTCGGCACCCGTTTTTGGCTCCGGAAGCCTGCACCTGGCCTACGGCGCCTCGCGGTCCGGGCAGCAACTGTTTATCCTGGACGGCCAGACCGTCTTCTCTGCGGATGAGTCGCACTGCGCACCGAGCGATTCGCTCGATTTCTTCCCGGCCTTCAGCCCCGATGGCAAGTCGTGGGCGATTGCCGTTTCCAATTGCAAACGGGGCTGGTCATACCGGGTGAACGGCAAGATGGAAGCCGCCTCGTATATGGTCCTGGGTCCGTTCGTGTTCAGTCCGGATGGCCAGCATACTGCCTACGGCGCCGCAACGTTCAAATCGGGATTTGTGGCCGGCCGGGCGCTTGGGACAGTGGTAGTAGACGGGAAGGAATCAGGCCACTACGAGGTGCAGGCCCTGGGCAATGCCCAGGGCACGGTGAAGATCGGCCCTAAGAAGCGGCTGCAACCTTCCTTCGCCTCGGTTTCAAGCCCCGAGTACAGCCTCGATGGACGGCATCTGGTTTATATAGGCCAGCTCGGGCTAGGCAGAGCGATGGTGGTCGTCGACGGGCAACCCGGGGCCGAATTCGCACAAATCATCGACGAGCCGGTATTGTCCCCAGACGGGCAGCATATGGGTTACCTGGCGATGCGAAATCGAGAGCTGGTCCAGGTGCTGGACGGTAGGGTGACGGGCCTGGGCGATCTCGTCCCCGAGAAGTCGTTCAGCTTCGCCGGGTTGGCGCGGATCTCCCCCGATGGAAAGCACTTTGGTTGCGTCATTACGAAATCGGGGGTGCTCTTCACCGCAGGGATGGAACGTGCCCGCCGGCGTTTGCTCTTGGACGGGAAGCTGGAAAAGGAATACGACTGCATGGAGATGTCCCCGCCCCTGTTCAGCTCCGACGGCCGGCATCATGCTTGCGTGGTGCGCGGCGTCAAGGAGCTCGATGGCAAGAGTCTGGTGGTCGTGGATGGTTTCGAAGGGCCCCTGTACGATAGCATCCCGCCCGGCGTGCCTCCCAGGTTGGAGGGCGCTGCCGTCACCTTCGTTGGCCTTCGGGACGGCGTGCGCTACCGGGTCACGGAGCAGGCCCCGTAGAGTGGGAAGCCGGTGGACGCCGGATTCGGGCGGGAACGGTCTCGGGGATTCGACCCGGGCGCCGACGGCGAAGTGGGGGTGGTTGCGCGGGTCCGCGCCCTCATCTCAATGCGAACTCCGCGCCCCGCGCCAGCGTAACCGGTTGTATGGGAACCCTGGCGTTCGACCTCCGCTACGCATTCCGCATGATGGGAAATAACCCCTGGTTCACCGCGGTTGCCGCGATCACGCTGGCGCTGGGGATCGGCGCCACCACCGCTATCTTCACCGTCGCCGACGCGGTTCTGCTGAAGCCGCTGCCATACTTCGAGCCCGACCGCATCGCGCGGCTCGGCCGCCAGTTCCCGGGCAACTTCGGGAATTCAGTCTCCGTCCCCAAGTTTATGACGTGGCGGGCGGCGAACCATTCCTTCTCGGCCATGGCTTTGTACGGGCTGTTCGGACAGGCCATGAACCTGGGCACGGGCGACCCTCCCCGGCAGGTCCGCGGGCAGCAGGTTTCGCGCGGCTACTTCCAGGTTTTCGGCGTGACGCCGGTGCTGGGCCGCGGCTTCAGCGAGGCCGAAGACCTGCCCGGCGGCGCCAGGACGGCGATGCTCGGCCACGGCTTATGGCAATCCGAATTCGGCGGCGACCGGGGCGCGCTCGGGCGCACGGTGTTGCTCGACGGCGAGCCGTACGTGGCCATCGGAGTGCTGCCCAAGGGCTTCCAGGGGGATCCCGACGCCGACGTGTTCGTGGCCCTCCAGGCCGATCCCAACAGCGCCAATCAGGGACACTACCTGGCAGCGGCGGCGCGTCTCAAACCGGGTGTCAGCTTGGCGGCGGCGCGCGCCGACATGCAACTGGCGGGCGAACGCTTCCGCCGCGAGAATCCCAAGTGGATGGACAAGACGGAGAGCGCGGGCGTGCTGCCCATGCGGGAAGCCACGGTTCGCGGGGTCAAGACGTCGCTCGTGGTGCTGCTCGGCGCGGTGGGGTTCGTGCTGCTGATCGCCTGCGCCAACGTGGCCAACCTGCTGCTGGCCCGCGCGGCCTCGCGGTCTCGGGAGATGGCCGTGCGCGCGGCCATTGGCGCCAGCCGCTGGAGGGTGCTGCGGCAGTTGCTGACGGAAAGCGTGGTGCTGGCCGCGCTGGGCGGCATTTTGGGATTCGGGCTGGGCCAATGGGGCGTCGGCGCGCTGCTGCGCCTCGCGCCCGGCAACATTCCGCGATTGATGTCGGCGGAGGGCCTCGTTGCCGTGGCGCCGCCCATCGACTGGCGCATCGCCCTCTTCACGGTGGGCCTGGCCGTGCTCACCGGCATTCTGTTCGGGCTCTTTCCGGCGCTGCACGCGTCCAATCCCGACCTGGCGTCCGGCCTCAAAGAAGGCGGCGGCCGCTCGGGCACCGGTCTGCGCCATAACCGCGCGCGCAGCGTGCTGGTGGTTTCCGAAGTGGCGCTGGCGCTGGTGCTGCTGGTGGGCGCGGCCCTGCTGATCCGCACGTTCGTGGGCCTCAGCGCGGTGCGTCCGGGCTTCGACCCGCACAACGTTCTCACCATGCAGACCCCCATGGGCGGCGGCAATTACAACACCACGGCCAAGGTCGCGGGGTTCGTGGTCAACGTCTGCCGCCGCATCGAAAGCCTGCCGGGCGTGGAGGCGGCCGCATCGTCGGTCACGCTTCCCGTGTCGATGGGCGTCGATCTGCCGTTCAACGTCGTGGGAAGGCCTCCGGCCAAGGGAAGCCAGTACAGCGGCGACGAGCAATGGCGCTCGGTCTCGGAGCACTACTTCCAGGTGTTTCGCATTCCGCTGGTGCGCGGCCGCGCGTTCCGCCAGACCGACACCGCCGGCTCGGCCCGCGTGGTGGCGATCAACGAGGCCATGGCTCGCCGCTATTGGCCGAAGGAGGATCCGCTGGGCCGCACCATCGTCATCGGCAAGGGCCTCGGACCGCGGGAGTTCGAAGACCCGCCGCGCGAGATCGTGGGCATTGCCGGAAGCGTGCGCGAAACCGGGCTGGACGCCGCCGATGTGGGCGTGATGTACATCCCGCAGAGCCAGGTGCAAGAGGGCCTCACGGTGCTGGCCAACCAGGTGCTGCCGCTCAGTTGGGCGGTGCGCACGACCGCGAATCCGCTCGAGATGCGCGCGCCGGTCGAGAGGCAATTCCGCGCGGTGGACCCGGCCATGACGCCCACCCGCGAGAGGACCATGGAGCAGGTGATCGAGAAATCCGTGGCGCGCCAGCATTTCAACATGCTGCTGCTGGGGATCTTCGCCGGCGTGGCGCTGGTGCTGGCGGCCATCGGGGTTTACGGCCTGATGGCGTACGGCGTGGAGCAGCGGCGGCAGGAGATTGGAATCCGCATGGCGCTGGGAGCCGATGCGGGCCGGGTGCTCCGCATGGTGATGGCGCAGGGCATGAAGCTGGCCGGCGTAGGCGTGGCGGTGGGCCTGGCATTGGCCTGGGCCATGACGCGCTTCCTCGGCAGCCTGCTGTTCGGCGTGGGGGCCGCCGACCCGGTCACCTTTGCGGGCGTGGCGCTGCTGCTGACGGTGGTGGCCCTCGGGGCGACGCTGATTCCGGCGCGCCGCGCCGCGCAAACCGCGCCCGGCCAGGCGCTGCGGTATCGGTAGTGGGGCAGGCTGGCAGCCTGCGGCGGATTGTCAATCGGCCTCTTGACCGGTGCGCACGCTCGACCGGCGGTGCGGCCCTCGTACCGGCCCCGGAAGGCGGACTGCGGGTGCCCCCAGGGCGGCGCCGCAGGCTGCCAGCCTGTCCCACGACGCTGCATCTGCGCTATCGTGATGGGAATGCCAAGGCGAATCTGCGTGTTCTGCGGCTCGAGTCCGGGCGCCCGTCCCTCGTACATGGCCGCGGCGGGCGCGCTCGCAAGGGGCCTGGCGGCGCGCGGCATCGGCATCGTATACGGCGGCAGCAACGTTGGGCTGATGGGAGCGCTGGCGGACGCGGCGCTGGAGGCGGGGGGCGAGGTGATTGGCGTCATGCCGCGATCCCTGGCCGAAAAGGACGTGGCCCACGCGCGGCTCTCGGAATTGCGGGTGGCCGGCTCCATGCACCAGCGGAAGGCGCTGATGGCGGAGCTGTCCGACGCCTTCATCGCCATGCCGGGCGGGTACGGCACCATCGAGGAGTTCTGCGAGGCGCTCACCTGGACGCAGCTCGGCCTGCAGCGGAAGCCCTGCGGAATTCTGAACGTCGAAGGGTACTACGATTCCCTGTTGGCGCTTTTCGATCATGCCGTCGCGGAACGGTTCGTGAAACCCGTGCATCGCGCGATGGTGATCGCGGACGGCGATCCCGAATCGCTGATCGCGCGCCTGCTCGAATGCCATCCGCCGCTGGTCGATAAGCTGCTCGATCGGAAACCGGCATAAGCGCGTCGCCGCGCCGCCTTTACCCCGCCTCCGCACCCTGCGCGGGGCGCGACGACCTGCTCATCCTGTGGACGCACGATCCCGCCGTTTCAATCCACGCGCCCCGCGCGGGGCGCGACTACACGATCCGGCGCCTTGTGGACAGGTCCCACCCGTTTCAATCCACGCGCCCCGCGCGGGGCGCGACGGCCAAGGCCGACGTGGGCGTGCGGGGG
>Ga0326728_10025531_pt1 | contig 10564 bp, 16 predicted proteins | sample MB3enrmetagenome_FD_207602 | JGI IMG/M metagenome (GOLD analysis project Ga0326728, IMG submission 207602) | Lab enriched peat soil microbial communities from McLean, Ithaca, NY, United States - MB31MN | ecosystem: Environmental > Terrestrial > Soil > Wetlands > Peat | place: USA: New York...
ATGCCAAGCTGTTACAGATCTACGAAGGCACGGCGCAGATCCAACGCGTGGTCATTGCGCGCAGCCTGCTGAAGCAATGATCGGTGCGGACCGTTTCAGAGCAGGAAGATCGACAGGAGGATGCCGCCGACGATGACTCCGATTACCAGGCCGACGACTCCCGCCTCGCCAGCTTTGTCGGCAAGGCTGTCATCATCACCCAGCGGTTGGGCCTCCAAGCTGTCGTCGTCCGGCATCGTGTTGTGCCGCGGGTGCGCGGCGCAACTTCCGAGCACCGAGAGCACGCCCAGCAGCGCGATCACCAGACAGATCGTCTGCCAGGCGCGCCAGAGGCGTGATATAGGCAATCGGGCCAAGTTCAGCACTCGAAACCAGTGGAGCTGAACGGAGTCGAACCGTCGACCTCCTGAATGCCATTCATCTTCGGACGCCTGAAACCATTGATTTTCAAGGCTCTCTGAGTGCGTATTATTGCGAATCGCGGCACCGGACGCAACCCAGCCGCAACCTGCACCGGCGGTGTGGCGTTTGCGGCTCGGGTCGGCGCTGCCTTGCCGGCGCTACCGCGGTCGCGGTCGGACTTGCCACGAGTAGCGGGCGCGAGCGCAAAACGGCCGCAGAGCCACGAACGCGCGGCCGCGTAGGTCATCGGTTCAACCCGGCCGCAATCGACGCCAGGCGCACGACGTGGTGCGCCGGTGGGGCCATCCGCACGCGCCGGTGTGCGTGGGCAGCGTTTCCGTTGCGGTGTTCTGCGGCGCTCTTCGGGCTCCGCTTCGACGATGAAGGTGCCGCGGCGCTTGTCCGGCGTACCCCCCTCCCCCGGCAACCCCGGTGCCCCCCCCCACGAGCTGCGCGAGCTGACGCGAGAGCCGACAGGAATGCGCGATATACTTTTCGCTTAGCGTCTTGGACTTTCGGGGGCCTTTGCTGTTTTGCCTTTGAGGGGCGAAGTAGGTTCTTTCTTTGACCCTCGCCCTGAATCGGGGTAAACAGTCCGCGTGATTCGCGCCGTGGTGGCTCGCACGCTTGCCGTGCTGCTCGTCGCGGCCGCATGGTCACCGCGGCCGGTGCGCGCCGATGCCGTCGTCGGGACTGGCGCGGCCGGTAGCTGCACCGAAGCGGCGTTGGACTCAGCCCTTGCCGGGGGCGGCAACATCACATTCAACTGCGGGGGCGCCGCCACGATTACCGTCACCAGCACCAAAGGCATTAGCGCCGACACCACCATTGATGGCGGGGGCGTGATCACGATCAGCGGCGGCAACAGCGTGGGAGTCTTCGCCGTGAGCACTGGCGTCAACTTCACGGTCCAGAACCTGACCATCGCCAACGGCAATAGCGCGTACTTCGGCGGCGGCATCTACAACGACGGCACGGTGACGGTCACCAACAGCACCTTCTCCGGCAATACCAGCGCGAACCCCGAATACGGCGGCGCTGGCGGCGGCATCTACAGCGGCGGCGGGCCGCTGACAGTCACCAACAGCACCTTCTCCGGCAATAGCGCGGCCAACGGCGTCGGCGGCGGCATCTACGGCTGGGGCGCGCTGACAGTCACCAACAGCACCTTTGCCGGCAATAGCGCGTACGAAGGCGGCGGCATCTACAACTACGGCGGGCTGACGGTCACCAACAGCACCTTCTCCGGCAATAGCGCGGCGGGCGGCGGCGGCATCTGCAACGACGGCGTGCTGACGGTCACGAACACTATCGTCGCCAATAGCACCTCGGGCGGCAATTGCTACGGCGGCGTTACTAGCGATGGCGGCTACAACATCGACGACGGCACGACGTGCGGTTTCACGGGCACAGGCTGTACCACCACGACCGGCACCTCGTTCTGTAACACGAACCCTGTTCTCGCCCCCACCGGGCTCAATAACAACGGCGGGCCGACGCAAACCATTGCGCTCCGAGCAGGGAGCCCGGCGATTGACGCTGGCAGCGAGGCGGTGTGTGCCGCGTCACCGGTGAACAACCTCGATCAGCGTGGCTACGTCAGGCCGGGTACGGGTGCTACGAACTGTTCAATCGGTGCGTACGAGTACGACTCACCGGGACCCGCGGCAACGCCGACACGATCGGCAACGCCGACGGTGACACCCACGGCCACCCGGACACCGACGCCGCCACCTGTGGTCCAACTCAGGATCGGAACGGGCCGCGGCAGACCGGGCGATGCAGTTCCTGTAACGGTGTCTTTGGACACGGCCGGCGTCAGCATAGCGGCCACAGTGAACGAGATTTCCTTCGGAACCGATGCACCTCTAAGCCTCGATCCCTCGACGTGTACGGTCAATCCCCTCATAGGCAAGTCGCTGACCGCTGGCGCAATCGGGAACGGCGTATTCCGGTTCCTCGTCGAGCCCGGCAATTCAGTCCCGATACCGGATGGGCCGCTGTACACATGCACGTTCCGGATTGGGCCTCTGGCGCTGCCGGGTCAGTATTACTTGTGGTTCAACGGGAATCTGGCCGCCTTCAGCCCGTCAGGCTTGCAGGTTCCCTACGTGGTAGGCGTAGGCGGTGCCATCACCGTCTCGCTAGTGGAGCCCTGCGTCGGGGACTGCGACGGCAACGGACAGGTCACCGTCGATGAAGTGCTCACCATGGTGAACATCGCCCTCGGTAACGCCGACATCTCCACGTGCACGGCCGGCGATGCGAACGCCGACGGCCAGATCACGGTCAACGAGATCCTCACGGCGGTGAACAACGCGCTGAACGGCTGCGCTGGCTGAGTACGAACGTCACGGGGATTTAGGGTGCGCCTCCCGTGCCTGCCTGCTTGCGAGTTCGTGGCCGCAAGCCAAAGTTGACCACGGCAAACGAGAGCCTTCGCTCGCCACTGGAAAAAGGGAGGAAGGAACTATGGGTTTCGCCTTCAAGACGTTCTTTGTGCTAATCGCTTTGATCAACACCCTTCTCTTGATGATCATTGCGTTCAATAGTTGCGACATTGAGGGGCACGTGTCGTCGATCAAGTCAGACGTGTCGTCGATCGAACTTCGAAGATAGCGGGTGCCGCCGTGCCGCGGAAGAGCGCAGCAACGCGCTTCGCAGCGTGATAAAATGAGTCTGTGACTCCGGCCGGCTTCCTGAAGAACAAGTGGCCCCGTGTCCATGATTACGTGGTCGAGGAGTGCCTGGAACTGCACGTGAGCGACGTGCTCGCCGTGAGCCCGCCGACCTGGCAACGGCAGCTGGTCCGCCGCTGGCAACCGGACCCGCGGCATGCCCCGCGCCTGTGGCTGGTGCTGGCGCCTGCGGGCTACGCGGAGCGGTGGCGGTTCTGCTGTCCCACGTGCCGCCGGCACTGTGAAGCGCTGTTCGTGGCGCCGGGCGCGATGCAAACCGATTTACGTTGCCGGACTTGCTGGAGCCTGATCTACGCCTCGCAGCGCTACGGCGAGCGGCATCCGCTCCGTAAGACGGTCACGTACCGCAAGAGAGTTACCGTGCGGAAGGAAGTCATGCGCCAGCAGAGGCGACAGCACCGGCTGATGCAGAAGCAACGGCGGCAATGGGACGCTCTGGCGTCGTCGCGCAAGCATCAGGACGCTCCCGGCTCAGCGGACGCCTGGCGTTACGTGGCCGGATTGATTGCCCAGGGCAAGGGGCTGGTCATTCGCGTCGAGTAGGCTGCCACCGATTCGGGCCGCGACGTGGCTCCCGTCCGACCACCGCTGAAAGGCCAGTCCTACGCAACCGCGTTGATTCTGGCCTCGGTACGGCGGACGGTGAACGTCTGCGGGCCTCAGGCGCTTCGGTGCTCGGGGCCTTCTTCTTATTGCGCGGCAGCGCCGCGCGGTTTTCACACTGACCGGACTTTGCGGGTGCGGTGCTGCGCTTGAGTTTTTCGCAGCCCCTTCGCCCAGTGCTCGGGCTCCTTGTGCTCGGGCTCCTTCGGTTTGGTGGGGAGCTGGGGTACTGTTGGGGGCTTCTTCGTGTCGTCCTTCGCCATGTCGCGCTCCTTTGCGCTGAGCATGGGTAGTTTGACGTTGCGCCGGTGCCGTTGGTTCAAAGCTTCGCCAGCTGGATCGGGTCCCGTGGTCGCTTCAAGCGGACTTCGGCCATAGACGTATCTATTCGTCGTCGTCCGGATTTGTGCTCACGATCTCTCCGGCAAACTCCTCAATCCACTTCTTGCAAGTGGCTAGGACTTCCGGTCTTGATTGTCCCCTAAAGGACTTGCCAGCAAACGGCTGCATCAGGCCGCCCGCTGGTAATCGAAAGCCGGTAAGCCTTACCTCATGGCCGCCATTACGATCTTGGGAACAAGTCGCCGTGAATACCCACTCGGCAGTCCGGTACTCGACCGTATCCATGCGGCGACCGTAACCCAAGTTGATTGCGGCGGCAAATGGCCCAAGTTTCAAACTGACCTACTACCAGCTGGCGCAACCTCTCGACTCCCGCCCGTCCGCGTCAACTCTATGCGTTTCCTCCGGCGGCGGTCCCTTTGGGCATCCCTCCATCTGGCACTCTTGCGGCAGTTTTGGCAGTAGTGGCGCTGGTCAGGGCGGGGCGCCCGCCGTGGCGGGTAGAAGCCGCCGCAGCTTGAACAAAAGGCGTACGCTTTGGTTCCGCTTACTGCCAGGAGCAGTTGAGTTACGACGGCGCCGAGCAGGGACCGGCTGCCGAAGGTGATCTCCGCTCCGCGTGTGGTCCATACAAAGTGCGGCTGCACGCCCCCCATCTGCATCCAGCCATCTAAGAACGCGGAAAGCAGAACCCGTCCCGTTGCCGCGTCCGGCGCCCCTAACTCTTCGCGGACGGTCGCCGGTGCGTCCTCCGGCGGATACAAAGTGTTCCAGTCATCTGTGCTGCCGCACCCCCCGCGACGAAGACTCACTGACAGGCTCAGGACGGCGCGCGCCTGTCTCGCATACTTGCGCCACGCTTCCAGCGGCTCCCAGTACAAGGCCGATGTCGGCGTGGGCGTCGGCAAGGAGTTGCTGCGGACGCGTCTCAAAGGGCAGCGCGCGAAGAACGCCGTGTCCCTCGACGGCGCTCTTGTCTGGTCGTGGCTTGCTGGCATGCCGTGCTCGCAGATGTGCAGCACGCCATAGCGGCGAGCGAATTCTTTGATCTCCCGGCCTGTCCCGGCACCCAGGCCTATGAATTGTTCAAGGAGCATCGGCAAGGGCGTCACGAATCGAGGCCAGGTCCGGTTGTCACGATCGGCCCACATCAGACGGGTATCGTCAGTGTCGACGAAGCCCGGCACCTGCCACTGATCCGCTGGGAGCTGGCGTCCGATGATGGCCGCGTCGCTGCTCTGTGTGGTCATCCTGAAGTCATCCAATGTAGCGGGGCAATCCGAGCTGTTCCATCCTGGTTGTGGGCGGACCGAAAGAGGCCCGTCGGAACATAGTTTCGGAAAGGAGCAGAAGAGTATGAACAGACTGCTGTTGAAGCCGAGTGAAGCAGCGGAATTGATCGGAATCGGGCGCTCGCAGATCTACGCGCTCATTGCAGCCGGTGTCTTTCCGGTGGTCCGCGTTGGCTCGGAGATGCGCATTCCGGCGCGTGCACTGGATGAATGGATTGAGCGCAAGCTGAAGGACTCGGGGCAGCGTGGAACCAAGAAGTCACAGCGTCGCACCGCCCTGGAAGGCTGACGCGGATTACCGAAAAAACAAGAAGGCCCCCGACGCTGCGAACGTTGAGGGCCGAGAAAAGGATCTACATGACAAGTATACAACGGCATGCGCACCAAGAGAAGGCGAGCCGTCCGGCGCCCTCACCGGCCGACCCCACAACAGGCACGTATCAAGGAACCCAAGCGCAGCAGCTCCTAAAGCTGGCTCACGATCTAGAACTATTTCACTCGCCGGATGACCGCGGTTACGCAACCGTTCGGACTCAGAGGCACAAGGAAACGTGGGCAATCCGCAGCAGCGGGTTTCGGAAGTGGCTCGTCCAGGAGTTCTACCGAGCACACGATCACCCTCCCAATGCATCCGCGCTAACAGAGGCGCTCGAAACGCTTGACGCGCAAGCACAATTCGACCGCCCGGAACAATCGGTTTTCTTGCGTGTGGCAGAAGCCGACGGCGCCATATACCTGGATCTCGCTAACGAGCGCTGGGAGGCTGTCAAGATCACGGCCGATGGCTGGCACGTGGTAGCCGGCCCGCCCGTGCGATTCCATCGCTCACGCGGGATGAAAGCCCTCCCATACCCTGCACGGGGCGGAACCCTTCGTGACTTGAACCCATTTATCAACGTTGTCGGTCTCGACCGCGTGCTGTTGCGTGCCTGGCTTGTCGCCGCGCTACGGCCGCGGGGACCCTATCCGATTCTTGTTGTCACCGGCGAGCAAGGAAGCACGAAGAGCACGCTTGCTCGTGTAGTGTCTTCGTTGATCGACCCGCGGACGCCATCGCTCCGAGCACACCCGCGGCGCGAGCAAGACTTGATGATTGCCGCTTCTCACGTCTGGTGTGTGAGCTTCGACAATCTCTCGTATGTTCCGCCTTGGCTATCAGACGCGTGCTGCCGGGTCGCAACCGGGGGAGGCTACGGGACCCGCGAACTCTACAGCGACGAAGATGAAGTGCTCTTCGACGTTATGCGTCCCGTGGTGCTGAACGGCATCACCGAACTAGTGACGCGGCCCGACCTTCTGGACCGCTCGCTTATGATCTCTTTGCGGGAGCTGCCCGACGAACATCGACGAACCGAGGAAGAGTTCTGGCGTGATTTTGAGGCGATCCGTCCGCGCGTGCTCGGGGCATTACTCGACGCGGTGAGCATGGCATTGCGTAGGTCTCACGAAGTGGAGTTACCGACCCTGCCCCGAATGGCGGACTTCGCCCGGTGGGCCACGGCCGCTGAACTCGCACTGAACTGCAAGCCCGGCGCATTCCGTCGCGCCTATGAGCGCAACCGCTCGGCGGCAAACCAGCTGGCCTTGGAAGCATCCCCGGTAGCGACCGCACTGCTGGACTTCGTCCGGCTGCAGAAGACATGGGAGGGCACCGCCGTTGATTTGCTCGTGATCCTTTCCGGGTGCGCGGACGAGCGAACGCAACGTCAGCGCTGCGGGTGGCCGCAGAGCCCGCGCGGGTTGTCGCAGGCGCTCCGTCGCCTTGCGCCACCATTGCGCGCTCAGGGAGTGACAGTGGCTTTCCGGCGCCAGCCGGGCGACGATCGAACCCGGTTAATCAGCATCAGCGGGGAGGCGGCGAAGCCATGAGACACCTACGTGCAATCCTGCGTCCCGACCGTCCCGAGCGTCCCGGCGCGCGTGTCCGGCGGGCCGCCGAAATCCGCCGTCCGGCGGTGGGACGCAACGGGACGGTTGGGACGGTACCGTTCATAATCCTTCGGTCAGGGGTGCGCTATGTCTGACCGTCTGCTCGACGTGCACGAAGCCGTGAGGGTGATGCTCGGGGCTCAAGCGCCGGTTGACGCTAACGGTTAGGTGAAGCAGTGAGAAGCGGCGACAGCCAGGACACGGAAGGCACCAGGGAAGTGCAGCGGTCGCACGATGCCCGGCCCGTGGCGCCTGGCTGGCCACGCCTGCTAGACGTGCGCCAAGCGGCACCGATGCATCGTGCCGAAATGCACGGAAAGGGCTTGCAGCGCTGACGATGCTGTCGCCGGGAACCATACCCGAACGGGTCAATGTCACCGTGCCGCTTGACCCGTACCTGCCACTCAAGGCGCTCAGCGGTTACTGCGGTATCAGCGTGCGGAAGCTGCGCGAGTTCCTGGATGACCCGATGCGCCCGCTTCCATGCTACCGCGTGGGCGGCAAGCTATTGGTGCGACGCTCCGAATTCGACGCCTGGATTGCGGCATACCGCCAGCGTGGACGCGAAGACCTCAACCGAATCGTTGCCGAGACGCTTCGCGGCCTCTCATAAATCCGAAGATTCCTCTTGCATTCCATAATGGGACTGTCTATACGGATAGTATATATGCCACCCAAAGACCTTGGCAGGCGAATAAGGCAGGCGCGTGAACGGCGGGGCCTCACACAGCAGAAGCTGGCGGATAAGGCCGCGCTCTCCTGGATCTACATTGCGAAGCTCGAAGCCGGTGACCGCAAGGCTCCGTCGTTAGGTGCGTTAGAGCGCATCGCCAAGGCGCTTGGGGTGAAGCTGGTCGACCTGCTGAAGTGACCAACAGAGGGGAAGGGAGAACGTACAATGGCCGTCAAGATTCGTGAACGCAAGGGCAAGTGGTGGGTGTTCATCGATCACAACGGGAAGCGCAAGGCGAAGTGCGTCGGCGAAAAGAAAGCCGCGCAGCACGTCGCCGACACCATTGCCGCGAAGCTCAAGCTCGGGGAGCTGCACCTTGGGGACCCGACGGAGGAACGACCCGCGCGGCCGTTCGGCGCCTACTTCCAGAACTGGTTGGACACCTACGCCAAGAACCACTGCAAGCGTTCGACGTACGCCGGCTATGAGGCAGCCTTTCGGCTCTACCTCAAGCCTCGGTTCGGCGAGAGGGATCTTGCTGAGATTACCCGCCCGGAAGTGAAGCAACTGGCGAACGAGATGCTGGCTCAGGGCAAAAGCCGAAGCACGGTGAAAATGACCTTGGCGCCACTTTCGGAGATGTTCAACCACGCGATCGAGGATGGCCACTTTACGGCCGCCAACCCGGTGCTGCGCATTCTGCGCCGCAACCGCACCGATGAGGGCACCCAGCACGAGAAGGTCACCTTCCTCACCCGCGATGAAGTGACGCGGTTGCTCACGGCGTGCCGCGAGCACTTTGCGGCGTTCTATCCGCTGGTGCTGTGCCTGGTGCGAACCGGGATGCGGATCGGGGAGGCGATCGCGTTGCAGTGGGGCGATACGGACTTTGCCGGCCGGTTCGCCGACGTAAAGCGCAACTTGGTCGACGGGCACCTGACGACGCCGAAGAGTGGCAAGCAGCGGCGGGTCGACCTCTCGACACAGCTGACGGAGACGTTCAAGGCCCTGCTCGTCGAGCGCAAGAAGGAAACGCTACGGCATGGCTGGGGCGAGGTGCCGGCGTGGGTGTTTGTGAACGAGTGCGGGAATCCGCTCGACCCGGAGAACTTCCGCCACCGGGTTTGGGGGAAGATCCTCGCCAAGGCACAACTGCGCCGAGTCCGGATTCACGACCTCAGGCACACGTATGCGTCGCTCTTGATTCAGCAAGGCGAGAGCTTGGCCTACGTGAAAGAGCAGATGGGACACCACAGCATCCGAGTGACCGTCGACACCTACGGGCACCTGGTGCCGGGCGGAAACAAGGCTGCGGTGGACCGGCTGGACGACCCAGCAGCGCAAGCGGACGCAACCCCTGCGCAACCTACACAAGAAACGGCGTTCTCACGGAAACGCTAAGTGATGGAAAAGGGAAGTGGAGCTGAACGGAGTCGAACCGTCGACCTCCTGAATGCCATTCAGGCGCTCTCCCAACTGAGCTACAGCCCCATTGCGCATCTGGCCCGGCGGCTCCACCGAGAACCCTCTACCTGAAACCCCAGTACCCGGCAAGGCGAATCTGCCAGTTCGCAGCAGTCGCCGGATCGCGACACCTGGGTGCGGTACATCGATCAGCAGGGTTCTCGACGCGGCGGTTCATTGGCGCCCAGAAATCCAGAAATGCAGAGGCCTTCCGCATCCGGAAGGCCTCGTGCACCGAGCCCGAAGGCCCGTGTCTAAGGGAAAAAGGGGAAAACCTCTGGCCTAGTGAATGGCCTCAAAAGGCAGTTGCGTAGTTACTTTTTCTTCTTGCCGCCGGCTTTCTTCTTCGCAGGGGCTTTCTTCTTGCTCTTGCCAGCTTTCTTTGTTGCCATACGACCTCCTTCTAGACTTGGGAGCTTTCAATTGCGTCTGCTCCCCCTTCCCCTCAGACAACCTCCACCTCAGCCACCCACCACCAGTTTCGCGGGATATTATGAAATGACTGGGCGCGTCTGTCAAGAGACGAATGCCATTTTGGAAAAATTTTTTTAAACCGGTTTTCGCCCAACTTGCTGGCGAAATCTGAGCTCTAAAATGCCGTTGGACGCCCGATCGCATCTCGCCTAGCAGAACGTTCTAGAAAGGTATCCACAAGCTGCTCTCGACCTTGTCCACAGGCCGGCTGCGGCCTCAAGCCCGGGGGTGCAGCGGCGACACCATCTCGGCGCATCGCCGCGTGCTCAACGGCGTCGAGGCCGCCGGCATTTCAAGCGCGTGCTCGAAGACCCGATGGTGTTGCTGCTCGGACTGGAGTGACGCTCTTGTGCATGTGCTGCCCCTCAGTGCAGCACGAGATCCGGCAATTCCACCGGCGTAACCGTGGCGAAGCGCTGCATGCGCTGCATGATGCGGTTGGCCTCGGCGATCAAGGCGCGGCGCAGGGTCGGCTTGTGCGTGCGCGCATACCAGTCGCGTACGGCTTGCAGGTTGCGGCACAGCTCTTCCATTTGCACCAAGTGCCGCCGCAAGCGTTTGTCCTGCTTGGTGCGCGCGATCGCCGCCTGCCAGCGGACCAGCTGGCTGTCCATCACGTTGACCGCCAGCTCGAGCGAGGCGGAATCGGTCTCCCGCGCCGCCACGCGACGGGGATTGCTCGCCGC
>Ga0326728_10025534_pt1 | contig 10563 bp, 2 predicted proteins | sample MB3enrmetagenome_FD_207602 | JGI IMG/M metagenome (GOLD analysis project Ga0326728, IMG submission 207602) | Lab enriched peat soil microbial communities from McLean, Ithaca, NY, United States - MB31MN | ecosystem: Environmental > Terrestrial > Soil > Wetlands > Peat | place: USA: New York...
TTGATGCCGCCACGATGAACCTCGATGCCGGCGACGTCGCGCGCCGCATCACCTCTCGCACTCGCGCCATCATCCCCATCCATTTCGCCGGACGCCCCTGCGACATGGGCCGGCTGTGCGAGTTGGCGCGAAGCCACGGCCTGGCGATCATCGAGGATTGCGCCCATGCCATCGAAACCACCTGGCAGGGGAGGCCCGCCGGCACCTTCGGCGACTTTGGCTGCTTCAGTTTCTATGTCACAAAAAACGTGGTGACCGGCGAGGGGGGGATGATCCTGGCCCGTTCCGAGGAGCAAGCCGCCCGCTGCAAAGTCCTGGCCCTGCACGGCATGAGCAAGGACGCCTGGCAACGGTTCGGCGACCAGGGCCACAAGCACTACCAGGTCGTCGAATGCGGCTTCAAGTACAACATGATGGATTTGCAGGCGGCCCTCGGCATTCACCAACTCGCGCGCGTCGAGACCTGCTGGCAGCGCCGGCGGGAGATTTGGGACTACTACAACCGCGAGCTGGCCTCCCTGCCGATTGGCCTGCCGGCGCCGCCCGAGCCCGCCACCCGGCACGCCTGCCACCTTTACACGATCCTGGTCGACCAGGCGCGCGCGGGCCTCAGCCGCGACGCCTTTTTGGACGCCCTGACTGCCCGCCGCATTGGCGCCGGGGTGCATTACCTCAGTATCCCGGAGCATCCCTACTACCGGCAGACCTTCGGCTGGAAGCCCGAGGATTATCCCAACGCCATGCGTGTGGGCCGGCAGACCGTCAGCCTCCCGCTCTCCCCCAAGCTCAACGCTCGCGACGCCAAAGACGTGGTCACCGCCGTGCGCGGCGCCCTGGCCGCGCCATAGCGGCGAAGGACAACGGACTACGGACTACGGACTACGGACCACTGACTACGGACCACGGACTACGGACCACGGACCACTGACCACGGACACGAGGTCTAAGCGCCTCCTTGCCCCAGGACTTGCCGCAGGAAGCGTCCGGTGTGGGAGCATTGGTGGCGGGCGATTTGTTCCGGGGTGCCTTGGGCGACGATGCGGCCGCCGGCGTCGCCGCCTTCGGGCCCCAGGTCAATGACCCAGTCGGCTTCGGCAATGAGGTCCAGGTTGTGTTCGATGACGATGACGGTATGGCCGGCATCGACGAGGCGCTGGAGCACGTCCACCAGGCGCCGCACGTCGGCAATGTGCAGGCCCATGGTGGGCTCTTCCAGGATGAACAGGTTGCCCTTGGGCAGGCGGGCCTGGGGCTCGGGCTCTTTCAAGCCGGCGAGCAGGTGGGTCACGAGCTTGACCCGCTGGGCCTCGCCGCCGCTGAGGGTGGGGCTGGTCTGGCCCAGCTTGAGATAGCCCAAGCCCGTGTCGCAGAGGGCCTGCAAGGCGCGCCGGATGCCGGGGACGCTGGCGAAGATTTGCGCCGCCGCCTCGACGGAGAGTTCCAGCACCTGGGCGATGCTCAGGCCGTGATAGGCGATGTCCAGCGTTTCCCGGTTGAAGCGCGTGCCTCCGCAGACTTCGCAGGGCACAAAGGCCGGCGGCAGGAAACTCATGGCCAGCTTGATCGTCCCCGCCCCCTGGCATTGCGGACAGCGACCCTGGGGACTGTTGAAGGAGAAGCGGCCCGGGGAATAACCCCGCAAACGCGCCTCCGGCGTCTGGGCAAAGAGCTGGCGAATAGTGTCGAAGAAGCCCACGTAGGTTGCCGGGACCGAGCGCGGGGTCCGGCCAATGGGGGACTGGTCGACCTCATAAACCGCGCGGAGTGACTCCCAGCCGGAAACGCGGAGGGAGGACGCGGGGCCCATCAGGCGCCCCGAGGCGGGCGCGCGCTTGCGGGATTGGAGCGCGTCGGTCAGGGCGGGCCTCAGACATTCGCGAACCAAAGTGCTCTTGCCCGAACCGCTCACCCCGCTCACCAGCACCAGGCGCCCCAGCGGAAAACGGACCGTCAGGTTCTTGAGATTGTTCCTGGCGGCGCCCTCCAACCTCAGCCATTGGAGATGGTCCGTGGTCCGTGGTCCGTGGTCCGTAGTCCCGTAGTCTCGCCCCCGGGCGCGCCACACTTCTCGGCGGCGGCCGCGGGAGGGATAAACCCTCCGAGCGCGCAAGCATTGGCCGGTGACGGACTCCGGATGGCGGAGCAATTCCGGGAGGGTGCCCGCGGCCACGACCTCGCCGCCGTGGGCGCCGGCGCCCGGGCCCAGGTCGATGATGTAATCGGCGCGGCGCATCGTTTCCTCATCATGTTCCACCACCAGCACCGAGTTGCCGCGCGCGCGGAGTTTCTGGAGGGCGGCCAGCAACTGCTGGTTGTCGCGCGGGTGCAGGCCAATGGTCGGCTCATCCAGGATATAAAGCACGCCGCTGAGGTTGGAGCCCAGTTGCGCCGCCAGGCGGATGCGCTGGCTCTCGCCGCCCGAGAGCGTGGGGACGCCCCGGCCCAGCTCCAGGTAGCCCAGGCCGACCTGGCAGAGGAACCTCAGCCGCTCCTGAATCTCGGGCAGGATGTCCCGCGCAATGAGCCCCGCCCGCCCTTTGAATCTGACGCGCTCGAAGACCTGGCTGGCCCGCTGGACGGGCATCCGCGAGAAGGCCTCGATGGTGGGCGCGCTCTGGGCAGCGCCCACGGCCAGGCGGCCATCGGCCAACTCGAGCCGGACGGCGCGGGCCACCGCGTTCAAGCGCGCCCCCTGGCACTCGGGGCAGGGCTCCCGGCTGCCTTCCTGCCAGTGGAACCACGATTCCTCGATGTCATCGGCCCGAGCCCCGCGGTCCACGTCCGGCAAGTAGAACAGCTCGCCGAAGCCGCGGCAGCGCGGACACCAGCCCTGGGGCGAATTGTAACTGAAATTCTTCGGGTCCAACGGCTCGAACGAGCGGCCGCACCCGGGGCAGGCACGCTCGGTCGAGTGTACCGAGACCTGCCCGCCCGCATCCAGGGCCAGCAGCATGCCCTTGCCCAATTCGAGGGCTTGGTCGACCAGCGGTTGCGGGGCCTTGGAGGCCGGGCCCGCCGCCGCTTGGCCGCGCAGGGTCCCAATGACAATCTGCACGTCGTGTTCGCGAAACCGGTCCAGCCGCAACCGCTCGCTGGTGGGGTAGAGCTTGCCGTCCGCGCGGACCTGGGCGAAGCCGTGTTTGGCCGCCCACTCGGCGACGTCGGTGTGAAAGCCCTTTCGGTTCTTGATCACCGGCGCCAGCAGCAGAAGCTCGCCCCGCCGCCGCAAGTCCCGTTGCAGGCGGCGGCCCACTTCGTCGCGGGTTTGGGCCTCGACGGCCACGCCGCAGTCCGGACAATACTGGGTGCCCAGCCGGGCGAAAAGCAGGCGCACAAAGTGGTACACCTCGGTCACGGTGGCCACCGTGCTCTTGCCGCCCCCGCGGCTGGTCCGCTGCTCGATGCTCACCGTGGGCGGAATCCCCGTGATCAGGTCCACCTCCGGCCGCGGGAGTTGCTCGACGAACTGCCGGGCATAAACGTTCATCGAATCGAGAAACCGCCGCTGCCCCTCGGCAAAAAGCAGGTCGAACGCCAGCGTGCTCTTGCCCGAACCGCTGACGCCCGTCACCACGATGAAACAGTCCCGCGGCACGGCCAAGGAGAGGTTCTTCAAGTTGTGCTCGCGCGCCCCATGGATGGAGATCACCCCCCCGGCCCCGGCAGTCAATTCGGTCTCCGCAGACACGCCTCCACATTAGACGCCGCCGCCCCGCGCCGCAACCCGGGCGCTGAAGCGCCGAGGGCGCCACAGTTCGCTTCTCCGCCGCAAATGGTCTATGACCCCAAATCTCAAACCTCGCCCCTTGGTACTCGACGACTTACGTCCAGCGCTATTGTGCTTTCTTATTCGCTTCCGCCGCCTGAATCTCTGCCCACGAGGGGGCGCGCCACGTGTGAAGGGTCTGGTCACCCACGACCACGAGCATGTTGCCGTCCGCGGAAAAAGCGATCGCCCTGGGAGCGTAGGGGGCTTCTTTCAAAAGGGCAACCTGCTGCTGCGTAGCCGGGTCCCACAACCGCACTGGCGAGCCGCCAGCAGCCAGCCGCCGCCCGTCGGGGGACAGGGCGAGGGCAGTGTACCACAGGCGCTCCCCACCAAAGGTCACCAGTTCTTTCTGCGTTTTGAGCTCCCACAGCTTCACGTCCTGGGCAACATCGGCAGTCGCGGCGGTCCTTCCATCGGGCAGTAAAACGACGCCGGTAATCCCTCCTTTGGCCCCCTCCAGAAATGCCAACCGCCTGCCCGTGGCGGTGTCAAAGATCTCCGCAGTCAAGTCCTCTTCGTAGCTCGCGCATAACGCTAAACCGTCAGCAGAAAAGGCGAATGCAGAAGAAGTGAAATGGACCGGCTTCCTGCGGCTGGGCATTTCGCTCAGCACTCGTTTCCGGGCGATTTCCCAAACTCGGAACTTGCGGTCTGCAGTTGCAACAGCGAGACTCTTCCCATCCATGGAAAAGGCGAGAGCCTCAACGCCTGCGCCTCGAGGCCCGAAGTTGGCTATCTCGCGCCCCGTCGAGGTTTCGACCAGACGCACCGCGCCATCCGGCTCCCCAAGGGCGAACAACTTGCCAAGTGGGGAGAGAGCCAGAAGGGTCTGATTGCCCATTGCCAGCGGGAAATGCTTTGTTTCCGTGAGGCCCGCAGTCTCCCACAGTCCCACCGTCCCGCCGGCGTACATCGCCAAGAATCTCGTGCCATCCGGAGAAAGCGCCCCGGGGCGCTCGCTCGTGAAGAGCAGTTTGGGCAAGGTTTGTGAGGTCTTTTCTTGAGGCTTGGAGGTAGTGCTCCAGAGCCTGACGATCCCGTCTTTCTTTGTCCCGGTTGCCACCGTGCGGCCATCGGGAGCCATCGCAATAGCCCAGACTTCATTTAAGTGCCCGTTCAGCGTGGTGCTTTGGCTGGTGGCAAGATCCCAAAGGCGGGCAGTGTGATCGGCGCTCGCGGAGGCCAACATCTTGCCGTCGGAGGAGAACGCCATGGCGGGGATGTGGGCCGAATGGCCGGTGAGTGTCCGGATTTCCCGCCCCGTGGCAAGGTCCCAAAGCCTAATCGCCCCATCCAGGCGCCCTCCGGCCAAGGTTTTGCCGTCGGCAGAAAACGCCAGCGATCCGACCGTACCTGCACCGAAATTCGTCCAAGGCAGAGTCCGTTGGAGATTCTTCTCATCCCGGGTAAGATCCCACAAACCTGCATAATTATCGAATACAGCGGCGAGCACTTTGCCGTTCGGGGAAAAGGCCAACTGTGGCGTCCACCCGGCCTCAAGAACACCCACCCTGGTTCCCCGAAAGACGTCCCAAAGAGACACAGTTCCGGTCCCTTGATTGACTGCGAGCATCTCGCCGCCAGGAGAAAACGCAACTTTTGGGGTCCATTCCGACAGCGTCAGGTTGCCAACTACAACTCGCGGCCTAAGCTCGCGGCCCGTCGCAACATCCCATAGGTGCAGGTAGGCGTTGTTGCAAAACGTCGCCAGTCTGTTCCCGTCGGCAGAAAAGGCCGCAGCCAGTACCCAGCCCTCGTGCGGCAGCACGATGGGCTCGCGCTGGGCGGCCACATCCCACAGCTTGACGGTATGGTCTATACTGCAAGTGGCCAAGACATCTCCCTTGGGTGAAAATACGGCAGCCAACACCGTATTAGAATGGGAACCAAGCCTCACTAATTCGTCGCTGCGGCAGAGCTTCCAAAGATAGCGCCACTCCCAGCCACGCAGGTCCGCCTGCCCCGGCTGGGGGCGCTGAAGGTCGAGCAACTTCAACGCATAGCCGATGTTCTTTTCCTCGACGGCTTGCAGAGCTAGGTTCATGTGTGCCGCATAGAGGTTTTGGCGGGCTTCAACTTCCCCCTTTTCCGCCCGCAACTGGGCCTGTTTCTCGGCCTGCTGCGCCCCTTCGGCCACTTTTCGCGCCGCTTCGGCTCTATCGCGTTCTGTTTGGGCGGCGATTCTCGCTCTGCTGGCCCGAATTGCCTGCCAACTGCTGACGATGATTCCAGCAACCAATACCGCCGCCACCACCCCCGCCGCCGTGAGAGCGAGTTTGTTACGTCGCCACGCCTTTTGGAGTCGGTAAACCGTGCTCGGGGGCCGGGCTACGACCGGTTCGTTGTCCAAGTGCCGCCGGAGGTCCATCGCCAGACCGTTGGCCGTGTCGTAACGCCGGGTCCGGTCCTTCTCCAGGCACTTCATCACGATCCAATCCAGGTCCCCTCTCAACAGGCTGATGAGCTTGGGCGCCTCCGCTCCGCGACGCTGCGTGGTCGTCGTCAACTCCTCCTTCCCCATCAGGCTCAACCGCGTCGAGGGCCGCGCCGGTTCCTTCTCCCGAATCATCCGCCGAATCCCATCCAGTCCCCCCGCCAGCAATTCCTTCGCCTCAAAGGGCGTCTTGCCCACCAGCAACTCGTAGAGCAACACCCCCAGGCTGTAGATGTCCGAACGGGTGTCGATGTCCAGCCCGCTCATCTCCGCCTGCTCGGGACTCATGTAGGCCGGCGTCCCGATAAACTGCTCCAATTGCGTGTGCAGCGTCTTCTCCGTCAGCCGCTGCTGAGTCGCTTTGGCGATCCCAAAATCGATGACCTTGGGCACCGGCTTCCCGCCCTGCACCGTCACCAGGATGTTCGAGGGCTTGATGTCCCGGTGGATGATGCCCTTCTGGTGCGCGTGTTGAATCGCCTGGCAAACGCCAATGAACAAATCCAGCCGGTTCCGTGTGCCGAGCTTCTCCTGGTCGCAGTATTGAGGGATGGGAATGCCCTTCACCAGTTCCATCACAAAGAAAGGCCGCCCGCTGTCGGTCGCGCCGGCGTCGAACACCTTGGCGATGTTGGGATGGTCCATCAGGGCCAGCGCCTGGCGCTCGGCCTCGAAGCGGGCCACCACCTGCCGCGTGTCCATGCCCAGCTTGATAATCTTGAGGGCGACCTGGCGGCGAACCGGCTCCTGCTGTTCGGCCACATAGACCACGCCAAAGCCGCCCTCCCCGATTTGCTCCAGCAGCTTGTAGCGGCCAATGACCGTCCCCGGCCCCTCCGTGAGGGGTGTCTCGTCCGGGAGCGTGGGCGCGACTTCGGTCGTGCCTTCTCCCGGAGGGCCGCGGCCAGGCTCCGCATTCTGCGATGGGCCTTTCTCGCTGCCGTCGTGGTCGGCCAGCAGATCTTCGGGTTGATGAGGTGCGGTGATAAGCGCTTCGAGGCGCTGGTGGAGTTGCGCGTCGCCGGGGCATTCGCGTTCGAGCCAGGCGACCCGCTCCGTGGCGGGCTTGGCCAACGCCAACGCGAGCAGAGCTTCTTCTCGGGTAGGTTTCATCGAGAGTCTTTCGCCTCGGGATCAAGCGTCACCTTTATCCCCTTGACCGGATTGCCCTGGGTATCGGTGAACCGAATCGACCCCTTCCAGTTTCCGGTCTCATTGACGACCTTGAACACCAGCACGTTCAGGCCTCCGTTCAAAGCGATGTCTGGCACAGTATCTTGATCCTCAACGACTCCGTGTGGAGTGGGAGCTATATAGACCTGCTTGCCATTCAGATATACCTTCGCCTCATCATCGCTGCCCACCAGCATCTGGAGGCCGCGCTGCTCGGCCTCCGAGCGGATGTAGCAGACCGCATAGGCCACGCTATGTTCTGTCTTGTCCCCCAACACCACGTTGAAGTCGATGAAGTAGTCCTGCAAGGCCACCTCCCGCCATTTCAGTTCGCCACCTCCAATGGGCCTTGCTTCTCCCGCCTTGGGGCTGAGCCGGGCTTCGCCCTCAATCTGCTCGATGTCCAATCCCTCCACCCCGCTCTGACCGGTGGCCAGGGCAATCGGCGCAAGGATGAGCCACCGCTTGATGGTGCCTTCGTCAGCAGCGCGGGCGGCCCTCTCGCGCTCTTGCTCGGCGGTCTGCTCGCGTTCCAGAACGGCGACCTGCTGAGCCGCCGCCCGTTCTTCCGCTTGCCAAGCCGCAACCTCCTGGGCTGTAGCGGCTCCCCAGACCTTGGCCGCGTTATCATAACTCCCGGTGGCAATCTGGTGGCCGTCCGGTGAAAAGGCCACCGAGTTAATCGCAGCACTGTGCCCCTTGAGCGTGAGCAGTTCCTTGCCGCTGGCCGCCTCCCACACCTTGGCCGTGAAATCGTCGCTGCCAGTAACGATCCGCTGGCCATCCGGGGAGAAGCACACAGAGAAGATCTGCCCGTTGTGCCCTCTGAGGGTGAGCAGATCCCGGCCGCTGGCGGCGTCCCATACCTTCGCCGTCCGATCTGAAGAGCAGGTCGCAATCCGTTGGCCGTCTGGCGAAAAGGCCACCCAATAAACAAGACCGCCGTGCCCTTTGAGGGCGAGCAATTCCTTGCCGCTGGCCGCATCCCAAACCTTGGCCGTCGCATGGTCGCTGCCGGTGACAATCCGCTTGCCGTCCGGGGAAAAGGCCGCGTGCCAGAACCTGCCGCTGTGCCCCTCGATAGTGAGCAGTTCCTTGCCGCTGGCGGCGTCCCAGACCTTGGCCGTCTGATCGTCACTGGCGGTGACAATCCGTTGGCCGTTCCGGGAAAAGGCCACAGACCAAATCCCAGCGTTGTGCCCCTTGAGGGTGAGCAGTTCCTTGCCGCTGGCCGCCTCCCACACCTTGACCGTCTTAATGTTACTAGCCACAATCCGCTGACCGTCCGGGGAAAAGGCGGCAAAAACAATCGCATTGCTGTGCCCATCTAGAGTGAGTAGTTCCTTGCCGTCGAGCGCGTCCCACATCTTGGCCGTCTGACCCCCGCTGGTGACAATCCGCCGACTGTCTGGCGAAAAGGCCACTTCTGCCGTCCCGCTGCCGTGACCTTCGAGGGTGAGTAGTTCCTTGCTGCGGACCGCATCCCACACCTTGGCCGTGTCATCGCCGGTGCCCGTCCAATCCCCGTTGCCAGTCACAATCTGCTGGCCGTCCGGGGAAAAGGCCACCGAGTTAACCGTGGCACTGTGCCCCTTGAGCGTGAGCAGTTCCTTGCCGCTGGCCGCATCCCAAACCCTGGCCGCATGATCGTCATTGCCCGTGACGATCCGCTGGCCGTCCGGGGAAAAGGCCACGGCACCGAAGCCACCAACACTGCGCCCGTCCAGAGGGAGTAGTTCCTTTCCGCTGGCCGCGTCCCACACCTTGGCCGTCTGGTCTCCGCTGGTGACAATCCGCTGACTGTCCGGGGAAAAGGCCACGGACCCAATATCACCCTGCCCCTTGAGCGTGAGCAGTTCCTTGCCGCTGGCCGCATCCCATTCCTTGGCTGTGTGATCCTGACTGCCGGTGGCAATCCGCTGGCCGTCGGGGGAAAAGGCCACAGACCAAATCGCAGCGTTGTGGCCCTTGAGCCGGAACAGTTCCTTGCCGCTGGCCGCATCCCATACCCTGGCTGCTTCCTCCCAACTGCCGGTGACGATCCGATGGCCGTCCGGGGAAAAGGCTGCCGAGTTAATCGCCATAATGTGACCGTTGAGCCTGAGCAGTTCCCTGCCGCTCGCTGCACCCCACACCCTGGCCGTCTTATCGAAACTCCCGGTGAGAATCCGCTGGCCCTCCGGGGAAAAGGCCACCGAGTTAATCGTAGCACTGTGCCCCTTGAGCGTGAGCAGTTCCTTGCCGCTGGCCGCATCCCACAGCTTGGCCGTTTTGTCATCGCTGCCGGTGACAATCCGCCGACTGTCCGGAGAAAAGGCGACGCACTTGACCCAACTGGTGTGCCCTCTGAGGGTCTTGATTTCCAGGTGCGTCATCCGCTGCCAGTAATACCACTCGAATCCGCGCTCCGGGTATGCCGCGGTGTCGTCGAGCAACTGCCGCACTCGACCTACGTTGTTCTGCTCCCACGCTTGCTGCACCAGGTTCATGTTGGCCACGTAGAGGAGGCGGCTGGCTTCGGCTTCGCGCCCTTCCGCCCGCTGGCGCTGCTCCTTCTCAGCTTTCTGGGCGCGTTCTGCCTCGTGTTGCGCCGCCTGGGCTTTGTCGCGCTCTGATTGGGCGGCCAACCGCTGCTGCTCCTCGGCGCTCCTGGCCTTGCTGGCCTCAATCGCCTGCCAACTGCTGACGCCGATTCCCACAACCAATGCCGCCGCTATCAGCGCCACCGAAGTAAACACGAGCTTGTTTCGCCGCCACGCCTTCTGGAGCCGGTATGCCGCGCTCGGGGGCCGGGCTACGACCGGTTCGTTATCGAGATGCCGCTGGAGATCGGCGGCTAGACCATTCGCCGTCTCGTATCGCCGGGTCCGGTCCTTCTCCAGGCACTTCATCACGATCCAGTCCAGATCCCCTCGCAACAGGCTGATGAGTTTGTGGCCCTCCGCACCACGATGCTGGGTGGTCGTCGTCAACTCCTCCTTCCCCATCAGGCTCAACCGCGTCGAGGGCCGCGCCGGTTCCTGCTCCCGAATCATCCGCCGAATCCCATCCAGTCCCGCTGCCAGCAATTCCTTCGCCTCAAAGGGCGTCTTGCCCACCAGCAACTCGTAGAGCAACACCCCCAGGCTGTAGATGTCCGAACGGGTGTCGATGTCCAGCCCGCTCATCTCCGCCTGCTCGGGACTCA
>Ga0326728_10025535_pt1 | contig 10563 bp, 7 predicted proteins | sample MB3enrmetagenome_FD_207602 | JGI IMG/M metagenome (GOLD analysis project Ga0326728, IMG submission 207602) | Lab enriched peat soil microbial communities from McLean, Ithaca, NY, United States - MB31MN | ecosystem: Environmental > Terrestrial > Soil > Wetlands > Peat | place: USA: New York...
ATTAGCCGGGATGTGGGAACAATCGCGAATGAAGTCATCCAACATCTCGCGAGCCTGCCGAACAGCGAAATTGACGTGACGGTGGAAATCCAAGCGCGTGTTCCGGGCGGCGTTCCCGACAACGTGGTCCGCACTGTTTCAGAGAATTGCCGGACTTTGAAGTTCAAGAGCCAGAGCTTCGAACGGGAGTAAACCGCGCTACCCAAAAACCTAACCGAATGAGAGGATATCCTCGCAACGATGGCTAAGGAAAATCAATTGTTGAGTGAGCGCTTGGCGGGCATTCTTCCCGCCGAGTTCTTCCGGCCGTTAGCCCGGCCGTCCTCGCCGGTCTACGTGGATTGCGCGGATCGGCTGGCGCAAAGCGCGGACGAAGGCGGGCAGGTTTCCCACGCCGACGCCATCGCGCTGATCCGGGAGGTTTTGGCGGCACACCCACAAGTGCAGCTCGGTGATGACGAGGGAGCCGCGCTGAATGACCTGCGGCAGCGGGCGGGCCAACTTTACAACAAGCTCCTGGAGGCCGGCTGGGTGCAAGAGCGCCACGTCAGCCTGGATGAACGGTGGGTGTTGCTGACTCCCTTTCTGCGCCGGCTGTTGCGGCTTCTGCACGAATTGGCGACCGACGAAGTTTCTGAGTTGAAGGATTTTGCCGCGACCCTCCGCTCCATCTGCGACAGTTTGCTTGCCGAGGGCGCGCTCGATCCGGCCCGGCTCAATGCCGAGGAGTATCGTCAAACCGTCAGGGAACTGCTGGACCGCATCGAACGGGCCACCGACCAGATGCACTCGGTGGAGACGCTGATTTTGCGACACGAACAACAACAGCGCACAAGCGAGTCGCCCTCGGAAACACTGAACCGGTTTTTGGTCGAATTTCATGCCGGGGAACACATGGTTTGCTACGATGCGCTCCAACAAGGAGGGCTGATACCGCGCCTGCAACAGGCCCGCGCGGTGGTGCAGGAGGCGCTGGCCAATCCGTTCGCCAAGCAACGCCTGGCGGAGGGGATCGTCGCGAATCGCGGATTGTCCCAAACTGACGCCTACATTGAAGCCGAGCGTCTCCTGGCCGGTTTGGACCGCGGTCTGGCCGCAATTCCGGCAAAGCAGCGCATCATTGACGGCCGCATGGCCGAATTCAGCCGGCTCTCCGCGCAGCGTTACCGTTATCAGACAGAAATTCGGGGACGCCGGCCGGAGCAGGTTAAGGCCTACATGCAGTCGGCGGACCAACGGCACACCGGCGGGTCTTTCGCCGACCTCGCAAATGAGCCTGGTTTGCCGTTCTTAAGCGTGGAAGTTGCTTTGCGCTTCGGCGCCGACTCGCTTTACCGTCCGCGTCACGCGCGACCGGTGGCAGACTTGTCGGTTGCGGAGATGCCCATCGGCTCGCAGGCAGTGGATGCCCAGGCGCTGATTCGGCAGCGCAATCTTTACGCGATCACCCCGCAGCGGGCTGGCCGGTTCGTTGAGAAGCACCTGCCCGCGAAGGGAGCATCGCTTTCCACAGCCGAAATGCGCTTGCCCACGGAGGATGACCTGCTCGATTTGCTGGCGGTGCTGGCATTCGAGCGAGCCATCGGCTCAACGCCGCACAAACCATTGCGCTGGCGTGTCACCTCACAGCGTGGCGAGCACGGCCTTGAACCGGAGAAAATTGCCACAGATCGGATTGGCGACCGGCGGATCGAACGCGTAACCATTGAGCGAACAACATGAATCTGCCCTGGCCATCATTCTGGAATCACGTCCGCGATGACGACCGTTCTGCGCTCCGCGAAGTTCTGACGGAATTGCTTTCGACGGGCATCCTTTTGGGTGACGAGGGTCGCGCGCGCGAACTTTACCTGACCGCGCGCGATTATCAGCGTGAACTGGCCGAATATCTGGCGCCGTTGAACCTGGATCTTGTGGCCGATCCAGACAAGCCAATCCTCCAAGCGCGGCCGGTGCCCGGTGAGTGCGGCCTGATGGCCCGGTTCACAAAGGACGAAACGCTGACCGTGCTGACCCTCTGGCGCATTTACTACGATGCGCGGCTGGAACGTCCGGTCGAAACGGTGATCACCACCGCCAACGACCTGTTTGCCAAGCTCAAGCTGTATTTCGAGCACATCGAGCCGCCGCGGGATTCGCACCTTGAGAAGATGCTGGCCCGGCTGCGCAGCCGGCGGCTGATTCGGTTCAAGACGCATGAAGATCCTGCGAGATTTGGGGAATCGCTGGTGGAAATCCTGCCAACCCTCCAGCGCGTCATCCCTTTTGAGAGCGCGGAAGCATGGCAGCAGCAGGTGGATGCTTACGCGGCGGCAAAGGCAGAAACGGAGGGTGAGGAAGAGGCATGAGCGAGCAGCGAATTTCTCTGAGCCGGATACTGGCCATCAACTGGTATGGCTTCCGGCAGATTTTAGACCTGTCGAACCACACGCTCATCGCCGGGGCCTTCGGGACCGGCAAAACGGCATTGTTGGACCTGATCCAGTATGTGCTGTTGGGCGAGCACTGGCGCCCCAATCGCGCCGCGGCCGGCAACGCCCGCAGCCGGTCGCTTGTCAGTTACTGTCTTTGCGATACGAACACGGTCCGTGACGGCGAACCTCATTACACCCGGCAAAACGGCGTCACAATCATCGCTCTCGAATTCTCATGGCCGCTCGAACGTGGCGCGAAAGAAATCAGGCGCGAGACCTGGGGTGTGCGATTGGAATACAGCAGCCCCACTGCTGAACCCAAACGCACTTATTTTCTTATCCCCGAACGGGTGGAGTGGGGATCGGTGGCGCCGGACGGAAAGATGCTGGACGAAGAGGCTTTTCGCACCTGGATTCGGCGCGAATACGAGATTGGCTCCGGCCAAAAGAGCCTGTTTAGCCGGCAAGTGGATTATCTGGCGGAAATGGCCACGCCGCGGCATCTCTTCTTCGACCTTGAACAGTTTCAGAAGACCGTGGCCAAGGCCATTGCCTTCGAGCCGGAGGAGAGCATGGAGGATTTCATCCGGCGGTTCATTTTGGAGGAGAGTCCACTGGACGTCCGCGACGTCAAAGCTGCGCAGGACGCTTATCGGGACACCGAAGCGCGCCTAAAGAAACAAGAAGATGAGGCCGGTTTCCTTCGCCGAATTTGCGGCCATCAAACAGTTCTCGAAAACTCCACCCGCGAGGAACTCATTCAAATCCATACCCGGCTTGCCCTGGCCCATGCGCAGGCCAAGGAGCGTCTGGAGGATCACCGGGAGGCGCTTGAGCGCCTGAAGAATGAGCATGCCGAAGACCAGAAGGCGCTCGACACCGCCATCCAGGAATTGGCCCAGGTTTGCAAAGTGGTTGAGGAAGTGCGGCTTGAAGCCTCGCGGGATCCGGACCATGCGAAACTCGATTCACTGACCCGCCAGAAGCAGGGGCTGCACGAGGAAATCACCAGTTTGCGCGAGGCCGCGCGTTGCGTCCACCAACGGCTTGCTGACCTGCACTATCGCTGGACACAGTGGCTTCGCCATGGCGCGGAGCTTAAACTCGACGGATTGGCTGACGCGCTGAAGGTGGATCCGGCGCTATTGGAAGACCTTCACAGCGGCAAAGACGAGGTCCGGCTCGGCGCGCTTCCGAAGCTGGCCAACGAATTCAATCAAGTTTTCCTCGCCATTGATCGTCTTCTTAAGCCGACGCGGGATGAGTTTGAAACCGCGGAGAAGCGGCTGCGCCAGCTTGCGGTCGAACTTGGCTCGCTGGACCAACGGAAGACACCCGGCTCCTTTCCGGTTTTTGAAGCGATTCAAGCCAAACTGGGCGGGAGAGCGGAGCAACTGGGCCGTCTCGTTGAGGTAAAGCCGCAGGCGGAGGTTTGGTGGCCGGCTCTTGAGCTGTTTCTCGGTCGGAACCGGTGGGCCATCATCGTCTCGAAAAACGATTACGCCGAAGCGCTGGACATTCTCCGTCGCACTCCTCCGGGTCGCGAAAGCGAGTCGCTGGTAAATCCTTTTGAAGCGCTGTCGGCTCAATTGCGGAAGGAAGTGAGGGAGGATTCTCTTGCAACAAAGGTGGAGGTCGAAAACGATATTGCGGCCAGTTTCATCCACCATCTCCTCGGCGACGTCATTTGCGTGGGAACCGTCGCAGAGCTCGACCGCTCTGACGCTGCCCGGGCCATCACGCCGGAGGGAATATTCAAACAAATTCCGACTCGTCGCAGGCTGAAACCATCCGGAGAGGTGGCATTGACATTGGGCCGGCAGGGAATCGAACGGATGCGGCGGACACGGGAGCGGGAGCAAACGGAAACGAGAGCGCAGCACGACGCGCTGAAACTGCGCTTGGAAGACGTGCATACGTGGCTCAATTCCGGTCAAAAGGCCGGTCTGGGTGACGCCGCACTGCCCGACCGGTCGGCGGAGTTGCCGCGACTGCCGAAATTGCAAAAGGACTTTGAAGTCGTCTGCGAAACGATTCAATTGCTGACAACGCCAGAGCGGGAAACAAGGCTTAAGAAGCTCAAGGAACACGAAGACCGCAAGTCCGCGCTTGATGGGCAGGTGGCTGTTCTCAAGGAGCGGCAAACCAATTTCAATCTACGCGCGAGGCCTCATGAGGATGGTTTGGCGGCGGCGGGGGCCAAACTCGAGGAAGCGAAGCTGGCCATGACCGAAAAACGGGTCCATTTGCCGCCGGGCATCCTCGATGCCGATCTTAACGCGCGTTTGCAGGCTGCGCTGGCAGAATCCTCTAAATGGGAAGAACGTTTTGAATCTGTGCTGCGGCACGAGGCTGAGGCTCGCGAAGGAGCCAACAATGCTCGCAATGCCCGCAATAATGAGCGCCTTGCCCTGGCCACCGCGCGCGATCCTCAAGGCAATGTTCGGCATCCGGAATATCAGACGGATTTCCCTCCTGAGGACGAGAGCAACGAAGCTTGGGCGGCCCGGCTGCGGTTGCTCGAGACGGTAGAACTGGAAAAATCCCGGGCGCTGGCTGCGGAGCGGCGGAAGGATTGGGAGCGCCGCCTGCAAGAGGGCGTGCTGGATCGCTTGAATGAAAAACTCCAGGACGCTGACCGGACTGTCAAACAACTCCGCCATTATCTTGATCGGCGCGTCGGTCAGCACATGTATCGGATTAGTCAGCGGCGGGATCCCGCGTTTGGCGCGTTGTGGCATTTGCTCGACACGGGACTTGCTCCCACGGATCCATTGGTTCAGGGCATCAAGTCCGACGAAATCGCCCGCGCCAAGACGGAGCTGATGAGTGCGGTCGAGGCCGCGGAGAAGGCGGATGACAAAGCCCGCCGTCTTCTCGATTATCGGTACTACAACCGTTATGACTTGGAGATGCTGAATGCCGACCAGCCCGAAGCGCCGGCCATTTCAATGGGCCGCAGCGGTCGCAGCCTCAGCGGTGGAGAAAACCAGGCGCCCTTCTTCATCTCCATGCTCGCCGCATTCCGCCGGGTTTACGATCTTGGCTCCAGCCGCAGCCACCATCTCGGCCTGGTGGTGATGGACGAGGCATTCTCGAAACTGTCCGGCGACGGGGTGGAGGACTGTCTGGAATTGGCGCGAAACTTCCAGCTTCAGCTTGTGATGGCATTCCCGATTGACCGTCTCGGTGTGATGGCGCCCTACGCCGACACGGTGATCGTCTGCCGCAAGGAGGAACAGCGCGCCGCCGACGGATATGTCAGCCGGGTGGACAACATTCCTATCATATTGCCGCCCGACCAAGTCATGGAGGCGCTGGAATGAGCGCGGACGATCCCCGCTGGCGCACACTGCCCGTGCTGCGGGAACTGCACGACCAGTGGTGGACCGCGCGGGGTGGAAGGCTTGGAGAATCGCAGCGCCCTTTTTCCCGCGATTGGGACGATTTGCTCGAGAGCGCCGGATTGCTGTCGGCGGAGCAGAGGAAGGAGGCAGACCGGGACGCGCGCCTGCTCGAATCCTGCGGCCTGATCGAATTACGGCCAGTCAAATATCGGCCCCATTTCATCTCCAGAGTCCTTGTTCCCCTGGCGGCGGAACAACGGCTCGCCGGCTTGTTTGGCGACCCGTGGGTCGTTGCGGAAAAATGGCCGGACTTGACCACGGTGAAATGGGCGCCAGAGATGAGTTTCCTGGCGAAGATGCGCGTTGGCATTCCCCGCGAAGATCTGGACCGGCTGAACGATTTCTTTGTCCGGGGCGGTAGTGCGAAACCGATGGTTCCCATAAAGGAGCGTTCGCTTGAGATTTTTGGCGATGAGAAGCGGCTGGATTCGCTGCTGGTCACAACGCCGTTCCGTTTGGGGCGCCTGAGGCTCGAGACGATCCGCTGCGAACTCGTTGGTGAACCTCTGGGTTGGCGGCGCGGTCCGGCGTCTGCCGCGGACAAACCACTGCTCGTGATTGAAAACGCGGCGACCTGGCACTCCTACTGTCGCTGGAACGCAAAATGTTCGTTATTCAGCGCCGTCGTTTACGGCAAGGGGTTTCAATCCGCTGCCTGCATCCATTATTTGGCTGACATCTTCGCCGAACTTGGGGGGAAGAGGCCGGTCGTTTATTTCGGTGACATTGATCCCCCCGGATTGCAAATCCCCCAGCTGGCCGCGGCTTACGCCCGTGCCCACGGGTTGCCGGCGGTCGAGCCACACTTGTGGAGTTACCGCCAATTGTTGGCGTTGGGTCGCGGCAAAGAAACCGATTGGGACGGCGAGCCGGCCGATGATTCTTGTGCCGGCTGGCTTGGCGAGCTTGCCGAGCCGGTTCGAGTGTTGTTCAACGCCGGCAAACGACTGGCACAGGAACACATCGGCTGGGAATATCTTTGCGGCCAGTTCCCAACCAGTCCACAGAGCATGTGATGTTTGGGGTCAGCCAAATCACCGGGCAATGGGTGCCAATGGTGCAAGGATTTCACGTCCAACCATCGGGGCAGATGAGGGTCATGCCGGGCCACGAGGCGCACCAGCATGACGAACGGCAGGATGCAGATGATTCTCATAAACCTACAGGGGCGGATTCCATCAATGGCGTAAACGACCGCCGCAACTTCAGGCAAACAGGGACTTCGTTTGATAGTTTTTCATTGCCTGGTCGCAAGCCGCAAGGTCGAAGCGCACAAATCTGCCGATCTTCACAAACGGCAAAATGCGGCGGTTCATCAGCTTGTTGACGTGTCGGATGCTGCACCTCAAGTGGTGGGCGATTTCCGCTTTGTTTATCCACTGAATTCCGGTCGGAACGGTGTCTTCTTGGGGTTGCATGGGGAGTTTGGGGTTTGTTGCGCTCAATTTGATTCGATTCGTGAAACTGTTCTCCTTGGTGAGAATTGGCGGTGCGCCGAGAAGGTTGAAGTGTGATAGCGGCGTGGATTTCTCCGCGCCCATGCTGGGATCAGAAGCCGGCTCGCATGCCTTCCGCGAATCAGCAGCCTTTTGCTCACTGATGCCTCAAAGCGCATCAAGACGGGTGAGGACGGAAGCAGAAAATCGAGCCGCAGGCCAACGATTACAATTCTGGAATGGCGTCCGCGCCGGAATCGCCTGAATAGGGCCGTGGCCAAAAGGTGGCAAATTGGCTTCGTCCGCGCAAAATGGCGGCGCAGTTTTCCAGTTGCAGAAGTCAGAACGATGCGGTTCGAATCCGTGCGATCAAAAGACGTCTTGGCCTTCAGCTCAAACACAAACAGGTGATCATCCCGAAGGCGCCGCAGCAGTTGGTCCGGATATCCTTTACCGGGACACTCACTGAGCGAGTGGCGCTGTAGAACCTTGTTAAAGCCGTTTGCGGCTTCCTTTTCAACCCTGTTTCCCAAGGCTGAATCCGAGATGCCGGCCGGAACGTCAAACTGGACCTGGCATTTATTGGCAGCAGCCCGAAAGTCGTTTGTTATCGACTTGATGTTCTCCGGACTCCAAGGGGAAATCAGCTTCCTGGCCGGGCTTCCCTCATATGCGGTCAGCTCGGAAAAGTAAGTCTTAAGGTCATTCATAATTGATCGTCACTTTCCGGCGGCCCATTCGCGTCCTACAGCGCGTGTCTGCGTTCGCAAAAGCGACGTGATCAACGGGCCGCCACCCAGAATAGCTAAAGTGGCGGGTATTTTGTACATGCGGAGCCCGGCTTCCGACCAAACGAAGCTCTATCCAGGTGAAGTTCTCCTTTGTGGCGTCTGAATCCCGTCTGACATATTAACACAACGCGTGCATCTGCGCTGTCTTTTGCCAAAATAGTCCCGTTCCGCTTGCGACTCGATTAGACCAGCGTAAACGCAGCCAAGAATGTTCTCACCCCGAGACAAGTAATCTTCCAAAGACAAGTTTCACCACCTCTGCGGGCCGACGACCCTTCTCGGAGAGTTCATTGCCAAACAAAAGGCATATGAAAACTCGCTCTGGTCGGAAGTTGGGACCCCTCTGTGAAGCTCGTTTGAACGAAATCGAGGAGGCCGACAGGGCCAACCTCCAGGAATACGCGGAATGCCGGCTCGTTGTCTTAGGCGCCTCGCCACGTTACGGCGAGGACGTGACACAGCGAGCATTCCAGTTGGTTCTGCAAGGTCTGGAGATGGGACAAGACGGTCGCAAGCCGCGCATGACCGACGTGGTGAACAAGCCGGCGTTTCTTAACTATCTGCGCGGTGTCATTTCATCGGTCGCATACGGGATAATACGCAAAAGCGGATTTCGTGCGGAACACAAGCCGTGGGATGACGATCGCCCTGGAACCGCTGCTCCCGGCAATTCACCCGAACAAAATGCAGAGTTGAACGAATTTCGATATCAGTTCTTTCAGCGTCTGCGGAAGCGAGCTCCAGAACGATTATTGTCCACCATCGACGCGTGGGAGTCTGTGTTTACAGAGACCGACCGCATCCCTGCGCCATCGCGGCGTGAATATGTCGCTGAGGTCCGGAATCTCGCCAAAGAGGTCATCTCTGAGATTGAGGGCATCAATTAACAACGCCTGCTTGATGGAGTGCGGCGGCCGGGCAAGAGCGGAGTTCCTGCTCAAAATCCCCTGTCAGATGCCGCCACCTGCGGGAGAGACCGGAGTTCGTCCACCAAGTCGGGACGCTCCAGAACCAGCCGGGCCCAATGCTCCCCACGCAGCGGCCTCCAAAGCGACGGATAAATCGACAGGTTTATCGTTTCGGGCACAACCGTTGCGCCGTCGCCCCACCAATTTGACGGAGGAATCAGGGTGGGCCACAAGATACCTGAACGAAGCGAGACCTCTTCCACAATTCCCGCCAGTTTGTGTCGTTTGACCAAGCCGATGAATCCCAAGAGCCAGCAGGAAGGAAGCGTTTCAAGTCCTTTTATGGCCAGGATTCTGCCGGACTCGATGAGCTGATTGCGGGAAATCGAGGGGACGCACATTGCCCACGCGGCGGCAACCACATTTGGCGTCAGGAATAAGCGATGGGATCGGAGATGCATATGGATGAGAAACGGGCGCGCGGCTGGTGGCTGCGTGGGTTGATCCGGTCCACTGGCCCGCAACGCCGCCACTGCCTCGGCCAGGTCATTCCGCGCGGCTGCAACAGCCGTTTTGGGGGCGGTAAAGAAGAGTGGTTCAAGCCAGACGGGCATTTCCGTGCGAGTGCCATCAGCCAACCTCGCAAAAGCCTGGTGTTGGTTTAATCGGACGAGCGAGCCTGGCGGGCAGACGGGTTGCAGTATGTGGGATTCAAAGTGTTGCATGACTCGCAGGTCGCCTTGTTCTTGATCGAGCCGCTGGCGCTTTCGCACCTCCTTTGTCCCAAGGGTGATCATCGCATACTCATCCAGCGCGTTTTCCCTCGACGTGAAAAAAAACACGTTGTTAAAATTGGCGAGCAATGCTTCCCGTCCGCGCCATCCCAGGATCTCATCAAGCCCACTGAGAGATTGCGCCGCTGCAAGAACAAATCCGTTTTTTGCTCGGATGACAGACAATGCTTCCACATCCTCCGGCATCACTGACAGCGGCAATTCGTCAGCGACCAATCCACACAAGCGGTCCTCGTCAGGCCTTGCCACCGGGCGGGATTGGACAGCCATGTAAAAATCACGCCGCACAACGCGGAAGATCAAACGAGCCAGATCAGGATGCGAAATCGCATCCAGAGCAACAACCAGAATCTTGCCATCAAGGACTGCCTGGGGTTTAAACAGAACCGGCTTGGGTGCGAGAAGTCCCTGGGCTGCGGCTGACAGCAACGGACGGAGAGCGTTGTTGAGGGCGCTCCGATGCAACTCTTTGGTTTTTCCGTCAAGGCTGGCCCAATTCTTGGCCTCACTCAGCGCAAGCTCAAGGCGTCGGCGGGAAAACGGGCTGAGATGGCCGTGAGAAAGAATCTGCTTCACGAATTCCAGCTTGGTTTCAACGATCCCCGGTTCGGACGAAAACCACCAGGCCTGCATGAACGTGATCGCTTCGCCAAATTGAACCGGGGCGCCGTTGGCGAGCAGAATTATCAACGCTGTCTCGACCAAGCCATTCCGCGCCTCGGTCCAATAAACATTCTCGCGTCCCATGTCACGAGTTCCAGAAAGAAGCCGGCGTGCATAACCTTCCACTTGCTCCAGCCGCTCGAATCCGCC
>Ga0326728_10025536_pt1 | contig 10563 bp, 12 predicted proteins | sample MB3enrmetagenome_FD_207602 | JGI IMG/M metagenome (GOLD analysis project Ga0326728, IMG submission 207602) | Lab enriched peat soil microbial communities from McLean, Ithaca, NY, United States - MB31MN | ecosystem: Environmental > Terrestrial > Soil > Wetlands > Peat | place: USA: New York...
CCGCGGCGTCGGCATGGACGTAGCGGCAGTGGAGATCAAGAAGCTTGGCGGGGCCCTCCACATGGAGAGCACGCCCGGCCGCGGCACGCGCTTCACCATCCGGCTGCCCTTCACGCTGGCGATCAGCCATGCGCTGGTCGTACGCACGGGCGATGAGTACTACGCCCTGCCGCTGCCGACGGTCGAGGGCGTCGTGCGGGTGCAGCGCGCCGAAGTGGAAACTCATCTGAAGTCGGATGCAGCCACTTTCGTGCACGGCGGGCAGAAGTATCGTCTGCAGCCGCTGGCCAGCTACGTGGGAATGGAGCCCTCACCGCTGCCGGATCAGGACGTCACGATCCCCGTCGTGCTCGTGCGCGCAGGCGAGCATTCCACGGGACTGGTTGCCGACGAGCTGGTCGGAAGCCGCGAGATCGTGGTCAAGCCTGTCGGGCCGCTGATCTCCAGCATCCGGGGCATATCGGGTGCCACGATCCTCGGTGACGGGCGCATCGTCGTCATCCTCGACATCGGGGCGCTGGTTCGCGCCGAATGGCGCGGTCGCGGCGCACCGACCGTTCCACGCGAGAAGGCGGACCGGCGAATCTTCGCGCTCGTGGTCGATGATTCCATCACGGTGCGGCGCGTCACGCAGCGACTGCTCGAGCGCAATGGCATGCGCGTCCTCACGGCCCGCGATGGCATGGATGCCGTGGCGCTGCTGGCCGAAAACGTTCCGGACATCATCCTGCTCGACATCGAGATGCCGCGCATGGATGGCTACGAGGTGGCGGCACATGTACGCGCGGATCCGCGTCTGCACGATGTGCCGATCATCATGATCACCTCGCGCGTGGGCGATAAGCACCGCGCGCGCGCCATCGAGCTCGGAGTCGACGACTACCTTGGCAAGCCCTACCAGGAGAGCCAGCTGCTCGATGCCATCACGCCCCTGGTCGCGCAGCGGCGCGGCGCCGCCGTGGCGAACTCCGGCTCGAGCCGATGAGCGAGCGGATCGCAGAGATCTACAGCCTGCTGGTGCCGCTCGCGGACAGCCGGCTGCTGGTGCCGCGTGCCTGCGTGGCCGAAGTCATCGGCTACCAGAGCCCCGGACCCATGGAAGGCTCACCGCCCTGGTATCTCGGGGTGGTGAACTGGAATGCCCGCTCCGTCCCGCTGATCTCGTTCGAGTGCGCCTGCGGGCACGCGGTGCCTCCGACCGGAGGCCGCTCCCGCATCGTGATATTCCATGCCATCGGGGGCCGACTGGATGCGGGCTACTTCGGCATCGTCTCGCAGGGCTTCCCGCAGCTCATCCGGGTCAGCAACGACGTCGTGCGGCCCGACAACTCGCGCAGTTTCGGGGACCGCTCGCCGGTACTCTGCCAGGTCCGAATGCTCAACGAAACTCCGCTCGTACCCGATCTCGAGCGGCTCGAATCGATGATCTCCGAGGAGACCTCGGTTCTGCCGGAGCGCGACGCGGGCTGATCTGCCCCACGCGCGGGAGAATAAGGATGCCGCCCCAGATCGAAATCCTGTACGGCACGGCCTGGAAGGAAGATGAGACCGAGCGTCTCGTCCGTCGCGCGATCGAAGTCGGCTTTCGCGGCATCGATACTGCCTGCCAGCCCAAGCACTATAACGAGGCCGGAGTCGGCGCCGGCATTGCGGCGGCCCTCGGTCCACGGCTCAAGCGCTCGCAGTTGTATCTGCAGACGAAGTTCACACCCCTGTCGGGCCAGGAGGCACGGACGGTCCCGTACGACTCGAACGCGTCGCTGGCCAGTCAGGTCGCACAGTCGGCCACGCAGTCGCTGAAGAACCTGCGGACCGATTATCTCGATTGCCTGCTGCTGCACTCGCCACTGCCCGACCCGCAGCAGACCTTCGAGGTCTGGCGCGCGATGGAGCAGCTTGTGGACAGCGGCGTCGCGCACCAGCTGGGCATCAGCAACTGCTCCCGGCTCGCGCAGCTTCAGGCCATCTGCGAACAGGCGCGCGTGCTGCCCGCGGTGCTGCAGAACCGGTTTCACGCGGACAACGGCTACGACCGGGACCTGCGCGAATATTGCCGTATGCGCGGCATCGTGTATCAAAGCTTCTGGACTCTCACGGGCAATCCGCACGTGCTGGCCCATCCGAGCGTGCACATGCTGGCGCGCACGCACGGCCGCACGCCGGCGCAGATTCTGTTCCGCTACCTCACGCAGCTTGGGATCGTGCCATTGACCGGCACGCGCTCGGCCGTGCACATGCGACAGGACCTGGCCATCTTCGACTTCGAGCTGTCACCGCAAGAGCGTGCCGCGATCGACAGCGTGCTGTATCCGCAGGCCTCCCAGGATCGGCGCGCGCAGCCGCGCTAGGACAGATCCCCGAGCAGCGTCTGCAGGCCCGCGAGCGCTGCCAGCGGAGCGGTCTCGGCGCGCAGCACGCGCGGCCCGAACCGGCAAGCCTGGAAACCTCCCCTCAGCGCCAGTGTGAGCTCCTCCTCGCTCAGTCCGCCCTCCGGTCCCACGAGCAGTGCGACGCGCGCAGAGGGCACAGGCCCTGCCAGTGCGCGCACGCAATGCGTGAATGAATCTGCGGCATCCGGATCCAGCAGCAGGCGGGCCTGCGGCGGCACCTGCAGAGTCTCGAGCAGCCGGCATGCGTCCCCCAGGCGCTGGATCGCATGCACTCGCGGCACCCGGTTGCGCCCGCACTGTTCGCAGGCGCCTGCGGCTATCGCAGTCCAATGCTCGTGCCGTCGATGTGCTGCGGCCGCATCGAGCTGCACGACACCGTGCCGGCTGCTCACCGGCAGGATCTCGTTCACCCCGAGCTCGACCGATTTCTGGACGAGCCAGTCCATTCGCTCGCTACGCACGAGGCATTGGAGAAGCGTGATGCGCAGCGGCGATTCCCGCTCGATCCCATGGTGCGTCCCGACCCGCACGCGCACGCTGCCACGCCGGTCCGATTCCATGAGCGTGGCGTCGAATTCGCCCCCGGTGCCGTCGAACAGCCGCAGGGACGCACCCGCCCTCAGCCGCAGCACGCGCGTGACATGTGCCGCGGGGCCTGGCGGGAGCTCGAACTCCGAATCAACGAGCAGGGGTCCCGGTACGAAACAGCGGGTCAGGCGCACGAAACTCCAATCGGCGAACCAGTCGCTGTGGGCATGGGCGCATTTTGGCATCATGCCGGACCATCATGGGCAATCCGCTGCACGTCGACACGGCTACCGGCCTGCTGCAGGGCGTACGACAGGTGCTCTCGCCGCATTGGGATGCCCGGCCGCCTGGCATGCAGCCCGACCTCATCGTCGTGCATGGCATCAGCCTGCCGCCAGGGCGGTTTGGCGGCTGCTGGATCGACCGGCTGTTCTGCGGCAACCTGCCCGCCGATGCGGATCCGTCCTTTCCGCAGATCGCTGCCCTGCGCGTTTCCGCGCATGTGGTGATTCGCCGCGGCGGCGAGGTGTCCCAGTACGTGCCGTTCGGCGCACGCGCATGGCACGCTGGCCGATCGAGCTACAGAGGACGGGAGGCCTGTAACGATTTTTCCGTCGGTATCGAGCTCGAGGGTGCTGATGATGTGCCCTACGAGGACGCACAGTATGCGGCGCTGGCGCACATCATTGGCGCGTTATGCGACGCGTATCCGAGCCTGAGCCAGGAGCGCATCGCAGGTCACAGCGACATTGCCCCGGGGCGCAAGAGCGATCCAGGGCCCGCTTTCGACTGGGTGAAGCTGCGCGATCGACTGGCGCAGCGCGCGGGCGGCGGTTAGTCGGCCTCTTCGCCGTCGAGGCCGCCGCTGCGCGTGCGATTCCACAGAGGTTCCACGCCGCGCTCGGCACGCGCGAACAGGCGCGCCAGTATGAACAGCAGATCCGAGAGGCGATTGAGATAGTGCAGCGCTGCCGGCGCCACCGTCTCGGCATTTGCCAGCGCCCAGCAGTGCCGCTCCGCGCGCCGGCACACGGCGCGCGCGATGTGACTGGCCGAGGCAGCCGTGCCGCCACCCGGGAGCACGAATTCCTTCAGAGGGGGCAGGGATCGATTGAACAGTTCGAGCTGCGATTCGAGCCAGGCGACCCGATCCTCGGATATCAGCGCGCTCCCCGGTATGGACAGTTCCCCGCCGAGGTCGAACAGGTCGTGCTGCACCTCCGTGAGCGCCATCGCGGCGCGTTCATCAGGCAGGTGGTTGGACAGCAACACGCCGATGGTGCAGTTGAGTTCATCGACGCCACCGAGCGCCTCGATGCGTGCGGTATCCTTGCGCACGCGCGAGCCGTCACCCAGTCCGGTGCTGCCGTCGTCCCCGGTGCGCGTCACGATGCGCGACAGTCGATTGCCCATGCCGCTACTCTACCCCAGCTTCGGTGGTGCTCGCGAGCAGCGCGGAAGAGTTTCGTTACGGATGCGAGGTGAGGTGGAGCATGGCCTCGGCAGAACTCAAGGCGGCACTCGAGGCGGCACGCGCTGCAGGGGAGGTCATTGCAGCGCTCTACCGCCAGAATCTCGCGGTATCGCTCAAGGCCGACAAGTCGCCGGTGACGGAGGCAGACGTGCGTGCCGAAGAGGCGATCCGAGCCGTGTTGTGCCCGAGGTTCCCGGATTATGGTTTCTTCGGCGAGGAAACCGGGCGCGAGCGCATGCAGGCCGAAAGCATCTGGCTGGTCGACCCTATCGATGGCACCAAGAGCTTCGTGCGGGACTGCCCGTTCTTTTCCACACAGATCGCGCTCATGCGCAGCGGACGGCTCGTCCTCGGTGTCTCGAGCGCGCTCGCATACGGCGAGCTCTGCTGGGCCGAAGCCGGCGAGGGCGCCTTCATCGACGGTCGACGGCTGCAGGTGAGCGGCATCACAGCGCTCGAATCGGCCATTCTGTCGGTGGGAAATCTCAAGACGCTCGCGGCGGACCCGGCGCGATGGGCGCGGCTCGGCGCATTGATCGGCGGCGTCAACCGGCTGCGCGGCTATGGCGATTTCCTGCACTATCACCTGCTGGCGCGTGGCTCACTCGACGTCGTGCTGGAATCGGATGTCAACATTCTCGACATAGCGGCGCTGACCGTGATCGTGCGGGAGGCGGGGGGCGTCGTCTCCGGACTCGCGGGCGAGGCGATTGCGCTGGATTCCACCTCCATTCTCGCCGGCAACCCGGTGCTGCACGCCCGCGTACTGAGGATGCTGAGCCCCGACTGAACGAGGAGCCCGTCAGGCGGGAACGAACGCGCGGCGAGGTGCCGTGCCGAGCACGCGCATGGGTGTTATGTACAGCTCGGAGAGCAAGTCTTCACTGAGCATCTCCGCGACCGAACCGATCCGGTGGCGCCCGTCGCCGTACAGCAGCAGCACACGGTCCGCGAAACGGTCTGCGAGCGTCGGGTCGTGCAGTGTGGCGATGACGCTCGCACCCCGCGAGGCCAGGTCACGGAACAGGGAGAGCACCTGGATCTGATGCAATGGATCGAGATGGTTGCTCGGCTCATCCAGCAGGTAGATCTGCGGGGACTGCGCAAGCAGCCCGGCCATGGCCACACGGCGCTGCTCGCCTCCGGACAGGGTGGGCACCAGGCGCCCGGCCTGGCCTGTCAGTCCCAGGCGCGCCAGGGCATCCCCGGCAATGGCCACATCGCTGGCGCTCTCGCGTTGCCATAATCCCAGATGCGGATGCCGCCCCACGATGACCGATTCGAGTGCCGTCATCGAAAGCGATTCCTCGCGGTCCTGTGGCAGCAGTCCGAGACGCTGCGCTATGTGCCGGCGTGTCAGCTGACGCATGTCCGTGCCATCCAGGAGCACGCGTCCGCCGTGCGGCATCGCGAGACCTGCCAGCGCATGCAATGTGAGACTCTTGCCGCATCCGTTGCGGCCGAGTACGGCGAGGAATTCGCCGCGCTCGAGCGCGAACGTCAGATCCTGGACCAGGCTACGTGTGCCGGCCGCGATACACAGCGCTTCGCAGGCGAGTGGGCTCAAGGCTGCAGTCGGGTGACGCTCCACGGACCGCCTCGGAATCCATCGCTCGCCGGCTCGAGCGCGCGTGTCCAGCGGGCCCGGTCGTGCAGCCGTCCGGTGCCCTCGACCCACAGTTCCACGGTCTCCGCCCACAGGTGATACCCACCCCAGTGCGATGGGCGCGGAATCACGATACCGGGATCGGGCGCGCGGGGGTCGCTCTCCACCGGCGAAGGCACGCCGAAGCGGCGTGCAGTGCGATCGATCGCGGCCGCGAGCGCCACCCGCGATGCGATCGGCTGACTTTGTCGGCTGGACCAGGCTCCGACCCGGCTCTGCCATGCGCGCGAGGCAAAATACGCATCGCTCTCCGCGATGTCCGCGAGTGAAACGGGACCCTCCACGCGCACCTGTCGTCGCAGCGTATCCCAATGCATGACGATTGCGGCGCGCGGATTGGCCGCCAGTTCCGTGCCCTTGCGGGACTCATAGTTGGTGAAGAACGTCAGGTAGCCGGGCAGCGGACAGACTTCCTTGCACAGCACGACGCGCGCGGAGGGCTGGCCGTGTTCGTCCGCGGTGGCCAGCACCATGGCATTGGGATTGGGCTGCACCGCTTCGCGCGTCGCCTGCTCGAGCCACGCTGCAACCAGTGGCAGCGGATCGGCCGGCAGCGGCTCGGGCAGGGATTCTTCGTGGAAACTCATCGTGCCATGTTATCCGCCCCGTGACGGGCACGCACGCGCCGCGGTAAGCCCTTGCCGCAGGCTTCCCGGAACCGATACAAAGGCAGATCGAAGCAATGGAAATGAACATGAATCTGGATGAGTTACGCAAGCAGCTGGACGAGCTGGACCAGCAGCTGCTGCAGGTCATCGCTGCGCGACAGGCCACGAGCCGGGAGATCGCGCGCGTCAAGCGTGATACGGGCATTCCCACACGCGACTACGGGCGCGAGCGCGAGGTCCTGCTGGGTGCCCGGAACTACGCGCAGAACATCGGCGTGCCGCCGCAGGTGGCGGAGACGGTGATGCGGCTGTTGATCCGTTCCTCCCTCACGACGCAGGAGCGAGCCCGTGTCGCGGCCCAGGCCGGAGGCAGCGGTCGTCACGCGCTGGTCATCGGCGGCTCCGGCAAGATGGGGGGGTGGTTCGCGCAGTTCCTGAGCTCGCAGGGCTTCCAGGTGCAGATTGCCGATCCCAGCGAAGGGGCTGGCGGCTTCGAGCGCATGCCCGACTGGCACGCTTCATCGCTCGAGCAGGATCTGATCGTCGTGGCGGCACCGCTGGCGGTGACCAATACCATTCTGGGCGAACTCGCTCTGCGACGCCCGGGCGGCGTGGTATTCGATCTGGGATCGCTGAAGTCGCCGCTGCGAGCGGGACTGGGTGCGCTGCGGGACGCGGGTGTCGCCGTCACCTCGCTGCATCCGATGTTCGGGCCCGACACGGAGCTGCTGTCGGGTCGGCACGTGATCTTCATCGATCTCGGGCACGCCGAGGCCCTGCAACAGGCACGCGCGCTGTTTGCGGCGACGATGGCCGAACAGGCTGTCATGGGACTGGAGGAGCACGACCGTCTGATCGCATACGTGCTTGGCCTGTCCCACGCCGTGAATATCGCGTTCTTCACGGCGCTCGCCGAGAGCGGAGAGGATGCGCCGCGTCTGGCGCAGCTCTCGAGCACGACGTTCGATGCGCAGTTCGACATTGCCAGCAAGGTCGCGGAGGAGAGTCCTGAACTCTACTTCGAGATTCAGCGGCTGAATGACTTTGGCGGCGAATCTCTCGACGCGCTCGCCCGTGCCATCGAAGCGGTGCGCGCCACCGTGCATGCCGGGGATCAGCAGCGCTTCACCGCGCTCATGCGGCAGGGACTGGACTACACGCGCGGCCGCCGGGATGCGGCTGCCCGCAGGCCCTGAGCCGCCCGCGAACTCAGCGCATCTGCCGCCGCAGCAGCAGGACGAATACCGGGGCGCCGATCAGTGCCATGACGGCGCCCACCGGCAATTCCCGTGGTGCCGCGACGGTGCGGCTCAGCAGGTCGGCGCAGCACAGCAGCGTGCCGCCGGCGAGTGCGGCAGCCGGTGCGATGACGCGATGATCGCTGGTCAGGAACCCCAGGCGCACCAGATGCGGTGCGACCAGGCCAACGAAGCCGATCATGCCTCCCCCGATGACGGCGAGTCCGGTGAGCGCGGCGCTGAGCACGAACACCGTCAGGCGAGCGCTCTCACCCGGCAGGCCCACGGTGGCACCGCGCAGCTCGCCCGCTCCCAGCACGTTGAGCCAGCGCCCGCCGAGAGAGGCCGTCACGAGCGCCAGGGCGGCAGCCCCCAGCTCCAGGCCTGGCCGCTGCGCCCAGCTCAGGTCTCCTGCCAGCCAGAACACCATGCCCCGCAACTGTCCGTTGTCGGCCAACGTCAGCATGACCGTGATCAGAGCACCGCAGGCACTGGCCATGATCACGCCGCAGAGCAGCAGCCGCGTTGCGCCGCCACCGCGACCCAGCAGCAGAACGATCAATCCGATCGCGGAACCGCCGGCCGTCGCGCAGCCCTGCAGCGCTGCGGATCCGGCCCCTGCCAGCATGCCGGCAAGCGCGCCGACCGCGGCCCCGCCGGACACTCCGAGCACCAGCGGATCGGCGAGCGGGTTGCGGAACAGAGCCTGCAGCAGGACGCCGGACAGCGCCAGCAGTGCGCCCACGGCGAAGCCTGCCGTCGCGCGCGGCAGCCGGACGGTCCAGACGATCAGCCGGCTGAAGTCGTCCCCGTGGCCCAGCAGGGCTCCCAGGGCGCGGCCCGGACTCAGGCCGGCCGAGCCGGTCAGCAGCGTGAGGCAGAACGCGGCGGCCGCGGCCGCGGTGAGCAGGCTCAACCCCCATGCATAGCGTCGGCGTAACATATGACAAGCCTACCGGAGGACGTCTCAGTCCGGATGAGAGCCGATTGGCTTGGTCCGGCATCACTGGTAAAACAGAATCATGGCAGACCTCATCGATCGCGATGGCTTTCGCGCCAACGTCGGTATGGTGCTCATGTCGGAGGATGGGCAGCTGTTCCTGGCACGCCGCACCGGCGGGCGGGGCTGGCAGTTTCCGCAGGGAGGCATGCGGCGGGGGGAAAGCACCGAGGACTCGCTGTACCGGGAGCTCAACGAGGAGGTCGGACTCGCGCCGGCGGATGTGCAGATCGTCGGCCGGACCCGGCACTGGCTGCGCTACCGCCTGCCGGATCGGTACGTGCGGCATCACGTGCAGCCCCTGTGCCTGGGACAGAAGCAGCGGTGGTTCCTGCTGCGCCTGCGCTGTGCGAATCCATCCTTCCGCTTCGATCTGACCTCGGAACCGGAATTCGACCGCTGGCGCTGGGTCGACTGGTGGCAGCCGATACGCGAGGTGATCTATTTCAAGCGCGCCGTCTACACGCGTGCACTGCATGAGCTGGGTCAATCGGCCTTTCCGTCGGGCCTGCCCCCCTATCCGTCGTGGTGGCGGGTGCGTGCATCGACCCCGAGAGAATCTGCGGCACCGACAGTGCCCTGACTCCGAGAGCCGGACTGATGCAGATTCCGGACAATCTGGTGGTGCGGACCTACGCGCCCGCGCGTCGCTGGGTCGTGCTCTGCATCATTCTGCTTCTCAGCGGGCTCGCGCTTTATGTCATGTTCGAGCTGGGACGCTTCACAGCGGGCTACGACGCCCTGAAGGCCGCGGGCCAGCGGGACGCGCTGCAGCAGCAGATCGACAAGCTCGAGCTCGACCAGCGCGAGCTGCGCGTGCAGCTCGCGGCGGCCGAGCAGGCGCGGCTGGCCGGGATCCAGGAGCGCGCCGATGTGGCTCGTACCATCGGAGAACTTCAGGCGCAGGTGGCGCACGACCAGCAGGAGATGAGTTTCTATCGAGGACTGGTGGCCCAGCCGGGGCAGCCGGCGGCGGACGCCGTGCACGTCCAGCAGTTTCGCATCGCCACGCTCACCGGCGCGCAACGCTATGCATTGCGCTTCTCCCTGAACCGCACCCAGCGGCCCGAGGAGGCCGTCAATGGCACGGTCGGCATCACCGTGGACGGTACACGCGAAGGCACGGCGGCCACCGTGGACCTGGCCGCGCTGACGGGCGGCAAGAACGAGCTGCCGTTCAGTTTCAAGTATTTTGCTGCAATTGAGCAGCCCATCACGTTGCCCGCCGACTTCAGGCCCGAACGCGTGACGATCGAGGTTCGACCCGGACGCAAAGGCGTGGCACCCTACCGCCAGACCTTTGTTTGGGTTGCCCAGCCTGCCACATGAATATGTTCAAGCGCCGCGACCAGGGACCTGAGGTGGAGACGCTGATCAGTCGCAGTGTCCGCGTCAATGGCGATGTCGAGTTCTCGGGGGGACTGCACGTGGACGGGCGGGTCATGGGCAGCGTCCATGCCACACCGGGGTCGCCGGCGGCTCTCTCCGTGAGCGAGCATGGCGTCATCGAGGGATCGGTCTCCGCCGGCAGCGTCGTGCTCAACGGGCGCATTCACGGCAACATCCAAGGCAGCGAGCGCGTGGTGCTGGGTGCCAAGTCGCGCGTGCGCGGCGACGTGCACTATGGGGTCATCGAGATGGCGGAGGGCGCGCAGATCA
>Ga0326728_10025537_pt1 | contig 10563 bp, 9 predicted proteins | sample MB3enrmetagenome_FD_207602 | JGI IMG/M metagenome (GOLD analysis project Ga0326728, IMG submission 207602) | Lab enriched peat soil microbial communities from McLean, Ithaca, NY, United States - MB31MN | ecosystem: Environmental > Terrestrial > Soil > Wetlands > Peat | place: USA: New York...
TGGCCTGTTCAAATGAAATGATCCCACGCCCCACCGCCGACTGGTTCGTAACCATGACAATCGCATAGCATGACGTGTTTAGTTCCCGGATGGCTCTTATGCTGCCTGGTAGAAACTCGACTTGGCTCCAAGATTTGACGTATTCGGGCTGGTTCTCAATGAGCACGCCGTCCCGGTCGAGAAACACCGCAGGCCGGCTCATTGTGCGAACTCCCGCAGGAACCTGTGGGCACGCGTGGTCGGCCACTCGGTCTGGGCGCGTTTATAGTTGTCCGGGGTCCCGAAGTCGAGCAGGTAAGCGCCTTCGGGCAGTGGCCAACCATAGATCGGGATACCGCGTCGAATCAATACTGGAAACAGGTCATGGCCGTAATCGTAGAACAGGTTTTCGGGGACATAGCGTAGAATCTCCGGATCCAGGACGAGAACACCCGCGCTTGCCAGGTCCGAAGGGAACTCGCCCGCACTCGGTTTCTCCACAAAGTTTGTGACCCGCCCCGCCGCATTCATTAGAACGACACCGCACCGTTCGGGGTCCGGGACGCGACAGACACTCATGGTGAGGTGGAAGGTCGAGACTCGCGTGGAGTGATGTCCTACCAGAGCCGAGAGGTCCAAATCGGTCAGTACATCCCCATACACCACAACGAATGATTGGTCAAAGGTACTTGCCCGTTGTTTCGTGCCCCCGGCGGTGCCGAGGAGGCGGTCCTCGATGGAATATTCGATCGACACGCCGAAGGCGCTACCATCACCAAAATGGCGAATGACAGCCTCGGGATGATGATGAAGGTTCATCACGATCTCTCGAATCCCATGGTGCCTGAGCCATTCAACGGTGTACTCTAAAGCGGGTCGGCCCGCGACTGTCAACATCGGCTTGGGCACGCCGTGGGTCAATGGGCGCAAACGCGTCCCTTCCCCAGCAGCTAGAATCATCGCCTTCATTCCTACTGCCCCCCCATCAAGCTACTTTCTCGTGCATAATGCCCTCGAACTTGTTAACCCCGATCGCTACGGCCTGGTCCATATTCGCGGGTTCTCCGGCCACTAAGAACTCCGCGGCGTCAATCCCGGATTCGCCTTGCATGAAGTAGTAGGCAATCATGTGACATATGATCATGTGTACATCTTCGACGCACCCCATATGATGCGCCGGTACGTGAATATTCAGTTCAGCAAGGGAGGCGAGTTTACCGCCACTGCACCCAGTGAGCGCGAGGGTGCGGCAGCCCGTCGATTTCGCGTACTCCATCGCACGAATGACGTTGGAGGAGTTCCCCGATCCGCTGACGGCCACGTAGAGGTCGCCTGGCTGCGCGAAATTCTTCAGTTGCTCGACAAACACTGCGTCGTATCCGACGTCATTTGAATAAGCGGTCAGCGTCGGTAAGTTGTCTGTAAGAGCCAGGATTCGGAAGCGAGTCTCGCGTCCATGGCTGGCACCCTTCAGCAAATCGCAGACAAAATGCGACGCGGTTGCCGCGCTGCCTCCATTCCCCGCCACAAAGATCGTGCCACCCTGTAGCCGCACCTCATGGAACCAGTTGATTGCCATGTTGACTTTGGTGAGGTCGACCGAGGTCATGGCGCGTAGAACCTCGTTCTGATATCGTGAAAGAAAAGTCATTGGAAGCTCCCTAAGCGGCGCCCGCGCCTTTGAAGACGGCGGGAATGGTTTTGGCCAAGATTTTCACATCGAGTCCGAGCGACCACTGGTCGATGTACTGCATATCCAGTTCCATCCATTTTTCGAAGGGAATGGCGCTGCGGCCCTTGACTTGCCACAGGCAGGTGATGCCGGGGCGGACGCTGAAGCGGCGGCGCTGCCAATCCTGATTGAATCCCTGGTAATCGCGCACGGGAAGCGGGCGGGGGCCCACCAGGCTCATGTCGCCCTTCAGGACGTTGAGGAGCTGGGGAAGCTCGTCGATGCTCGTCTTCCGCAGGAGCTTGCCCACGGGGGTGAGGCGCGGATCATTGCGGATTTTGAACACCGCGCCGCGCGCCTCGTTCAGATGCTCGAGGCCGCGCTGGCGCTTTTCCGCGTCCGCCACCATGGTGCGGAACTTGTACAGGCGGAAGCGGCGCTTGCCCAAGCCCACGCGCTCCTGCACGAAGAAGGCGGGACCGGGGGAGGTGAGCTTGACGACCAGGGCGGCGAGCAAAAACAGGGGCGAGAGCAGCAGCATGGCGGGCAGGGAGACCGCGACATCCAGGGCGCGCTTCAAGAGGTGCTGCCAGCCGTCCGGCGATCCGGCGCAAAGCGTGATGAGGGGCTCGCCTTCGAACTCCTCCGCCCGCGACTGCGCCAGGCGCAGGTTGAAAAGGTCGGAGACCAGCCGCACGTTGATGCCTTGCTCCTCGCACAGCGAGGCAATGCGCGCCGCCTTCCCGTAAGAGGATTCCATGGGCAGGGCAATCACCACTTCATCCACCACCTGCTCGCGGAGGAAGCGCGGGAAGCTCGCGAGATCCGAGACCAGCTCATAGCCCGTCTGCTCGAACATTCCCAGGCCCAGCCACGGGCCGTCCACGAAGCCGGCGATGCGGTAACCGAGCTCCGGCCGCGCCTCGATCTTGCGGGCAAAACGCAGGGCGCGGGGGTTGGTGCCCACAATCACCATGTGCCGCAGGTTGCGGCCGCGGGTGCGGAAGCGCTCCAGGAGCCGCCGGATCAGGAGACGGTCAAACAAGGTTAGCGCCGTGCCCGTGGCCCAGAACACCGCCAGGAACAGCGGCGTGGCCATTTCAACTTCGAACAAGTGCGCCGCCACCAGCATTGCCAACGAGCATACGGAAGTTGCCTTGATCGTATCTGCAACCTCTACCGCGCGCCGCGAAAGCCGCTGGGACTTGTACAGTCCAAAAGCGGTGAAAATCAGGCGCCAGCCGAAAAGAAAACAACCAAATAGGGCGAAGTTCTCCACCTTGACCCGCATCGTGAGGAATTGCACCAGCGACGTGTGCGTCTGGGAAGCTACCAGGACGGTGGCCACAGCGAAGGCGAAAATCATCACCGCCTGGTCAGAGAGCTTGGCGGCTTCAATTAGAACGCGACGACGACGAAGGAGAGGCATAAGAAAGGTACCAGGTGACAGAAAACCAGGGGTTAGGGGTTAGGGGTTAGGGGTTAGGGAGAACACCTAATGTCAGATCTCCAATTTCGAGTTTCCAGTTTCAAGTTTCCAGTTCTCAATTTCCAGTTTTCAATTTCGAGTTTCCCATTTCAGGTGCCTAGCCCCGGCTCGCGTCGCAATGATAATGGGAGTACGGATAGGGGTGTGCGTAATGGCTCGTTCTGCTGGGATCCCATTCGTTCAGGATCGATCCCAGCACGCGCGAACCGTCTTCGGCGAGGCGCTGCGTCGCGGCGGTTGCGTCATCCCGCGTGGTCTGGGCCGAACGCACCACCAGAACAACGGCATCCGCCAGTTTCCCGAGCACCCGCGCGTCGGGCATCTGAAGCATGGGGGGCGTGTCAATGAGGACCGTATGGAACTGCTCGCGCATGTGATTCAGAAACTCCAAGTTTCGTGGTGAATAGAGCAGGCTCAGGATGGTGGATTCCGGAGAACCCGCCGGGAGCAGTGACAGGCGCGGGTAACCCGTCCCCACAAATGCCTGCTCGCGGCCCTGGGGCAGCTCTTTTCCCCCCAGCAGGTCACTGAACCCCCAGGCGTTGGAGACCTTGAAGATTTCGTGCAGCCGCCCCTTGCGCAGATCGCCGTCGATCAGGAGGACGGGCATGCCGATTTCAGCTAACGCCAGCGCCAGGTTGCTCGCCGCCGTCGTCTTTCCCTCCCCCGGGTTGGCACTGGTCAGCACGATGACCCGTGGGCGATCGCCGTTCTCCCCCGAGCACAGAATGGAGGTCACTGTGGCCCGGAAGCAGTCCGCCAGAACCGAGGGGTTTCTCCGCGAGGTGACCAATTCGACCCGCCGGGATGGTTCGTTCTTCAATTCACCGCCCTTGCTGGCTCTTCCCTTCTGGTAGTAAGCAAAGTACCGGCTCCCCTCCGCACCGAGCGAAGGGATCACGCCCAGTTCCGGTATGCCCAGGGATAACGCGGCCTCACCCGGGGCCTGGATACTCCGGTCGGCACGCTCGCGCATCACGACAAAGACGAAGCCGAAAAGGAATCCGGCAAGAAGGCCCAACGCCGCATTCAAGACCATCCTCGGTTTGTAGGGACGTGTAGGGGGTACGGCGGAATCCACCACGCGGATGTTGCTGGCGCGCAGAGCGGAGGTCATGCCGGCTTGCTGCACGCTGCGAAGCATCGAGTCGTAAAGCTGGCGGTTGGTGTCTACATCGCTTTTGAGAATGTTGTAGTGGGCTACTTGGGCCGCCTGCTCCGACACCAGGCGAGCTTGCGTGCCGTAGTTCGCCGCCAGCAGATTCTCACGGCGATTGGCAGACTCATATTCGTTCTGGATGCGCTGGACGACATTGGCCCGCTCCTTCTGGAGAGCCCATTCCAGGCTTGTCACCTGGGCCTGGACTTTCTTTACTGACGGGTGGGCCGGCGTCAGGGCAGAAGAAAGTTCGGCAAGCTGGCGTCGCAGGTCGGTAAGCCTGACCTGGTATTCTTCCAGCGTTTTATCATCGAGCACCTCGGGGAGGGATTCGGGGGGAGCGCTGGAGACCAACTCGTACCTCGATTGCTTGGTGACACGGTCGCCGTGCGCCTTGGAGAGCTCCTCCTGAAGCTGCCGCAACTTGTCTTCGGCGACGTTGTCCTCGACAAGCTGCGTACCTACTTTTTCCGAGGTGAATATCAGGCCGGTAGCGTGCGCATAGGTTTCCAACTCGTCTTCGGATTTCTCGAGCTTGATCCGCACGTCTTCCATCTGGCGCGTGAGCCAGTCGCCGGTCTGCTGTGAGGTCTTCCACCGGGCTTCGAGATTCTGCTGGATGAACTCGGTGGTCAGGGTGTTGACGAAATCGGCGGCAAGCTGCGGGTCCTTGGAGTCGTAGAGGATCTCGACCAGCCGCGTTTTGGCCTCGGTGCTGACTTTCAGATTCTTCGTAACCAGACGCAGGACCTCTTCGCGCGGCGAGTCCGATCCCCCCACGGGCAGACCCAGGGCGTTGCGCCAGGCGGAGAGACGGCCACGGCCTTTCTCTTGAGCGAGCTTTTCTTCGAGATGGAGCTTGCCGATGACCCCCTCGAGGACGGATTCGCTCTGGAGGATTTTGGTCTGTGTCTCCAGGTCATATTCGGGCGGGGATGAACTGTCTTCATTCGCAGTGGGGCTCATCGCGCGCATGTTGAGGAAATCTTCGTTGATATTTTGAATCTCTAGGGAGGCACGAGCCTGATAGATCGGTGTTTGCGGAAGCGTGAGCAAGACCGAAGTGAGGAGGCCCAGGAAAGCAATCAGAATCAGCGTGCCTTTGTGACGCCGGACGATATCGAAATATTCGAGCAGCAGGCCGGGGCCAGGCTCCTCACTGACGGGAGAGTAAGCCACATCGACGTACTGGGGCCGCGCCAGCGGTTTGCTCTCGCCATTCTTTCGTCTTTGCGGGTCCGGGGCGGGTCCGTCCAAAAGCCGTGGGTTTTCCATAGATTCCTCTTTAACGGTAGATCGCAGCGTAAACGGCAGCGGAAACAATCGAGGGAACAGAGTAGGTGGTAAAAACCTTACGGCTGCTGGTGGGAATGACCAGGACGTCTTGGGGCAGCAACATGGTATCTTCTGCCTTTCCGTCAATTATCCGCTTGATGTTGACCACGATCTCCTGGGGTTTCAGTTCTCCCGGGGTACTGCGAATGATCCTCGCCTTCTGCGGTTTCGCTGTGCGTCCCATTCCGCCTGCGAGGGACAACGACCTGAGCACGGAAAGGCTTTGGCGACCGCCCAGAGTGAACGCCCCTCCATGCTCGACGTCGCCGACTACATAGATCATGTTGGAAGTTGCCTCGGAGACGGAGATCGTGTCATAGGGCTTGATCTCGATATTCACCGCGGGGTTCTTTCCCTCCAAAATCTCCTGCACATTCAGCCCAGCGGTAGTGAATTGTCCGGTAGGGTCTATCGTTGCGCCGGGGAGCGGGATCTCGCCGTTTTCGCGGCGACGCGTGACCGTAAGGCTCAAACCCGCGCTTTCGGTGGGCCCGCCGGCCATCGAGAGGACCTCATAGAGCGTCTTGCGGCCTCGCAGTTGAATCACTCCCGGTTTGGCGACTGCCCCAAAGACGGAAACCGGCTGGCTCCGGAACTCCGCCACGGTCACAGAAACCTGCGGATCGTGCATATATTTCTTGAGGCGGATGTTCAAGTCCGTTTCGAGTTGCTCGACGGTGAGACCGCCCGCCGGCACCAGGCCGATCAGCGGCAGTGTAACGTTCCCGTTCATTCCAATAAGGAAGGGTTTATCGGAAATCTCCGGTGCGTCGATCGCGTGGATCACAATTTGATCGTCCGACCCGAGGACATACCCGGAATCGAGTTTCCTGGAGGCCTCCCCCGACTGCCGGGCTGCGGCGCAGAAGGCAAATAGCACTATGATGGAAAACGTAACTCCTGTCCTCTTCAAAAGGCTTTTCATGCTGCTTCTCCTGATGACTGACCTGAGGGCGAAACCCCCGGGAGTCTCCGCTCATACGGGCTCTACGTCATAGCCATCAATGCGGACTGCTAACGATCGCTGTATCATCTCCACCGAGACAACCAGGCTCTGGTCAGAGTTCTTGGCCACCAGAATTCCTTCCAACCCGTCCATACATCCCCCGCGGATGCGCACGCGGCGTCCGGTTCTGAGGAAGGGGTGGGGCGCGCATGCGATGTTGTTGGCCAAGAGAGTCCGAATGTCCTCTATTTCTTTGTCGGGTAAGGGGAGGCCGATACCGCGGATGCCGACAAAACCGACGACGCCGGGTGTCATCAGGACAGGAAGGTATTTCTGTGAGTATGATTCCAGGCAGACGAACGTGTAGCAGTCAAAGAGCACGCACTGGACGGTTTTCTGCCGATCGCTCCATCGATGCGTCTGCCCAACTAGCGGAAGAAACGTCGTGACGCCGAGATTTTGGAGATGCGCTGTCACGGACTTCTCATGGCGGGCACGCGTATGAATAGCGTACCAGCGAGGTTCTTCGAAAGCGCCCCCCACGGCAGGCACGGCCCGTGTCGATTCCCCAAATTGCTGGATGCTGCCCATAGCTCCGCCCTCTAAGTCACATACCTGCAACTTCACTTTTGGTTGATTCAGTTATCGCGTTGGGCCGAAAACCCTTGGCCCGAGCCCCTCAACCTGGCTAACCCCTGGTACGACGAAATTCCCAATATGTGGAACGCCCGTGTGTTCAGTGTGCGATATGGATATTCGGGCTCATCAAATTTCCGCCCATTTGTGAAATGAGATCCGCCCTCTCGCCACCGCGAAGCCTGCGGAAAGGCTGCCGGGCAATGCCTCTATGCGAACTACTTGTCCTTGTCCGAATATCCGCGCGGGCAGGGCTTTTCCACCCGGCGGAAGAAATCCCTTGAGCTTGACGCTGGCGTCCAGCGGCGGAGCGGTTGTGGCAACGACAAATGCTCCTCCCAAGCTGATGTCACGAGTGAGGCCTGCCTGTTCTCGTCGAACTTTGTTCGCGTCTTTCCAAGAGAAAATCACGGGAACCTCAAGTTGGTACCGATGGTACTTTCGGGAATGTTCAAAAGCATTAGTCATATTTCTCGCTCATCCCAGGCTTCCCACTTCGCCTCCCCATGGGCGGAACAACGCGGCAGAGCTTGTCATAATCGCGGTACAGTCCCGCATCGATCTCTGATAGTTGCGCGCGCTTCGCTCTCCTGGGGCGAAATGCAGATGGCAGTCTATGTACACCACGGAAAGTGCACAAGAGGCCAATAAGTTTCGGTCTCCGAGGCCAATTTGCTTCGCTGTAAGAGGCGAATAAGCTTCGCTGTCAGAGGCCAACCGCCCTACGCGGCTCGGCTGAACGACAGGCCCCAAGGGGGGAGAAGAGTGGCCCTATCTTGGCCGGGCCAACCGGCCCGTTAGTGTTAAATATATGTACATATCGTTAATATCTCAACGGCGGCTGTACATCTATTGCCGGAATCCGATGCTTTTAGTTTACAATAAGTTTTCCTAATAGTATGATGCAACCAAGGGATTGCTGCACGCAAGGGACCAGTAATTCCGGCTCAGGGACATGCGGAGGCGCGTTCGCGCCAATAAAGTATTGTTAGGGAGAAACCAGGCCAAATCTTGGAAGGGCCAAGCCAACGACTAGAGTTGCACCACTCACCGCTTTTAGTATCTCACAGCGTGATGTAAGGGCTTTCTTACAATCCGTTTTACCCTTTTGCCCATATTTCACCGCCTCAAGGATACTGTGGAAAGAGCTTTTTCAACTCGGCGGGGACGGGTAATTCCGCCTCAATGGTATGAGGAGGCGCGCGTATGCCTATCACGGTTGTTCTCGCGAAACGCACCAAGATGGAATGTGAATTACTGTGCCGGGCACTAAAAGCACGTAAGAAGGATATCACCGTCCTGGATTGGGCCGTCACCTCAGAAGAACTTCTAAAGAAAGTGGCTGAGCATCGACCCGAGGTGGCGGTGATTAGCTCAAGCCTGGAGGGTGAGGCTCTGGCCGGTGTAAAGGCGCTCCACAAGTTGCGCGCCCAGGGTACGACGACACTCCCCGTCATGCTGGTCGATTGTTCGTCGCCGGAATTGGTGACCGATGCCTTTTCGGCAGGGGCCAAAGGCATTGTCTGCCGCGACGCGCCCTTCGACGTACTGTGCAAATGCATCAAGCGCGTACACGCCGGGCAGGTTTGGGTCAATAGTCAGGAACTCCAGTGGATTCTTAAGAGTTTGGCATCCCGGGAACCCGTCCATGTTCTCAACACCCTGGGTATTGCGCTGCTCACCAAGCGTGAGGAGCAAATTGTGCAATTGCTGACCGAAGGTCTGCCGAGCGGCGAGATCGCCGCAAAGCTGGGTGTGAGCTGCCACACGGTCAAGAACCACCTTTTCCGTATTTATGAGAAACTTGGGGTCTCAAACCGCAGTGAGTTGATTCTCTACGCCTTGAGCAGCCGCCAAAATACGGCTCCACCCGCATAGCGCCAGGCACAGCACGGCCATGTTCCTGTTGAAATCGGGTGTGGATTTGCCCAACATCGGCCACTGGTTGGGACACGCCAATACCAATACCACCAATCGCTACGCGACGGCTGATCTCGAGATGAAGAGACGGGCCATCGCTCAATCGGGGACGCTTGGGAATTCGCTGAGCCCAAGCGACGCGCGGCGTCGCGACGCCTCGGTCATCGAATGGCTCAAATCACTCTAGCCTTTAGTAATGTGGAGTCCGATCGGTCGCACCTCACCAATCTCCGGGGATTCCGGTCGGCACTCCACATTAACGGATACGCAACATTAGTCAAGGATCAGCGTATCGGCCAGAGCACAGATCTCCAATAAGCGATGCCAGTCCGCATTGTTCCACGCCAGCCGCGACACCTCTAAACCGAGGACAATGCCGGCCCTGCCCATACCCACCTCGGCGACCAACCTCTGAAAGCCCTCGCGGTCGACCGCCGACGCGCCGGAGTGCCCTTGATCGGTGTCGACTACGATGATCCGTTCTACAGGCCATCCCAGGGCAACAGCACGCTGGCGCAACCCATGCTGACGCTTGCCGCTTTCGGTGTTCTCAAGAACTTGCGGCGGCGTCGATTGCCGGATGTAAAGGTAAGCATTGCGCTTCAGATGCTCGCTGTTGACCTTCTGGTTCGGCTCGATCATCAGTTGCCTCCTTTTGCCAGACGCTCAGTGCGATTCCGGCGAGAATGATGCCCGCCTGGCCACGCGACTCTGCGGAAACGAAGTGGACATGCACTGATGCTTCCTCGGGTTTCGCAATGTGCGGCAATGGGCATTCGGACCAAGCTTCGTTCCACGCTTTCATGCCGCGACGAAGGAATAGGGCAAGTCCTAACCCCCTCCCGCTTCCCTCCAACACCTGACTTCGCATTTCTTCATAGCGCGCGACAAGATTCTGAGTCCTACTGAAGGGGGGTGGCGCAGGAACGCTGGCGCCCTTCAATTCAGTTTTTTTTCGGCGCGAAAGGCCGCGTTCGATGGTTCGAGGATGAATCGACACACCAAAGTGTTCCATAATCAGGTTTGCCAGCCCTCCTGGCCGGACGGACTCGTCCTGGGCGCGACACTGCTCGATGAATTCCATCAACTCGGACGTGAGTTTGTGGGCCTCCCGAGGACCGCGCTTTTGCGGTATCAACCCTGCCACACCGCTTCGCTCGAAAGCAGCAAGCGCCTGATAAAACGTCGGACGCGAAAAGCCAAACGCATTGGCGGTACGGCTGATGGGCTTGCCAGCTTCTTCAGGTCGTGCATATAGACGGTGCTCGTCGAATTCTTAATTGGGAAGTCTTCGGCCTTGGTGAGTTTGGCAATGCATGCCTTCAACGCGCATTCCACGGCATACCCTGCGAGGTAGTAGGCGGCGCCAAATCTTCCGTTGGCCAGGAGAACTTCCGCGTCCGCTAATCGGTCCTCAGCCAGTAATT
>Ga0326728_10025538_pt1 | contig 10562 bp, 9 predicted proteins | sample MB3enrmetagenome_FD_207602 | JGI IMG/M metagenome (GOLD analysis project Ga0326728, IMG submission 207602) | Lab enriched peat soil microbial communities from McLean, Ithaca, NY, United States - MB31MN | ecosystem: Environmental > Terrestrial > Soil > Wetlands > Peat | place: USA: New York...
ACTCGTAGTCAAGTCGGTCGCTGAGCACGAACTTGACCTCATCGTGCGGCGTGAGCGCAGCCAGATTTTCCTGCGCAAAAGCGCCCGGCTCTCCCGAGTGCGGACACTTCACATCCACAATCTTGATAACTTCCCTGGGAACCCGCGCCAGCGGCCGCTCTCCGCTGGTTTCGAGCAGAACCGTATAGCCAGCCGCCACCAGCCGTTCCATCAGCGGCACCACTTCGCGCTCCTGCAGCATGGGCTCGCCGCCGGTGATCTCGACCAGACAGTTGCCGGTTGCCAGCTGACGGTTGCCCGCTGCCGATTGCAGCTTGTCGACTTCAGCGGCAACCTCGTCGATCGTCATTTTGCGCCCGCCGTAAAAGCTGAACTCGCTGTCGCACCAATCGCAGCGCAGATTGCACCCAGTGAGCCGCACGAAGACGCACGCCAGCCCGGCGTAAGTCGATTCCCCCTGAAGAGATCGATAGATTTCGGTTACGTGCATGGAGCAAAGGTTGCCAGTTGCCAGCCGCCAGTTGCCAGTCACTCCGGCTTGCAGATTGAGCTGAGCAGGCCGTTCAGGATTCGACCGACCTCCGCACAGCCACTTAACAATTCCTTCAATTCTTCTGTTTTGAGATATCCGAGGTTTCGCGCTATCTGGAGCTGGGTTTCTACTTCATCAAGGAACCTCGGGCTTGACCCAAAAAATAGCGAAACTCCTTCTCCGAGAGCCGGCCCTGCCCTTCCGCAATATTGCTTGGGATCGAAACCGAGGCACGTCTTAATTGCGATGTGAGCCCAAACTGTTCTTCCTTCGGGAAGCTTGCGGTCGACCGATATGTTGCGGTCACAAGGTCCATCGCTTTTTGCCACGCGACAAGATCCTTATAAGATCGCACCATGATCCTCCCCGGCAGTTATAAACTGGCAACTGGCCGCTGGCAACTGTCACTCGCTGTACCTGGCCGTAGTCGTGTCCGTTTCAAACACCGTCACATCCTTCACGCGCACTCGCCCGTTGGTCACGCTGTTCAGCCTGACATTCGTCTCGTCGTAAAAATATTTCGACAGGTTTTCGGCCGAGGGGTTCAGCACGGTGAAGGGCTCGATGTCGTTCAGCATCTGATGATCGAGCCGTTCGATGACGTGCTTCATCACGTCCTTCAGATCTTTGAAGTCAAGCAGCAGGCCGGCCTTGTCGAGTTCGGCTCCGGCCAGCGTGACCCGAATCTTGTAGTTGTGGCCGTGCGGGTTTTCGCACTTCCCCTTGTAGTTCCGCAGGTAGTGCCCGGCGGCAAACGTGTCTTCCACTGTCACTTCGTACATGAAAATCCCGGCCCCTGAAACGCGCATCGAATCGGTCGAACACCGCGCATTACGTTTATTGTACCTTTGAATCAGGGGAAATCAGCGGCTGCCTTGGACGCTTACAATGTTGTCGTTCCGACCGAAGGGAAGAATCTGTTTTTCCGCCGGCGGAGACCGATAGCTGACGATTGGAGAGGGACGACGAACGACCAACGACTAGCGACCAACGACAATGCCTCAGGCAATCACAATCCGCCAAGCCGGCCCAGATGACATCGAGACGATTCTCCATCACCGCCGCTCCATGTTTCGCGACATGGCTGAAGGGACCGCCGAGCAATTGGACCACATGGTCGAGGTGGCTCGTCCGTGGCTCAAGAAAGCGCTGGGCGACGGCTCGTACCGCCATTGGCTGGGGACCGATAGCGCCGGCCGCGTGGCCGGTGGCGGCGGAGTCCTGCTTTCGCCCTGGCCCGCAAATCCCCACGACCTGTGCGTCGAGCGCGCCATCATTCTGAATGTCTACACCGAGCTGGAGTTCCGCCGCCGTGGCGTGGCGCGCCAAGTCATGGACGTGATCCTCGACTGGCTCAAGGCGCGCGGCCTGCGCAGCGTCAATCTGCACGCCAGCGACGAAGGCCGCCCGCTCTATGAAGCACTTGGATTTCAGCCGACGAACGAAATGCGACTGTGGCTCGGGGAAACAACGGACGAAAGATGACGCCCGGTGAGGTTCTCAGTTCTCGGTTCCCAGTTCTCAGTTTATTGAGGACCTGTTTTTTCTGAGAACTGAGAACTGGGAACCGAGAACTGTCTTGCTCCAGCAAGCGAGCCGCCAACCCCATATAATCTGCTAACGTTCCGCCGGGGTCCGCGTCTATCTCCTTGCAAGGCAAGGTTGGTTCACTTGTAGAGGACAGAGACAGACAATGCCGGCCGATTCTTACGCAGCTACATTTCCGGTTGGCGAAAGATCAGGCCCAAGGCGGGCGGAACCAGAAACCGGCAACCAGAACCCCACGTTGTATGGAAATATGAGGGGCTCCTTGGCAGCGCAGGGCAACCGTATCGACGACACGACTCTGATCCGCGAGGCGCAGCAGGGCAACCGTGCCGCCTTCGAGGTCCTCGTGCGCCATTACGATCAGTCGGTTCTGCGGCTCGCGCTGCACCTGACCGGCTCCGAAGCCGATGCTCAGGATATCTATCAGGAGGCCTTTCTCAAGGCCTATAAAAACCTGGCCAGCTTCCGCTTCGAATGTTCTTTCTACACCTGGATCTATCGCATCGTCACCAATCTTTGCCTGGATCAGCTGCGCAAGCGCAATGTGCGCAAGGAAGACGCTCCGGTTGCCACCGACCAATCCGGCGAAGAGTACAGCGTGCTCGAGCAGTTTCCCGACGCACGCGCCGGAGCAAATCCCGAACGCGACCTGATGCGCCGCGAACTCGGCCGCAAGATTTCCGCAGCCCTCGAGCGCCTGACTCCGCGCGAGCGCATGGTTTTTGAACTGAAGCATTATCACGGCCTGAAACTTCGCACCGTCGGAGAGATGCTCCAGACCACCGAAGAGACGGCCAAGAACACGCTGTTCCGCGCCACGCAAAAGCTTCGCGGGGCGCTGGCGGAGATGCGATGAAACAAGCTGCGAGCTGCGAGCGGCGAGCCTGGAGCAGCCTGGTCCTTGCTTGCTAGGAGCTCATAGCTCGTGGCTCGAAGCTCGATAGGTGCACAAATGAAATGTGACTGGGTACGCCAAAATATTGTTTTTTACCTTTACAACGAGATCGAGGACGACGCTCGCTACGAACTCGAGCAGCACCTGGGCCGCTGTCCGGATTGTGCGCTCGAACTGAAAGCCGCGCGCGCCTTTCACGCGGCCATGTCAGACACTCCGGTCGACGAACCGGCGGCCAATCTGCTCGCTGCGTCTCGTATGCGATTGCAGGAAGCCCTCGAGACCACTTCCCAGGGCGCCTGGTGGCAGCGGCTGATCTTTGAGCCCACAACCTGGCTGCGACAGATTCGCATGTCTCCCGCGCTGGCGGCGGCAATTTTCATCGTCGGCTTCGGCGGCGGCATTGGCGCAACCTACAACTACCTGGCAAGCCACGGCGGCGACAGTGGGATCGCGCTCGTTAGCCCAACGCCGGCGCAAGCCCCGGTCGAAGCTTCCGCGATCACCGGCATCCGCTCCATCATGCAGCAGCCCGATTCGAATCAAGTCAACATCAAGTACGACACGATTTCCACCCAGGAAACTCAAGGCTCGCTGAACGATCAGCGCATCCAGCAACTGCTTCTATTCGCCGCTCGCAATAATTACAATTCCGGCGTCCGTATGGATTCGGTGGATCTGCTCACGCAGCAGCCGAACGACACGCGTGTGCGCGAGGCATTGATCTACGCGCTCGCCAACGACACCAATCCCGGAGTGCGGCTGAAAGCGCTCGATGGGCTGAGTGGTTTTGTGCGCCAGGATCCGCTCGTGCGCGATGCCGTTCTGCACACGCTGGCCACCGACGCCAGTTCGGGCGTCAGGTTGCAGGCGTTGCGCATGGTGGAACCGATGAAAGTCGATAGCAGCGTTCGTTCAGTGCTGACGCATCTGGCCGCATCGGATCAGAACGCTTCGATCCGCTCCCAGGCGCGCACCATGCTGGAGCAAACGCCGGAGATGGATTAGAAGGCAGTTGCTAGTTGTTAGTTGCTAGTCGCTAGTTGCTGTCAAAGAGTCCCGGTCCGCGATGCGTTCCGAATGACGAGCGCCGAATGACGAGCGCCGAATGACGAGCGACTAACGACAAGCGACTAACAACCAGCAACTAATAACGAAGTAAGGAGACATTCATTGAAGTACGCAATCAAATTCGCTGGGGTGGCCATCGCCGCGGTCGCGTTTGTGTCACTGGCTCTCGCCCAGGAAGGCCGGATTTATCAGGAAGGCGGTAACTGGGTCCAGGAAGTTAGTGGGAAAGTAAGCGCGGCGAGGAATCTCCACATTAAGCTCGACACGGGCTCGGTAAAGGTGCAGGGCGGATCCCAGGCAGATATCACATTCGCCATTCATCGCCGCTCCTACAACGGAAGCGAGGAGCGCGCCCGCCGCGAGTTCCAGTCGAACCGCATCACCGCCGCGGTCAAGGGCGATACCGCCTGGATCGTGGCCGAGCGTTCCGGCAGAGGCGATCACAGATGTTCCGACGAGTTGATCGTGAACGTGCCGCGCAATCTCGATCTCGCCAAGGTCGAAACCGGCGGCGGCAGCGTGAACGCTGCTGCTTTAACCGGCAGAGTGGAAATTGAGACCGGCGGCGGATCCATTCATCTCGATGACATCGGCAACGGCGTGAAGGCCGAAACCGGCGGTGGCGCGATCGAGTTGGGCACCGTGAGCGGCGACGTATCGCTCGAAACCGGCGGCGGCAATATCAGGATCAACTCCGTCAGAGGCGACATCAAGGCCGAAACCGGCGGCGGCAGCGTGGACGTTGTCTCCGGCATGCAGGGTGCTGTTCTGCAAACAGGCGCCGGCAGCATCCATCTGCAAAAGTGTAACGGCCGCGTCAAGGCCGAAACCGGCGGCGGCAGTATTGATCTCGGCGAAATCGGTGGCCCGGTCCACGTCGAATCCGGAGGCGGCAGTATTCATCTGAAATCGGCGAACGGCCGCGTCGAGGCCGAGACCGGCGGCGGCAGCATTCAACTCGACGGCGCAACTTCGGTCAAGGCCGAGACCGGCGCCGGCGGTATCACGGTGAAGCTTTTCTCGTCGTCCGACGCGCGCAGCAATTCCACGCTCGAAACCGCCGCCGGAGACATCACGGTTTATCTCGCGAACGACTTACCCATCACCGTTCACGCCTCGATTGAGATGGCTACCGGCCACAAGATCCGCACCGACTTCGGCGATATCCACGTTTCCAGCGAGGGCGGAAGCTGGCCCGGCCCGCAAACCGTAACTGCGGATGGTCAGTTGAACGGCGGCGGTCCGATGCTGAAGGTTCGCACAAGTTCGGGAAATATAGCTTTCTTGCGCGCCTCCCGCTAGAAGCTATCTGGATATTGATGTTGGAAGTCCGGAACGGTTTTGGGTGGCGCAGCGCTTTAGCGCTGCGATAAGCGGTTGTTGTGACCGCGGCTTTAGCCGCTGAGGCTACTAACTTCGCCCGGATACGCCGGACAGAATATCTCCGACTTAGGAGGACTTATGCTACATCGTCTAGTGCTCTCGATCGCGCTTATATCTCTGGTCGCCAGCGCCCAACCAACTGGCCGCTCTACAGGCGACAACAGTGAAAACTGGAACTTCGCCGTCGACTCCGACGAGGGCAGCGCTCGTTCCTCCTACATGGGCGTCGACATCGCCGACGTCACCCCCGAGCGTCTGTCCACGCTCAAACTCAAAGAAGAGCACGGCGTCGAAATCACCATGGTCGATGAAGACGCGCCCGCTGGCAAGGCCGGCCTTAAAGAGCACGACGTCATCCTTAGCCTGAACGGCACCACCATCGAAAGCGCCGCGCAGTTGCGCCGCATCATCAAGGAAACCCCTCCCGGCCGCGTCGTCACTCTCGGCATCAGCCGCGACGGTCAGCCCCTCACCCTTCAGGTGCAACTCGCCGAGCGCCAAAAATCGGAGGATTGGGCACACATGCCCAACATCCAGATTCCGCCTATACCGCCGCTGCCCGAAATCGATCTTCCCATCTCCGTCGTCATCGCGCATTCCTCCATGCGCAGCGGCCTCATGGTCGAAAACATCACTCCGCAGTTGGGCGAATTTTTTGGCGTCAAAGATGGCAAGGGCGCTCTGATTCGCTCGGTGGAAAAGGGCAGTCGCGGCGAAAAAGCCGGATTCCGCGCGGGCGACGTAATCGTTAAAGTCAACGGACAACCGGTGCACGATGCCTCTGATTTCACCCACGCGTTGCGCAGCGCCTCCGGCGACTCAGTCGCCGTCACCGTGATGCGCGACAAACGCGAACAGAACCTCATCATCAGCCTGCCTCCGAAAAAGGACTCCGGCCTCCTCATAGAAGACAGTTTCGACGAACCTCTCGACCTCGACGAGGAGAGCGAGCGCACTCTCAGCCTGGCCGAAAACCAGATTGCCCGCCTCGACACCAAAAAATTGCAGCACGAAATCGATCAGGCTATGAAAGGCATGCATTGTGCGCAGCAGGACTTACAGAAGAAGCAGCAGGAAATGCAGGAACGTCTCAAGGAACAGCAGCAAAAAATGCACGAGGAGGGAGAGCAACTCCTCGACCTTCAACAGGAACTTCGTCACAGCCTCACCAGGCAATGGGCGGATATCTAGTTCCAGTCACGGTCGCCGAAACTAGTCCACGGTAGTTACGAAAGTCCATCCGGCGACCAGCCCTGCAATTCCGGCAACTCACTGCTTTTCGGCTTTCTGCCTTTCTCATGGCTCAATAACCGGAAAACACCCAGAATTAGCCTGCTTTGTAGGACCCACTTAGGTGCATCCCCCAACGGTTATCTGTTGCCTCTCGCCACTCTACCGTTAATCTGAATCTGATGCCGTATCGCGCTTTATTGTTATCGAAGGTCCCGGACATGAACGCTGCCCTCTCGGCCGCATGCCAGAACGCCGGCATAAGCCTCGAGGTCTGCGAGGACATCTTCATAGCCATCGAGAAAGGCACGAAGCAAGCCTTCTCCTGCGCGATCGTCGACTGGTGTGAACAGCCCGAGGCTGGATTCCTGCTGAAGCGCGTCCGTGAGTCCGCGCAAAACACTGCCGCTGTCGCCATCGCCGTGGTTGAGGGTGAACCCTCCACCGCCGAAATGCGCGATCACCGCCTCGACTTTCTTATCTATCGCCCTATCGAACCGCAGGAAACCGCGGATGTGCTCACGAAAGCTGCGGAGAAGATGCCGGAGGTCAAGCTCCCGGCAGCGGTGCGGCAAACAGCCCCTCCTGAGGCCGAGAATTCTTTCGTTGCCTCAGCCTCAGCCTCACCGTTTCAAGACGCGCCGCAGCCCGGCCAATCGAAAATCGCCGATCCGTTTGCCACGCCAGAACCGTCGATGGATCTCGAGACCACAACCGCGGATCTCCCGACGGAAGAAAGCGCAGAAGACGTTCCGCCGCCCACTCGTCACATTCCGTGGAAACCGGCAGTTGCGGCCACGCTGGCGCTGGGCGCGGCGTTTTGCTTGTGGAATGCCCGCGATACCATCTCCTACCTCGCGCGCTCCCCTGGGAGCCGTTCCCAAATATTCAAGGATTCGTTATCGGCGCTGTTTTCTCTGAATTCCGGTGCCACTCCATCTGGCCTTTCGCCAACCGATGTCAACATTGATACCTACGTCAGCCGCAGTTCCGGCCCATCCGACTCTCCTCTGCACCTCGGAGTCATCGACTCAGAAACCGATGTCACGACCTCATCTGTTCCTCTGCGTCAGGCATCCGATTTCCCTCTGCCCACCCCGTCTTACGAGCCGCCTCCGGTTTCCGCATATGCGGCCCGGCGCGGCACTGTCCCCGAAAGCCTGCGCGGCTCGCCGCCGATTGCACCGCCCGTAGTGGTTACCACGCAAGCGCCCATGCCGGTCTCCGCGCCGGTCGTCATTCCAGTCAACACCCAGCAATTCAGCGAACCCGTAGCCGTAACTGAGGAAGCGGCTCGCGCGCTGCTCGTTCACAGCGTCGCGCCGGTTTATCCCTCCGAAGCCGCGGCGCAAAAACTCCACGGACCCGTGGTCCTGCAGGCTACGATTGGCCGCGACGGCACTGTGGAGGATGTGAAAATCCTGCGTGGATTGTTCGTTCTATCGAAGGCGGCCATCGCCGCCGTGAAGCAGTGGCGCTTCCAGCCCTACATGATCAACGGCCACCCCGCCGAGATCCAGACTCTTCTCACCATCAACTTCCCCGCAAGCTGAACCGCAACCGTTGCAATTGCGGCCGAGCAAACGTTTCATCGGAAAAGAATTTTTCAGCATTCTACTTTCCAACCTCTGCCCCCTGACCTCTAACCTCTGACCTTCCTTCCCCGCTCTCGCTCGCCGCAGCCCCACCCGCATTTTTCCAGTACTCCTGTACCGCCGGAGGCAGCTTCTCCATCCGTGCGAGCAGCGCCGTCAGCTTCCACCTATCCGTCTCCGACAGCATCTTGTCCCATGCCGGCATTCCTGTATAGCGAACGCCGTTCTCAATCACATAGTAGAGATGCCACTCCGGGTCGTCCGGCGGATGCAGCATGAAATTCGGAGCCGGCGGATAGAACGACTGCCCAAAGTCCACCGGCTTGCGGTCGATGCCTCCATGACACCCCGCGCAGTTCATCGTGTAGATCTTCAATCCGTCGATCAGGTTTCCATCCGTCGGCGGCACGGGATTGTTCATCCGCGCCGCATGCCGCTCCACCGCATTGTCGAGCGCGCTCGTCGCGAAGTGCCGCTCCCAATCCGGAGGCGCAGCGTTGGCGCGAGTCGGCAGAAATCCCAGCAGCGCCGCGCCCGCCCCCACAATCGCAATCGCCACCACCGCGAAAATCATCCCCAAGACGAAGTTGCGCATGCCAGCCCCCAAGCCGTGCGAACGCGAGGTCCAGACCAGACTCCGTGCCCGCAGCCCAAACCCAGGCCTTATATATATCAGGTGTTCGCCCCTGCGGCAGTGAAATGCAGATTTTGGGAAGTGTCCTGATTTCCCCCGCTCTTCTTTGACCTCCGCGAATCCTCAGCGCTCTCTGCGGTCAAATTCTTTCATCTGGGAGATTAGGACACTACGAGATTTTGGGTGGCGCAGCGCTTCAGCGCTGCGGTTAAGCCGCATCTTTACTGAAGCGGCTTCAGCCGCTGAGGTCACTCCGCTCCGAACTCTCAATACGCCCGCAGCCGCCGCGCCTCTCTCACCACGTCGCTCACCTTCGGCAAAAAGAATTCCTCCTGTGGAGGCGAAAACGGCACCGGCGAATCCAGCGACGCCAATCTAACAATCGGCCCATCCAGCGAGTCAAATGCCTCTTCATTAATGATCGCCGCAATCTCGCCCGCCAGCCCGCCCGTGCGCGCGTGCTCATGCAGAATGATCACCTTGTTCGTCTTTTTCACCGTGTCGGCAATCGCCGAGCGATCCAGCGGCGAAACCGTTCTCAAATCCACCACCTCAATCTCAATCCCCTCCGCCGCCAAAATCGATGCCGCCTCCAGCGCCACATACACCATTGCGCCAAAAGTAATCACGCTAAGATCCCGACCCTCCCGCGCCACCCGCGCCTTCCCGATCTCGACCACATAATCCTCGGCCGGAATCTCTTCCTTGATCCGCCGGTACAAATATTTGTGCTCGAAAAATATGACCGGATTGTTATCGCGAATCGCCGCCTTGATCAGCCCCTTAGCGTCGTACGCCGTCGCCGGACACACCACCTTCAGCCCCGGCGCGTGCACAAACCACATCTCCGGATTCTGCGAATGAAACGGCCCGCCATGCACGTTCCCGCCGCTCGGCCCGCGAATCACCATCGGAGCCGGTGCGCCCCACCGGTAATGCGCCTTAGCCGCCATGTTGACGATCTGATTAAACGCGCACGGCAGAAAATCCATGAACTGAAACTCCGCCACCGGCCGCATCCCGGTCAGCGCCGCCCCAAACGCCGCCCCCACAATCGCCGACTCGGCAATCGGAGTATCAATCACCCGCTCCGCCCCGAACCGGTCAATAAACCCCTCCGTAACCTTGAATGCCCCCCCATAAATCCCAATGTCTTCCCCAAGACAGAACACGCAAGCATCGCGCTCCATCTCCTCCCAAATCCCCTGTCGAATCGCTTCCAGGTAAGTAACGGTTGGCATGAGGGGCAGTGTACTATGATTCGATTCATAAGAGAGTTGTGGACGAATCATCCCAGAACTGGGATAATCATATGACCCGCTCGTCAAGAGTCCCGGGGGAAAACCCGCCGTCCTAGCTGGGATCGGCTGATCTTAATTGCATGCACCCAACACCCCATCTCCATGTCATCCTGAGCGGAGCCGAGCCAAGAGCGAAGCGACTGGCTCGGCGGAGTCGAAGGACCCCTACTCCCTCTGCCGCCGCAAGAACGCGTCAGGGAATTCTCCCCGCGCATTGTGGCCATGGGACAGCGCGCCGATCCCGCAGGCTGAAAGCGGCGAGCGACGACTACGAGGCGAGATATGGCAAACGGACGAAACAGTGACTTGGTGATTCCAGGGTCAGGCAATGTATTTGCGGATCTCGGCCTGCGCGATGCCGAAGAAAAGCAAA
>Ga0326728_10025542_pt1 | contig 10561 bp, 7 predicted proteins | sample MB3enrmetagenome_FD_207602 | JGI IMG/M metagenome (GOLD analysis project Ga0326728, IMG submission 207602) | Lab enriched peat soil microbial communities from McLean, Ithaca, NY, United States - MB31MN | ecosystem: Environmental > Terrestrial > Soil > Wetlands > Peat | place: USA: New York...
GCTTACCGTAACCTTCGGCGATTAGACTGGCGGAAGTGTGTCGGAATCGAACCGACCGGTCCACCATAGGCAGACCCGCAGGATTTGAAGTCCCGGACGGACACCAGCCCGCATGCACTTCCGTCCTCATTATAGCTTACTGTGTGCCGGAGATTTATTCCGTTATTCGTGGTGGAAAGAAGAAGCCGTCAGCTATCAGCCTTCAGTTACCACATCGAGGTGTTCCTGTTGACGCCTGAAGGCTGACGGGCCAAGCCGCCAGATGGCTGGCTGCAAACGTGGGGTGGCGCAGACATCGGCACTTTGATGTCTGCGTCCTGGAAGGTCGGGCAGTCAGGCGAATCGTTCTGGGCGACCCGCAGACATGCCAAAAAGCGGCATGTCTGCGCCACCCGCCCGCCGTGCTACTGCGGTAATTCGAGATGGCAGATTCCAGATTTCAGAGATACAAGCGCCGTTTCCTGAAGCCCGAACCCTGCATCCTGGTTTTTCCTCTTGACAGGAGGCTTGAATCGACGAATTGTGGAGCATGGAGTGAAACGAGAAACTGGAAAACGCGCGGTTTCACAGCATTATTCGGCATCCTGCCAAAAATCCTGGCAACGGAGGTAGCATGGCGAGTTTTCTTGTGACCGGGGGCGCCGGGTTCATCGGGTCGGCGTTGGTCAATCGACTGGTCGAGCTGGGTCACTCGGTTCGAGTGGTGGATAATTTCAGCACCGGGTTTAGACGGAATCTCGACAATTGTCTCGACCGCATCGAACTGGTTGAAGGTGATCTGGCGGAGCTTGCGGTGTGCAAGGCCTGCGTGCAGGGAGTGGAATATGTGCTCCATCAAGCTGCCATTCCTTCCGTCCAGCGCTCCGTGGAAGACCCGATCAGAAGCCATAATGCGAATGTCACTGCCACCCTGAACATGCTGGTGGCGGCGCGGGACGCCCAAGTGAAGCGGTTCGTATTTGCCAGTTCCTCCTCCGTATATGGTGACACGGAGACGTTACCGAAGGTAGAAACCATGCCCGAGAATCCCCTCTCCCCTTACGCTCTTACGAAGCTCGCGGGCGAGAAGTACTGCGTCGTCTTCCATCGAACTTACGGCTTGCCGGCTGTTTCCCTTCGTTACTTCAACGTCTTCGGCCCACGTCAGGATCCCTACTCCCCGTACTCGGCAGTCATTTCGCGCTTTGTCGAAGCGGCGCTTCGGGGCATTCGTCCCCTCGTCTACGGCGATGGAGAACAGTCGCGCGACTTTACTTATGTGGATAACGTGGTGGAGGCCAACATGCTCGCTTGCACAGCGGAGGGCGTGGGTGGCATGGTCTTCAACGTCGGCACAGGCGAGCGACGCACTCTTAACGACCTCCTCTCTTCTCTTTCCGCAATCGTGGGACACCCGTTGGAACCCGAGTACTCAAACGCCCGGCTGGGGGATGTGCGCCATTCTCAAGCTGATATTGAAAAGGCCCGGCGCTTCTTGAGGTTCGAACCAAGAGTGAGTTTCAAAGAGGGGCTTGCACGCACGGTGGATTGGTTTCGCAAGAGTGTGAAGCCGTAACCCGGACTGCAAACCATACGCTATTTCACCTTCCGATTCCCAGGCTTGCCCAATAGAAAACGGCGTCTCATACGGATTGTTCGTCATTCGTAGAGGAAAACGCCACCGCCTGTCCTTCTGAGCGAAGCGAAGAATCCCCGCATTTATAAGCTCAAACAGCGCGGAAAAATGCCGAGATGCTTCGCTGCGCTCAGCATGACAGACCCGAAGGCAGTATCCGTGAGTCCGTCAACTCCCCTGCGCCTAACAGTTCCTGAGGTCAAACGGTGAGTCTTGGCTCCTACAACAAGTGACAGGCTTCCGGACGCCGGGCGCTGCGCCTGCGCCGGCTGGGATTAGGGTGTGAACGAGCAGCCCACACGCCTTTTCCCATGCGGAAGTTGACGGCAGTAAATTCGATGCAAGGTTAGTTCAGCGTCGGGCAGGAATGGAACAGCTAGTCGAGCTGGAAAACTGTCCGGCAGATCATAATCGTCCATCAGCAAGCAAACGCCCCCGAAGCTTAGGTCCAGAAGCCTTACGATCTTGCTCATCTCCCCCAGACGAACTAGGCCCAGCCCGCGCGCTCCTTGGAGCGGAATTCGTTCATACTCGCGACGGTCATGGGCGCGATCTGAAGGTCGGATTCTCTCTCCTGCCAAGCCAACGCCTGGAGAAGAAGCGGACTGGGCAGGGTTACGCTGGTCACCGCGGTCTGTCGCAGCCTCGGATTCCCGCACCAGTCCTTCGACTTCGAACGCCGAAGCTCGAGCTGTGACGACGGGCTCCTCTGGTAGACGAGCTGCCCTTTGTTTGCTTTCGTAAAGGTTCTTGTCCGCAAATTGATACAAGTGTGTTGCGTCCTCAGCATCCTCAGGAAAAATCGCGATCCCATAATCGATTCCAACCGGTGTGTTGGGAGCAAGGGGCTTGGCATATGTTTCGAACTTCCCCGCGATTCGCTCTGCCAACGTCTCGGCACTGGACCTCTCGGCTTGAGGAAGGAGGATGGCAAACTCATCGCCGCCAATCCTGCAAGAAATGTCAGAGCCGCGGATGGTTTCAAGGCTGGCACGAGCCACACTGCGCAGAATCTCGTCTCCCGTGGCATGTCCGTAAGTGTCGTTCGCAATCTTGAACCTGCGAAGGTCCAACAAGAGCAATGCGAACGAGGTCTTGTAACGACTGGAGTAGTTGATCTCCCGACCCAGGTGTTCTTCAAACATGCGGCGGTTCTTGAGGCCAGTGAGCGGGTCCGTGGCGGCGTTATGGCGCAACTTCTCGAGCTCTTCGTATTCCAACAGAACGGGTTTCCGCAGAAGCTGTAATTCGCCAAAGTAGTCCACCGCCGCTGTCCTCAGGGAGGCTGGGCGGCCGAGTTTTTCCGTCAACTCGTTTCGGTGGGCTAAGATCTTTTCCCAATGGACAATGCTCTCCTTCTCGGTTACCTCCACGCTGGTAAGGTCCTTCAGGACTCTCTGCAAGAAGGCCCCTTGGGCGGCCGGGCCAAGCTGCCTCAAGTTGTCAACAATAAGTTCCAGCAAATACTCCGAGCTTCCCTCTAGGTCGATGGCCATAAGGGCTTCTTCATTCCGAACCTCTCCCGCCCTTGGCAAAGGTCCTTGGGAACTCGCCGAGGTCTCCTTGTCGTCGTCTGATACCTTGTGTTCCACGGCACCACCAGCCCACACGCCTGTCCTGCTCACGGTGCACTTCCCACCCTGAACCATTGACTTCCAAGGTTGAATTCCAGATGACTTATTCTGAGGCAGGAAATTTGGCAGACCATGACCACTGGGCACGCCTTCTGCAACATTCGGGTACAGTCCAGATTAGGAGATTGCTCAAAATGGTTGCAAGTGAAAAATGACGGGGTTACTCCAATCGGCACATTTTGTTTATCAGAAGGTTAACCCCGCCTCGGGAGTCCCGGCCCCCAATCCGAGTGTGTGCCCCGCCGCGCATCGAGCCGGCAGACCTGTATCCGGCCCACCCCTCGCCGCCGACTCCCATCCCTTATAAAGGGCTGCCTCCTCGGGCGCACTCCGGTCATGTCGTTGCTCAGGGGGCCCCATATTCGGCGGTCAAACAAGTAGCCGGAATGAAGCTGTGAAATAATCCCTGGATGAGCAAAGGCATTTCACGCAAAGACGCAAAGTCGTAGAAGGGGCAAAGAAAACAAAGTGGTTGTTCTTTGCGAGTCTTTGCGCCTTGGCGTCTTTGCGTGAGATTGTTCGTTTTTTCACAGCTTCAATGAATTGTCTGCGGGATGTTATAATAAGTAAGATGTGAGTCAAATGCCCATAAACCGATACGTGAGTCTATGACAATGAATGAAGCGCGGCCTGCGAGCTTCGAGGCATCAACAGCCTTCCGCTCAAACCAGCAAAGCAAGACCGCGCAGATCGGCGTCATTGGATTAGGATACGTCGGCCTGCGTCTGGGGCTACTGTTTGCTCGCCACGGCTTTCCAACCACGGGCTTCGATATCGACCAGGCAAAAGTGGACATGCTCGAAAAGGGCGGGAGCTACATTCGCCACATCCCAGGCCCCGCCATTACGGAGCAGGTAGAGAGAAAAAGGGTTCGTGCCACAACCGATTTCGCCGTCCTCGAAGGAGAGCAAATGATGTGTTACGGATTCCTTCATTCCCACACCGGCGGCTTGGATAGCCGCATAGGGACGCCGCGACTCGGAAAGCTTCTCCTGGTGGCGATGGTACTTTTGGCCGCAGCAACCTCCCGCCACGCTTTGTGCGCGGCAGCCGTTGACGTCCCAGTCATTAAAGGCGACCTGGGGCCCTGTTCGGCAGACTTCACGGTCCTGGACCGCACTGACAAACCTGTTTATGACGCCAAGGTCCACGTTACTATTCTTTACGGCTTCATGAACAAACGAAAAACCGACCTTGAAATCGGCACCAATAGCGACGGCAAGACGCGCATCGAGGGGTTGCCTGACAAACTCAAGAAGCCGCCGCTGGAGTTCAAAATCCGGGGCGGCGATTTACAAAAGTCTGTCACGCAAGATCCCGCCACTGATTGCCATGCGAGTTTTAATATTCAACTCGGGAGCCCGTAAGCCCATGTCGCGCGGAGGATAGGCTCTGGCGGAGCGTTTTAATTCTTGTAAACACGAAGATACAGCGAAAGTATATAAATTGTTCATGGGACAATTCGACGCTGCGCCAGCAAGTCTTGTTGACAGGTTCATTAAACTTCGATGAAGATAAAGTATATGGGAGCAGAACTAAGCAACCATGCGGGGCTTACCGCCCAGGCCACTGCATGTCGTTTGGTAGTCCGCAGGGAAAAGGGCTCATCTGAAATCCTACAATTCCTAATCGCAGGATTGGAAATCGGCCAGCAGGTTGTGATCGTAGCCGGCCCGACCTGCCTAAACGATGTGGCGCGCGGCCTGAGTGAGAATGGGTTAAGGCCGGACGTATTCTTGCATAGCGGGCGTTTGGTGTTTCTGACCGCTCCGGAATGCCTCAACGAACTATTGAGAGCGGGCGACCCGCTCCAGAGAAGTCCGTTACACCTCCACGGAACAGTCATGCGATGGGTTACCGACTGGTCGTGGGCCTTATCCAAAGGCGACGGGCTCAACGTCATTCGCGATTACCAACGCCGACTTCATGACTTTGTTCGCCCCCTCAATGCCATTTCACTCTGCACCGTGCATTGCGAAAAGATCGGACGGGCATCGCTGTTAGCGCTTTTGGCAGACCACCGTCGCGCCATGCGCGCCATACAACCTCTCCAAACCTTGCAGCGCGCCGCGCACGCCTACGATGTGACTGGCCGCGCCAGGGTGTGATTCAGGCTCAGCAGGCACGTGTCCCCCATAGCAACTCCTCCAACCGACTCTGCCGGACGAACGAGAAATCGGATCAGCCGTTTTTAACCGCTGCCCGGGGGCCGCATTCCTTTTCACGCCAGTAGGGGCCCGCTTGGCGACGGCTGGACGTGGCCGACACCTGATCGATGGTCCGTCCCGCTGGCAGGCGGCCTAGCCAGCGGCTACCGTTCACTTGCCCAAGCTTCCTGGTGCCAGTTTTCCAATTGTCTGAGCGACGTAGTTGGAGACGGCTCCTTCCTGGTCGTACCCCGCAGGGTTGCTACACCTGATGGGATTGTCGCATTGCACCCCAAGGGGCACGTAAGAAAACCAATAATTGCGACCCCCTACCTTCATCCCGAACGACCAAGCGCTCCCCCCCAGAGGGGGATGATGGGACTTCACCGAGGAAACCTCGGCGGGGGCAACGGAGAAGACTCTTTTCCCGTCTGCTAGCACGAAGGAAACCTCCTTAGCACCTAAATGGAAAGTCCCCGTTTCGTAGCCGTGAAGACCTCCATAATGCCAGACGGCGAAAGTTACCGTACCGGCAAGGCCCAAAGCCTTCTCCCACATCGCTATGGCATTCTGATTTTGGCCGATAGCCAGGTAGACACGGCCTATGTCCGTCCAAGCCTCCGGTTTCGTGGGCTCCAAATTCGACGCCTTCTGCAGATCCGCAAGAGACTGATCCCATTGAGAGGCAGATATCGCTGCGGAACCACTTGCGAGACAGGAAGCGTAGTCGGCGCAAGCAGGGGCTGAAGACGTTTCGGCCGGTGGTGCTGCCGGCTGGGCAGGGGGCTCTGCGATTGGCTGGCCTCCAGCTTCTACCATCGCTTGAAGAACCGCGTCGCTCACGCCCGCTTGCTTGAGCTTGCCGAGGCCGTCGACGCTGGTGTCGAAGGCGCAAGCCGACGATCTGATCTTGGCGATGACTACCGAATCCGCCAGCTTCAATTGAACCATTCTGACGATGTCGTCGTTAGTAAGCCCTTGGGCTGGCGCGGGCGCAGGTTGCTCCGCCTGAGTTCCGGGTTGCGCGGGCTGCGCTTCGCTCGTAGCCGTGTCAAGCGCAAAGACCTTGGCGATCGTATCTTCGACGTCCGGGACGCTGGCAGTTTCCAGGTACCCTTTTGCGAATTGAAAGGACACCGCAGCCTTGTAAGCGGAGGTCTGGTCGGCTCCGTTGCAGGCGCCGCATTCGACGGTCACAAACATGATCTTGTCCTTCTTCGTATCAACGTCCAGCTTAGAAACGTAAACTTTGTCCCCAACCGGAAACGGGCGAAAGTCCTTCCCACTCGTATCCGAACTAGGGCGAGTCGCGGCTTGAATCACGGAAGCGCCAAAGCTCGACTTTTTGCTGGGTGGGTGCAACACACCATCCTTGTAAACAGCCGGGGCCATGGCCACGTCGTTCTGCGGCTCACCCTGGATCCCGGCCTGTTGAACGACAAGTACAGTTCCTGCCTCGACGGTGCCATCCCTGTGCACCTTGGACAACTTGTACTGCGCCTCGAGCTGTTCTTTTAGGGAAGGGGGCGCAGCGTTTTGCGCCATCGCGGTGGGCGCCGCAAGAATCGTGGCAACTGTCAAACCGACCACTAATATTGCGGTTTCGTTTTTCTTTCGCACGGTCAAATCCTCCTTCACGGTGGATGTTCTATAGGGCACGCCGTGGCGTGCCCCTACAACCTTGAACAACGCGAGCGCCGAGCGCCGTTCTAGGGCCGAACGCCGTTCGGCCCTACGGCGAAGGGCAGCACGACTACTGGCTGGGCGGGGCTTGTGCTGTCTGAACTTCTTGCTGGACTTCCGCCTCGGCCTGGGTGGCTTCCTTCTGTTGGTCTGCCAACTGAGCGTCTACGTTCTTGTCGGGCGCCGGCGGGGCAACTTCCCCGGCTAAAGTCTGCGTATCCGGAGCCTTCGGCAGACCGTTTGTGCCCGAATTCTGCGCAAGCGTCTTAAGCCCGGAATCAAGCTGCTCGCGGAAGTTGTTATGCATTTCTTGCAAGTCGTTCACTTCGACCCAAGGCATAGAACCGACGCCGCAATCATTTTGCTTGCTGGTCAGCACGCTCACGCGCACCTTGCCGTCTTCGCGTGGGGTGTCATCGATGCGGGTAATGACGTCCCCAGGCGTAAGTTCACATTCAGGGCCCGCTACCGTGGACAGACCGAGATTACTGGACACCACGAAAAGACGCTGCGCAGGATCCAGTGCGGGCGGAGGCGCTTGATCGTTGGCCGACTGCGCCTGAGGGGACTGGGCTGCTGCTTGCTCAGCCGCAAGTTGGCGGTGCACTTCCGCTTCGATCATCCCCTTCACCTCGGGGCTGAGTTGAGTTGCGGCGGGGCTTCCACCCTCCGAGGGCGCCGGCTGCTCGCCAGATTGGTAGGCCTCAGGATTGGCTTCGGCGTCCTGCTTGGCCTCGTAGGCCTGTTTCAGGTTCTCAGCGAGCAGGAAATCCGTAAGCCACAGCGATGCGGAAGGGTAGTAGGGAGACGGAACGAAGTAGCCGCCGTAGAACCATGGGGCAGAGCCCCAGCCCCAATTGTAATAAACAGGGGCTGCCCAGGGATTGTAGGCCCAGCCATAAAACACGGGGTGGTAGTAGTAGCCCGGCACGTAATGGTAATAATGCACGCCGTTGTAAAGGTGATCGCGGTAGGCATAGGCGTAAGGATGCCCGTGGACCCAATAGGTGCGCTGAACATAGGCCCGGCCATAGCGGTCCCGATAATAAGGCCGCTCCATGTAGCCACGGTGTGGCCCCATGGCAACCAGGCGGTGGCCGTTGCGCTCGGTCACGATTTTCTTGTCACCAGGACGAAGCCCGTGTTGGATCATCATGTTGCGCTTCGGGTCACGGACTTCTCTTATTTGTCCTCTGCTGCCGAACCTCGCTTCCTGACCTTGCTTTCCAACGAAATGCGTGGGTTTGTTGTTAGGGCCAAGCACCAGGCGGCCTCCACCACGGGTCGCGACGGCGCGCGTAGCAGTTGGGGTTCCGGGACGTCCGCCCGTTGGAGTGACACCGCCCGGGCGCATGGGTGGATTGCCAACCCCCGGCCGTGCGTTTGTATTAGCAACCCCGGGTCGTACGTTCGTATTGCCGACCCCAGGGCGCACGTTTGTATTGCCGACCCCCGGCCGTACGTTTGGATTAGTGCCGGCACCACCGACCGGCCTGACTCCGGTATTGCCAGGCTGTACGCGGGTCGGCTGCGCGGCGGGCCGCTGCACCGGACGCGCCGCCGGCTGGGCGGGCCTAGCCGCCGGAGCGGGTTTCGCTGGCGGTGGATTGGTAGTCTTCTTTTGATCCGCCCTAGCCAGTACAGGAACAAGCATTATGACGAAAAGCACCGTCAACGTTTCCGCGATTTTGGTCTTTGACATGTTCAAGCTCCTTGTGATCTCCTGATTTTTGGCTCCATCTTCGCCACTTCACTACTGTCGAGAACGCAGGAAAACGGAAAATTCCATAAGAGCTTGCTTGCCGGAGTGACTTTTTCATTTCTGAGGCTCCGGTTGCGCGGTTGTGTCGGGCGCCTTCTCGTAAACCGAAGGGGACGCAGGCCACATCTCGACAACCTGGCTGCGATCGAACTGTACAGCCCCCCCGGCTCCAGGGGTCTGAGCCTTCATTGCGCCGGTCCCGTCCTTCAGTGTGAAGCGCGCTCCCTGAACTACAAGCTCCGTGACTGCGAGGGACGCCTGGCCCTGGCTCATCGTCCCTGCGCCAATCACCTCCGCGCCCCGGTCGAGAGGAACCTCTCCAGGTTGTGGGACCGGAAGCAACAATATCCCGTGGAACTGAAAACTTTCGTCCGGCTTGGCATTGATCGAACTCAGCACAATCAAGAGGCGACCAGCGGGGTCAAGCCGAAGCGCAGGCGGATGACTGGTAGCTGGCGCCAACGCTCCGTTCCGCGGAGGAGAGGGTGGCGCAAGAAGGTTTTCAGCAGCAGGCGGAGTAGCGCCAGTTCGGGGGGATGCCATTGGCCTGCTCGATGCTGGAGCCGCCGGACGTGCCACAACCCTAGGAGTCAGATTCGGGGGTGATGACACCCCCGCCTGCGCAGTCTCAGTGGGGAGATTGTGGCCCGGGGGAGCAGAAGATAAGGCTGGGTTCGGAGGCGGCTGCGGAGGAACCGTTGCGCGGACTGCCACCTGCACCTGATGAAGCTGTGCTCGTCTATATTCCAGCAGCAGGACGCCATCCACGATCAGAACGAGCGCCACAGCCACACCGAACGCCCAGACGATCTTCCTGGGAGTGAATAAGTTCGAAATATTCTCCCAGCCGAAAACTCTCCGCGACGGCCTGCCCCCTTTTGGAGAGCGGGAGTGTGCGGCCTCAGAGCGGAGGAAGCCCTCCAGCCAGTTATCAAGCCGAGTCCGCGTTTGCTTCCACTCAGCCTCTGGCTCGGGCGGACTTACACTCTCGAAGTTTTCGAAGTCAAGGAGGCGGGCCCGAAGTTCGGCGCATGCCGCGCACTGCGATACGTGTTCAATTACGGCGTCCCGCCCCGGCCCGCGAGCCACTCCCTCGATTACCGCGCAGAGCGTCTCGGCGTCCGGGCAGGGACCCATTGCGCCGCCGGACTCTTTCCGCAGTTTCGGCGTCAGCTTTTCCAAGAAGTTGTCCTCGTTCCAATCGATCATCTCTGTTGGCCGATCCCCTTTACTTTCAGCCAGAGCCTCCGTCGCCCGTTTTGCAGATGGGATTTCACGGCTTCAATCGAAAGACCCGTGTGAGCCGCGGTTTCCTCATAGGAGTAGCCCTGGATTTTCATTTCCAGGCAAAGCCGTTGGTCGGGGGGAAGGAGAGTCATTTCTTTCCACACTTCCTCAACCATCGAGTGCAAATCCGGCGTTCTTTCTGGCGACCCCACCGCGCGCCCTTCAGGCAAGGGTGCATCGTCAATTCCTGTTTCCGGACGGCGCTTCCGCCACTGGTCGATGCAAACATTCTTCGCGATCCGCATGAGCCAGCCCGAGAAGTTGCCACCCTGAAAGCTGCGGATCTTCTGGTATGTGCGCAGGAAGGTTTCTTGCGTTGCGTCCTCCGCGGCGGCGCTGTCGGCAAAGAACACTCGGCACGCCATATATACTCTTTTGCGATGCCTCGCGAAGAGTTCCGCAAAGCTGTCGCTGCTCCCGGTCTCCTGAAAAC
>Ga0326728_10025543_pt1 | contig 10561 bp, 6 predicted proteins | sample MB3enrmetagenome_FD_207602 | JGI IMG/M metagenome (GOLD analysis project Ga0326728, IMG submission 207602) | Lab enriched peat soil microbial communities from McLean, Ithaca, NY, United States - MB31MN | ecosystem: Environmental > Terrestrial > Soil > Wetlands > Peat | place: USA: New York...
TCAGAAGGCCAACTCACCAGCATCGTCGACAAGAACGGCAACGCCATCACCTTGGCCTACAATAACTACAACAATAACTTACTGTCCACTGCCACCGATTCCCTGGGGCGCAGCCTGACCTTTTCCTACAACGGAAACAACCAACTGAGCGGCATTACCGATCCGATCGGCCGGACCGTCTCCTATACATACGATAATAACGGCAATCTGAGCACGGTCACGGACGTCAACGCGAACACCACATCATACCGGTACGACGCCGGCAACGCCAACAGCCTGACCGAGATTGCCCAACCAAATGGCAACATCGTCATCACCAACGCCTATGACCCTGCCAACCAGGTCATATCTCAAACCGACGGTGACGGCAACACCTGGCAGTTCGCTTACACTCCCAGCCAGACCACGATGACAGGCCCCTTGAACGACACCACCGCCTACACCTACGACAACAGCTACCGGGCAACGGGTTTGCAAGATGCCCTTGGCAAAACCACCAGTTATCAGTACACAGATAGCGCCAACCCCTTCCTGTGCACTCAGGAAACAGACCCTCTCGGCAACGCCGTAAGCTACACTTATGACAGCAACGGCAACATGTTGACATACACCGACTCCTCCGGCGCTACCAGCTACACCTATGACGGCAACAACAATTTGCTCTCCGCCACCGACCCCGCTGGCAGGACGTCAAGTTACGCCTACGACTCCAATAATAATCTGCTCAGCACCACTGATGCCTCGGGCAACAAGACTACCTACGCTTATACATCCAGCGGCCAGTTGCAGATGGAAACCAATCCTGGCGCCCAGGGCAGCCGGGGAACTGTCCAGGGCAACACCACCTACACCTACGACCCAGTCACCGGCCAGGTCCAGAGCATCACCGACCCGCAGGGTGTGGAGACCACCTACACCTACGATCAGGTGAGCCGCCTGTTGTCAACAACCGATAAATCCGGCCAGACCACATCCTACACCTACGATAACGCTTGTCACCTCCTCAGCGCCACCGATCCTCTGGGTGATAAGACGGGCTATACGTATGACGCCAATGGCAATAAGACTTCCGAGACCAACGCTAACGGCAATACAACGCATTACACATACGACGACGACAACCTCCTGTTAAGCCAGACAGACCCCCTGGGCGACACCACGCAGTACGCCTACGACACAGAGGGTCACCTCCATGCGCTCACCGACGCCAATGGCAACACCATTACCTACGCCTATGACCTTGACGGTCGCCGCATCTCCACCACCGACGCCATTGGCGATACTGCCAGCACCTCATACGATGCCGTGGGCAACGTCGCATCCACCACCGATGGCGACGGGACCACCCAGTACAGTCACGACGCACTCGGCAATATGACCGGCGTTACGGATGGAGCAGGCGACACCACCCAATATAACTACGATCAGCCATCACAGTGCATCAAGTCCGTCACCGATCCAAATGGCAACACCACCAGCTACGCTCACGACGACCTGAACAATCTGATCGGCGCTACCGACCCTCTGAACGGAGAAGCCGGGCAGTCTTTTGACCCGGACGGCAATCAGGTTGCCCTAACCGATCCCAATCAGAACCAGACATCATTCCAGTACGACAATGCCGACCGCCTGACCGGTAAGGCGCTTGCGACCGGGGCCACCATAAGCGATACCTATGACAATGATGGCCGGATCGCCACCGTCACCAACGCCCGCGGCCAGGTTGCCACCTACCAGTACGACAACGCCGGCCGCCTGACCAGCTATACTGATCCCGCAGGAACAGTCGCCTACACCTACGACGCCAACGGCAATCTCCTCACCGCTTCAGACCAGAGCGGAACGATCACCAGAACGTACGACACCCTGAACCGGGTAACCAGCTACACTGACGCTCAAGGCAACACTATCCACTATGCCTACGACAAAGTGGGCAACCTGACCAAACTGACCTACCCGGATGGCAACCAGGTAAACTACACCTACGATGCCGCCAACCGCCTTATCAGCGTCACCGACTGGGCGAACAGAATCACGTCCTATCAGTATGACAACGAAAACCGGCTGGTTACTACCAATAACCCCGACGGTTCCGTCCAGACTATCTCCTACGACAGCGCCGGGCGCATTGCTGAGAAGAAAGGCGTCGACAAAAACGGCAACGTCATCGACCAGTATGATCTAACCTACGACAAGAACGGCAACGTCACCCAGGCGGTCGTGGCTGCTCCGACCCAGCCCTTCATCCCATCGAACGCCCAGGTTGGCTACAGTTCTAAGGATAACCGGGCCACCACCTACAACGGCCAGGCCATCTCCTATGACGCTGACGGCAACATGACCTATGGCCCACTGAGCGGCCAGATGAATACCTACACCTTTGATGCCCGCAACCGCCTCACGCAAGTTGGAGATACTACCTACACATACGACTCAGAAGGAAACCGCACCGGCACCGTAGAAAATGATACACAGATAACCTATGTCATCAACCCCGAATCACCCCTAAACGAAGCGCTCACAAAGACAGACTCCAGCGGCAAGACTGACTACGTCTACGGCTTGGGACTGATCGGCCAGCAAGACTCAACTGGCGACTACCTTACTTATCACTTCGACTTCCGGGGCAACACCGTCGCCCTAACCGGAATAAACGGCAGCGTCGCTGATCAGTACCAGTATGACCCCTACGGCGACGTGGCTTACCACAGCAGCTCTACCAGCACCCCGTTTCTTTACGATGGACGGGATGGAGTCATGCTTGACGCCAACGGCCTGTTCTACATGCGGGCGCGGTACTACGACCCCGACACCCGCCGCTTCATCAGCCGTGACACTGTGACCGGGTCGCTGGGGAATCCGCAGAGTTTGAACAGCTATGGGTATGCGCTGAATAATCCGGTGGAATATAATGATCCTACAGGGAATTGGGCAAACACAGAAGAGCAGGAACTCGCATTTGCAACTTGGTCGTATAATGATTACATTCTGGGATGCCAGATATCTAATGGATGGCAGTATGGCACTCCTGTACAAAAAGAAGAATTCAATAACGCAATGAATATCTTGCGTGTAAGAAATGGTATGGGTGAATGGTTTGGAGGAATACAAAAATATGATTTAGGAGAAGCAAATAAGATACCATTATCACAAGATCCGTCATATATGGTCATATCAGCTTTAACCGGTACAGGCGAAGCGGGGGAAGGTGCAGCAGAAGGCGTAACTATAACAGAGGAAGGATTAAATATAGTAAAATCACATATTGCTTCATTTGGAGAAGACGCACCTAATGAGGCAATGATAAGTCGTTTAGAGCAAGCATTATCAGGTGGTGAAAAGCTAACAGGTGCAGATGCAAACTTTTACTTACATGAATTAAAAGAATCTGAGTTAATGGCTCAAGGTCTACCATATGAAGTTGCACATGAGGCTGCGCTTGAATATTATGGTGTATCCAGATATAGTTTGTATGCCAAAGAAGTTGTGAGTAAGTTTGCTGATCAATTTCATGCTGATTATTTAAGATATTGGGGGTTATAAGGCGAGAATCCTAGATACGATAAGTAATTAAACAGTTTATATAATGGATGTATTTTCCAAAGTAAATATTTGCACTTAACAAACATTATAGAGGTGTAAGGAAAATGAATATCAAAGACTTTGATACTTTAGTTATGTTATCTATTTTACGACTACATGGCGGAAAAAGTATTAAGTTAGTAAATGGTAAATTAACAAATGTGCCAGGAATAAATGATATTTATCTTGAAAATGTATTTTCTTTTATTGTTAAAAACCACTTACTTACAATAACTATTGAAGATATTACGAAAAGTATTAATAGATTTATCTCATATAAATTAGTAACAATTGAAAATAATCGTTTGTGTCCCTCTTATTCACTAATACGTTACTATATTGAAATATTGAAAGATACTGATTGCCTAGAAGAGCAATTAAAAATACTGGATGCAAAGATGAATAGACTAATCGAAAGTAACCGTTCAGACTGGTAGCATGCTTACGAGTTAGACGTGCTATGAAAAGTCAATAGGTAAAAATGATCTTTGACAATCACATAGAGATTCCGGGTTACTCATTATGACCTGGTGGGGACCAAGTGTAATCTGGATTATAGGGGCGGTTATCTTTCCAGACAGAGTAAATGAGATGCACCAGCCGCCTAGCAGCCTGTGTGGGATCTCGTATCAATAAAAATGCGGAGAATAGGATACGCACGATTTACAGTCGGCAGTTCTTGCCTTTTGGGGCATAGCAGATATCTTTCTGTCCCTGGTTCCTTCTCTTAAGTGGTTGCAAGCAGCACTTTCAGGTTTGGTTTCGTCCGGTAGAGCTTCATCAAGTTGAAAACGGCACAGGTGAACCGCCACATGGAGCGCACCTTGGCCCGGCCTCGCAGCAGGAACTGCCTGAGACCGAACTGCTTTTTGATAATCCCGAATGCCGGCTCCACCGTCTCCTGTCTCAACTTGTATGCCTTCTTGCCGTACTTGGTCCGGAGGCGGCGCCGCATCAGGTCCTTGATGGAGATGTCGCAGGGGATCCGGCCCCTGAATTCAGATTTCATCTCTCTCCACTCGTTGTGCTTGATCTTTTCCGGGGGTATGAAGGCTTCAATCTCTTTCTTCATCAGATATCTGACATTGGGTTCACTGTAATAGCCGGCATCAGCCAGGGCAGCTTTCGGATAAGATCCGGTATTCTGTTTCACCTGTTCGATCTGGCCTTTCAGCTGGTTGCAGTCACTGGCCTGATTGGTGACATCGGCGGCAACGATGATCTGGTGTTTGGCATCCACCGTTGCCTGGGCGTTGTACCCTTGAATGAAGGCTTTATCAGAGTTCTTCATGATCTTCGATTCGGGATCGGTGAAATTTCTCTGGGCTTTGGGATCTGGTTTGCCGGAATCGTTTTTCTTACTCTTTTTATTCTTCCTGTAGCGGGCACGCTTCTCTTTCTTGGCTTTTTCTTTGGCCTTGGCTTCCTGCTCTTTCTGCAGCAACTCCTGCTTCAGACGGGCCTCCGCCTCCAGTTCGGCCTTGGCCTTCTGAATAGCTTGCAGTCTTTTTTCTACGGTGGACAGTTCCTCGGGGAGTTCATCCCCCTGGCGATGGCCATACAGTTTATCTTCTTCTTTATCGTTCTTTTCCATCTCATTCAAAAGACGTTGCGCCTCATCGATGAGTCTCTGCTCTTCCTTTTCCATGTAGGCGTAGCTCATGGCGGCATGTTTGGATGCATTGGCCTTGATCTTGGTGCCGTCGACGGAGACGTGATTCAGGTTAACCAGCCCGGCCATCTGGGCCAGCTTGACGGTCTGTACGAAAATCTCTCCCATGGCCTCGTGGTGCCTTCTCCTAAATTCGGAGATCGTCCAGAAATCGGGCTGCTGGTTACCGGACAGAAATCTCAAAGCTACATCATCGTATAAGGCTTTCTCTATTTTTCGTGAAGATCTGATGCCCTTGGTCAGGGCATAGATCAGCACCTTCACCATCATGGTCGGATTGTAGGGAGGCTGACCCTTCAGAACGTAATCACCGTAGATGGCCGAGAGATCGAGACCGTCCACCACCTCGTTAATAAAATGGGCCGGGTGATCCTTTGGGAGCCAGTCAAGTACTGATGGAGGAAACAGATACGGTTGATTTTGCTGGTATTCCTTAAACTTTTTCATGATGATTATATTCGACAAATATCAAGGAATTCCTGCTAGATCTGCAATATTTTGTGTGATCATGATGGACTAACCACACAGGCTGCTAGAATGTTTTGCCTTATTATGGCGTAGGCATGCCTGTTTTATAATAAAAACATGACTTTTGTTACCATATACGATAACATCTACCAAAAGACGTGTCAAGTCTTTATTGTCCTCGTTTGCATGGGGGGCGGATTTTTGTTAAAGATCAGGTTGACTCTGGCAAAAGTTTTGAAGCGACTCCTGAACTTTTGATAGGGTCAGAGCAGGAAAGCTTTATCGTTTGGGAGGAATGATAGACAATGGAAGTCAGGTGGCGATCGGAGACTGTCCAATCGCCAAAACGGGGAGATTGTCCCGTTTTATGAGGTTTGCTGGCGATGCCGGTGCGCGATCACCCATTATCGGCAGTTTAAGGACGCTCCATAGTGTTCACTTTTCCCAGCATCCTTCTAAATTCCTTGCAATCTGTATATACATTTGTATATAATAGGTATATGGAACACATGCAGATTTCAGGCTTTCAATGGGATGATGGCAACCGCGCAAAGTGCCAGAAACATGGGGTTTCTATTGAGGTTATAGAATCACTTTTCCTGAATCCCGTGGCTATCTTGCCGGATGAAGCCCATTCCCAGGGGGAACGACGCTTCCGGGCCATAGGAAAAACGGTGGACGGGCGAGCCGTGTTCATTGTCGTCACACTGCGCCAGCACAGGGGCGATACCTTGATACGTCCAATAAGCGCCCGTTATATGCATGATAAGGAGGTTGCCGCTTATGAAAACGAAAATACCGACCTTTAAGACCGACGAAGAAGCCGAGAACTTTGTTGCAACGGCCGATCTCAGCAAATATGACCTGTCCGGAGCGCGCCTGGTCAAATTCGAGCTAAAGCCCAAAGATAAGGCTATAAGCCTTCGCCTGCCAGAAGAACTCTTCAATGCCATACAGAATAAAGCCAAGAGCGAGGGAATCCCATATCAAAGGCTTATTCGTCAGGCTATCGAGAGAGAAGTTTTGTAGTTCACTAGAGGAAGTTCAGCAGATCCGATAGGTCAGATAACTGTACTTTTCTTCTTTCTCGGCGATGCGTCTTTCTCACTCGGCGTCTTTGTCCCTGTGGAAGGTTGCCCCGTCGTCAAATGTAATAGCGGCCAAGAGATAACCACCCGGATTCCGCGGGGTTGTTCCTCTGGAGGAACGTGCAGCACGATCCATCGCGCCCCTGGCTTTTTGGATGCGTCGGCCTTGAACACAAAAGTTGTTGCAAGCCCAGCCGTGATCGCAAAGCCGCGCGACTCAGCGCAGCTTACAATTTAGCAGTAGTGTTCATATTCATGCTTGACGCGCGATCTTATTTGATCTCAATGTGCCTTGAAGCATGAAAAACTCAAAGATACTAGGTGTAACTACATGATATGAAAGCCGGTCGGGAACGTTTGATTTTACTGGATTTTTTAAACTTAACGATACTAAAAGTATCTGGCTGACACTGCCCAAACCTGACTTTTAATCAGGGTGTCCGGGGTTCGAGTCCCCGATGGCTCATCAGTAAATTCAAGGCTTCCGAGGGAGCCTTTTCTTTTTGGTAAAAATACAGCAGTAGGATTTTGGATTCGATTTTGTTGCTATTGACCGGGGCTGGCCTAGGCTTGCGAAAGTTTAAATCTTTCACTTCGCGTAAACGCGTAAATAAGTGTGTTAAAGTCGTATTATATCCTATCTTCCGCACTAAAATAAATTTAATTTGACTGCTTCCTCCCTCATTATTTAACCCGATTTAGTCTACAATCCATAACCAATTAGAGGGATTCACTTCATCCCTGGAGAAAAGAGAACGTAATACCAGGGAAAGGATAAAAGTGAGAAACCTTCCAAACAAGGTAAACGAGCTGGCTGTCGCTGGTGATGGTTATGGTCTGGGTATGGGCATCCCAATAAGTGATTGCTCCCAGGGCAATGGCCAGGTAGCGGACCGGAACTAGAGTACGACCGCTACCGCTATCGATGCATGGAGCAGCATCCATCATGGGCATGGATGCTGCTTTCGATCCCAGATAGTAATAGGTTAGACCAACCACAAATTTGACCGGAGTTTGAGCTGGAAATGCCACAGGGTTTGATTGCTGATTCGTCCAATTAATGCCATCCTCCGAGGTCGAGAACGTCACGCCGCCCAAGGCCACAAACTCATTCCCGCAGAAAGACACCATATTATAACAAACTTTCTCACCGGAGTCCCAGGTATTGATAGCGGCTCCGCTGGGCCATGAGTCAAATTCATACTCTCCCCTGGCCCCCGTATCCCGCACCGTCCAGGTTATGCAGTCCGGCGATGTCATGATATCGCCGTCCCTGTCAATAGCCGCGAAGATACCGTCGCCAAAAGTCAACTGCCTGATGTTGTATGGATAGTAGGAAGTATACGGCATCATCTTCATTGTCCACTTGACGGCATCAGGAGAGGTGATTATGATAGGACTGGTTCCCTGTGGCACGCCGCCCAAATCAAACATGCCCACAGCCACATACATGCCGTTTCCATAAGCCAACCCGGCAACGCTGATGGTCGGAACACCTATGTTATTATCCTTGTAAGTGTCAAGCAAGCCTGTATCCTGCACCTGCCAGTTGACGCCATCCTGCGAGGTGGCAAACTGGCTGCCGTCGCTTTCAAAATCCACAAAGATGCCATTGCTGAAGATCAGCTTGGCGGCTGTCTGAGTGAATGGGGCGTGGTTGGGAATCGGGGTCCAGTTCATCCCGTCTGTTGAGGTGTAGTTTTCGTTGTGCCCCATCAACACAAACCTGCCGTTGCCATAAACAATGCTATTTAATTGGATGTCAAAACCACCGTTCTGGTTCCAGTGAACTCCATCGCTGGATGTCAGAACGGCACCGGCGCCTATGGCCACAAAAAGGCCGTTGCCATAAGTGATATCATCTACATGTATGTTGTTCAATGCAGGTTGCATGGTCCAAGCCACGCCGTCCGGCGAGGTCAGGAACAAGGAATTATAGACGGGCGGTGAAGTGTTGCTGACAGTATAATAACCGGCCACCACGCAGACGCCGTTTCCGTAGGCGGCGGCAATAAGCTGGGTCGATGGCGGCAGCGTGTAGCCGCTGTCCGCCTCAGCAGGCAGCGCCGGAAAAGATGTTGTAAGAATTGCTGCCAATAAGAAGGTCAGCGCCAGCGCTGCTGATTCACATTTCTTTACTGCATTTAGCTTTCCCACGACAGTTCCCCCTCAATTGGCGAAACATGATATTGAACCCGGCGTTTAATTGATCACGTCATTATCGCACGGCCACCAAAAATGCCTTATAGTCCCGCCGTTAAGTTCACCAGGCGTTTCAGCAACATTTTGAGGTGAGCCAAACGCCTTTAATAAAAAGTTAACCGACTCATTGTCTACCCTACCTTCTCGCGACGATACGCTCAGGTGGTAAAACCACTTGCCATCCCCATTTCTGTCTCTCTTGGTAAAGCAGATACGCGGCGCGCCGATGCCGGGAAGATCGGCATAATGCCTGATATCAGGGATTTTTGAACTATCTAAATAAGGATATTTGTCAGCCATTTGTTTCAAAAGGTTAATTTGCGCATGAATCATATGGATCGCTTCATCGAACAACTCGTCCTCAATCTCGTCGTCCAAATTGTCACCTGTTCCATCATCTGGGTCTGGATGGTTCTGGCGGAATTCCTCAAGCCACTTCTCGGATTCTTCCCTGATCTCGTCGGGTATGTTGGATATGCCGGCGATCATCTCATGCATTGCCAACTCAACGAATTCCCGCGGTTGATTCTTTAATTCAGACATGCGTTTGTTTTCAACCTTGGCGGCCCATTCGTTGGAGAACTCTATCAGTTTATCCGGGTCACGTGTTAATAGGATTTTTCTCAGCTCGTTGCGGTAAACCAAAAATACTCAACCCTGAGACTTTATTTATCCACTGTAATTTATATAAATTCAACCTCGTACTCAAGGCACTTGTAACGAGGGCTAAAATGACCCACCATAAAGCAGAGCCAAGGAAAACTCCTATCACCAGTGCCGACGCCAACGTATAATTTCTGCCGGTGTCCGCTATTCCCAAACCGGCGAAAACTCCTGTGAAAAAAATAATGGTCATCGGGTTGGTTAAGGTAAGGAAGAAGGTTGAAACAAGAGCGCTGAACAATCCCTTCCTATTTCTGGGTTCTTCTGTTGCTGTCTTTGTCTCAGAATCTATGGGATTGCATTCATTTGTAGCAGGGGAGTTCTCAGAGAGGCTGGTCGTCTTTAAAAAGGTGCGCACGCCTAAATAGATGAGAAACAACCCGCCCACTAAACAAATTAGGGACTTGTGGCCGAGAAGAAATCCTGATATAAAGGTAAGTCCAAAACCTGCTATAGCACCATATAATCCGTCAGCAAGTGCGGCGCCAAGCCCTGAAGCTAATCCGCGAGCCCTTCCCTCCATAAGGGTTCTTTGTATGCAAAAACTCCAATTGGTCCAACAGGAGCTGCTATTGACAGCCCAATAATGAGTCCCCTCAAAAAATATGGAGAATAATTAATAAAATTCATCTCACTCTCTCCAGCCCATGATAACTGACATCCAGGAGCGTCCTTGGTTCGCAGTATATGCCTGCCTTAATTTTACCAGTTCAGAGGGCGACATACTTTGGAGTGACATCTAGTAGCGAAAAGGGGTTTACGATCTTACGTCTTTTTTCGGAACCAACTATATTCTCCCGTATCCTCCCTAAATCATTGACGCGAAGTATCTTGCTGTTTTTCGTCGGTCGGCTTATTGCGTTGGAATTACAATTCCCGGCACGTT
>Ga0326728_10025544_pt1 | contig 10560 bp, 11 predicted proteins | sample MB3enrmetagenome_FD_207602 | JGI IMG/M metagenome (GOLD analysis project Ga0326728, IMG submission 207602) | Lab enriched peat soil microbial communities from McLean, Ithaca, NY, United States - MB31MN | ecosystem: Environmental > Terrestrial > Soil > Wetlands > Peat | place: USA: New York...
CAAGGGCCGCTCCTCCCGCCGTTTTCCACTCTCTTAAACGTCCCCGTCGTCTAGCCCGGCCTAGGACACCGCCCTTTCACGGCGATAACACGGGTTCAAATCCCGTCGGGGACGCCAACAAAACAAAGGACTTCAACAATCACGCTGCATCGGAGACGATTTCTGGTGACTCTGTGGTGACTAAATGGAGTTCACCCGTTCAAGAATTTGCGCCCTCTGCCGCCTTAGAGGGCAGGTCGGCATAAGCTGCGATGGAAGCATCTAGGGACTTGGACTTAGCGATGTACGCCGCCAGTTCAAGAGTCGTGAGCCGCCTAAAAATGCCGCCTCGGTAGACCCAGGCATTTGGCTCGCCGATGAAAGCCGCCTTGTTCTGGTGGGCCAAACGCATTGCATGAATGCCGAGAAATAGAACTTGGTCTATGCTCTTGCCCGACATTTCATAGTAGTAATCAGCAAAGATTCTCGCTGGACTGTTCTCATCGCCCATGCAGGTTAGCTTGTTTACCTGCACCGCAACGGGAAATTGACCCAGGATGCAACAGTAGATGCGAGGGTGCCCATCAGCGAGTGTCACGAGAATGAGGCCGGGATTATCACGGACGGAAGGCGTTGTTTTGATCGCAAGCGAGCCTATCATTGCCGAAGCAAAAGTCTGAAGAAAACCTTTCACGTCTTCCACGCTGGACATTTCCAACGACTCCGCGCTTATCCGGCGGGTCAATTCTTCTCTCAAGACGAGAGCATAATTTCCCCACGCGCTACATGCGAAATGCCGCCTTTCGGAATACGCGATTTTGTCGAGACTGCCAGCGTTATCAAAGCCAAGACTAAAAACGTCGTCCGTCACCCACACAAGGCTGTCGGAGTCCGCCGCCGGCAACACGATATGAAGCGTCATGGGACCATCCGCGGAGCTAAAATCGTCGCTCCCTCCGAGCCAATTCTCTTGCATGAGCACACTCCAAGAATTACCATTGGATTGCGCTCCTGAATGGTTTCGCAAAGCAGCCCGGTTCCCGCCGGGCGCTTTTGCGTTTGGCTGATTTCCCGCCCAGTATATCGCCTCCTGTATTTGAAGCTCTTTTCAGACGCCGCTCAACTCTTCGACGCCTTACCCGTCCTGCTTCCATGCGGAGACAGGCGCGGCAATTGTGGCCTTTGGCTGGTGAATCGCTATGCGATCTGCGGAGCGGCGGGATCTGGTAGGCCCAGCATCCCGACCATGATGCCATCCAGCTTGCCTACGGCTCCAGCCATGTACTCCGGGGAGAGATGCGCGTAGCGTTGCGTCATGCGCGGCGTCTTGTGGCCTAGAATCTGGCCCACCGCGTACAGGTCTACGCCTTCCATCACCAGCCAACTTGCCGCTGTGTGGCGCAAGGTGTGAAAGCTGGCGTCAGGGATGCTCAGCCGCTTGAATACCCGTTTGGTGTAGACGGAGAGTTTCCCCGCGTCAACTCCGGCAAAGACGGAATCGCCCGGCGCGCCGCCCGGCAGAGAGCCCAGCACGGTAAGCGCAAACTCCGGGATGGGCAGGACGCGCAATGCACCATTCTTGGTTTCGCGCAGATAGAGCCGCCGGTTGCCCATGTCCACATCCATCCAACGGAGCGAGAGCATTTCCCCGCGCCGGACTCCGGTACAGGCTGCAAAGGCCATCGGCGCGCGCAGCCATTCGGGAGCCGATTCGAGCGCGGCCTTCAATTCGCCCGGAGTGAGGTAGCGCGTCTTGCCTGCCGGAAGTTTGGGCAGCCGGGCGCCGGCCGCCGCGTTCTCATTCAGCAAGCCCCACTCCACGGCTAGGCGGAGACAATGTTTGAGCACGCTCATTTCCTTCGCAACTGTGCCCGGCTTCACTGTCTCTGCGCGCGTTTCGATATACTCGGCAACCGTGCGCTTGGAGATAGTCTTTGCCTGTTCCGGCAGGTGCGCCTGGAGCGTCTCCAGAATGCCGCCCAGCCGCTCATAGGTGGTGGGCCGTATTCGCGCTTTCTGGTGCCGCTTGTAGCGGTCCAGCATGGCCGCCGTGGTGATCTCGCTGGCAGGCCGCACGCCTAGATCTCGTGCGCGTTCTTCTTTCGTGCGGATAAGCGAAAGCGCGTCCAACGCTTGCCGCCGCGTGTGCGCCGTCACCTTCCGCCGCTGGCGCTTTCCCGATGCGTCGATATAGCAAACCCACCAGCCCGCCCGATCTTGGCGGTAATACACTCCATCGCGTTCCTTAGCTTTCGGCATGTTCGTCCCCCTTCGCTCGATTCTCAATTTCTTTCAGGTTGCGAGTAATGGTGTTCCGCTTGATGCGGTCCATCAGCGGAAGCCCCTTGTTCACCGCGTTTTTTATCCACTCAATTCGATCTTGCTTTTGAGGTGTTTCTTCCCATCTGGTGACAGCATCAACCGCCAACTTGAGCCACTTGTCGCGCCGGGCCTTTCTGCTGTCGGCAACGGAAACCATTGCGGAGACTTTCCTGCTGCATCGGTTGCAGTGCCATCCGCGCACATAGCTCGATCTGAGTTTCCTGGCAGGCACAGAAAAGACGCCGCAGTGGTGACATCTCATTAAGCGATAAGGCCACTCGGAGCTGTAAAAATACAGGAACATACCAGCCGCCAATGTCTCAGGATCGGTGTCTACGCCGCGCATGGTCGGCTCATATTGAATGCCGCCTCGTGGCCCAACCGTCACGGATACTCTGCCGCTTGTGTTGGCCTCTTCATGTCCAACGATCAGATAGGAATTGCCGCGCACCTGCAATGCGCCATTGCAGAACCTCGCCATTGCGGTCACAGCTTGTGGCGGGTGATAGAGGTTTGGCTTTCCGTCGTCAAAATTCCATACGGCCCTGCAACTTTTAGGCGCAAAGTTTCGCTCGTTCGGCCATTCTGAGCCATCCGGGTGAAAACCCGAATCGATCCACTCTTTAATGAATGAGCGCAATTTCTCTTGCGCCTCTCGTGCATCCACCTTCCCGGACACGAAAGCAATATGTTGCCCGAACCCATAATCCCAATTCGTCCCCAGAGCAACCTTTTCGGGAAATGCTGGGTCAAGAAAATCGAGTAGGGCTTTGATGTACTCGTCCTGCATTTGCTGCACAAAACAACGTTAGTGCAAAACTATACTAAAAGTCAATCACATTTATCACCTCATCCAAAACATTCGCCCTTACTCTCAAAATCAGCCCAACAGGGCCGTGAGGTTAAGAATGGCGAACGCAATCGAGGTGAAACCTGAGTTGCTCCCGGTCAAGAGCTTTGCCGCCCGTTTAGGGGTTTCGGTCTGGACGGCAAGAGGCTGGTGCTATCGGGGCACGGTGGCCAGCGTAAAGATTGGCAGCAAGTTGCTGGTGCCAGCGGGTGAGGTTGAGCGGATCATCGCGGAAAACATGCGGCCACGGCTACAGGACGCGCAGTAATGACCGCCGAAACCTTCGCCGCGCTGGTGGAGGCCCGCCGCACAGGACAGGCCGCTGGACGGCAAAAATGTGCGGCGCTGGCGGAGCGCGCAGCGAACGCTCCTCCCGATCTGGCGACAGCGGCGCTTGAGTACGCGGCGTGCGGTTGGCTTGTGGTCCCGCTCCATTCGCCTAAGGCGCGCGGTTGCTCTTGCGGGCGGGCGGACTGCGCGAATCCGGGCAAACATCCCCGGACTCGCCGCGGCCTGAAAGATGCGAGCTGTGACGCTGACACGATCCGCGAATGGTGGAGGCGCTGGCCGGATGCAAATATCGGTATCGTGACCGGGCCAGAGAGCGGGATTCTCGTTTTGGACGTTGACGGCAAGCAAGGCGAGGAATCGCTGATCGAACTGGCGCGGCGCGGCTGCCGTCTCCCCGATACGTTCACTGCCCGAACCGGCGGCGGCGGGCAGCATCTCTACTTCCGTTGGCCGGAAGGCGCAGATGTGCGCAACTCTCAGAGCAAGATTGCTCCGGGGTTGGACATTCGCGGGCAGGGCGGTTATGTGGTCGCTCCGCCGTCTCTCCATGCGAGCGGCCAGCGGTATGAAGTGAACGAATCGGCCATCCCGCCGGCGCCATGTCCCGAATGGCTCCTATCCCTCATCCGATGCCCACCAGCGGCACAGGCACAACAAAGCGCACCAGCGGCGGGCGCGCCAATCGGTAAGGGGCAGCGGACGAACCGGCTCGTTTCGCTTGCCGGGTCCATGCACAAACGGGAGATGGCCCCGGCTGCTATCGAAGCCGCCTTGCTCGCAGAGAACGCGGCGAAGTGTTCCCCGCCGCTGCCAGAGGAAAAAGTCAAGGCCATCGCGCATGACATTCCCGCGCTGTATCCGAACCCTACGCCGGAGGAAAAACCATCTTTGAAACCTGATCTTGTCTGCCTTGCTGATGTTGAGGCGCGCTGTGTCGATTGGCTATGGGAGCCATTCGTCCCGCTCCGCATGTTGTCCATGATTAGCGGCGATCCGGGGGCCGGAAAGTCGTTTGTGGCGCTCGCGGTGGCCGCCGATCTCTCGCGGGGAAAGTTGCGCGATGGGCGAATTGTGGACCCCGCCAACACGCTCTATCTTACGGTGGAGAATCCGACAGCCGAAGTGATGCGTCCTCGCTTTGACTTGCTCGGCGGAGACCCGGCGCGTCTGCTACTGCTCCAGGGAGTGCATACGCTGGATGAGGGCGGAAGCGAGACGCGCCGCGCGGTCACGCTCGGAGATGTGGATTCGCTTGATGCGGCCATTCGGGAAACCGGAGCGCGATTGGTGATCGTGGACCCCATCCAGAGCTATCTGGGGGCGAGTGTGGACTTACACCGGGCGAACGAAACGCGCCCGATTATGGACGGTCTTGCACGTCTCGCAGACATTCACGGCTGCGCAATCTTGCTCCTCCGCCATCTCAACAAGCAGACCGGCGGCAAGGCAATCAATCGGGGGTTGGGCAGTATCGACTTGACCGGCGCGGTTCGCTCGGAGATGCTGGCCGGTTCGCTCCCCGACGATCCAGAGACGCGCGCCTTCATTCACATCAAGTCCAACGTGGGGCGAATCGGAAAGGCGCTCGGGTACGCTATCGACAGCCAGGGACGTTTGGCTTGGACAGGCGAGAGCGGGGTCACGGCGGCGGACCTATTGGCCGCCCCAATCGGACCTGGTGATCGCAAGCTCGCTGAGGCTGCGCAATGGCTCACGGAGCAATTGAAGACCGGCAGCCGTGAGCAAAAAGAAGTCCGGGAGATGGCGGAGCAAGCCGGCATCACCTATCCCACTCTACGCCGCGCGAAAGGTGCGCTCCAGGTTCGCTCTCACAAAGCTGGAATGTCCGGCCCGTGGATGTGGTCCCTGCCCGAAGGTGCTCACGATCACCCCGAAGGTGCTCAAGAAAACGCTGTGAGCGCCTTCGAGGAATTGAGCACCTTCGACAGCGAATGTGGAGGGCTGCTCCAGTGAGCGCAGCAAAGAGCTGGACTTACTGTTGTGGCACAGCCCGCATTCACCTGTGACGGCCGGATTTTCCGATAAAGTCACGCGCGCGCGAGGCGTGATGGCACGGCACAAGGTTACCGCATTGATTGCAAAGGACATTAAGGACGATTGTGCGGCAGCCTATAGAACGGCGTTCCTGAACAGTATGCGCGTGTGGGCGGAATTTTGCGGCTTCCCATAAAAAGGCGCTCCCGAACCCACTGGTAACAGTGTCCGAAACACTGCCGAATTCTGCGGTACTCCATAAAAAAGGAGGATTTCTAAACAGTGCGCGCGCGACGATCCGCACGATAATGCGAGCCCCTAAAAGGGCGCAAAATTCGAGTTTCGGGGGCAATACGCGGGCGAGCGTCCCACGCTCAGAACAGCGGAAAGAACAGGGGCCGATCGAGGAGCAACACGCGCGAGAGAGAGAGCTTGTGCCGGCATTGCTGCGCGGTGACCTGTGCCCCGTCTTTCAGGCGGGAGTAGACCGAGCATGAGGGGCAGCGTGTTTCAAAACGGTCCTTTTAATCGGACTCGTTACACGGATGAGTCTGGCAGGGTCGATACTGCGGATGGTTTGGAAGCCAGGTCGGAACCGCAGTGCTTGCACTTTAGGGCCGCCCGCTTGATTGTCTCAGCACAAAACGGACATTGCACCTCGTCAGATTCCACAATAACCGCCGTCCCAACAGCCTTCAAAACCTCGTAGGATATGAGCGTCATGCCCCGGCTGTATGTCACATTGATGACCGCGTTAGCACCCAGCTTAGACGCCTCCTCTTGCAACCTGAAATTCACATCTTCGATTGTCGGAGATTTAGTGAACACCGCTCCCTTGGAAACCTTTGCGGTTATTTCCCCGCGTATTTTGTACGGCTGCGTGATGCCGCCGGCATGAATTGCAATATCGGTAATCCTCATGTTTCTCGCTCCCGTATGTTGAGTTTTGCGGCAATCTGGCGCTAGTTGAGAACACGCCGGAAGCAGCGCCATTTTTATGGCCAGAGTGCGGGGTGTGTCACGGCGTATACATGATGCAAGACTCCATGCTGTGATGCTTCGCATACTTGGCTCGCGCTTTCCCGTCTGGAAACTTTGGAAGATGGAGCACAGGGACGCAAAGATAATCCTCCGGGGAGCCCACAAAGCGCTGGAAAACAACTCGCTGGATGGGGATTATGTGGCGCAGCCGGAAATGGATCACAGTCCCGACTTTGAGATTGTATGGAAGAGGCGCATCGTCTAACGGGACCAATGCAAATCCAGTTTCTAGTCCATTGGAATGATCGAGGTCAACCGGAAGGCATTCCTCGCACCCGTACTGAATCTGCCGGCCAGATTTCAGGGTGACAAAGTAAATGAGGCCCACCCCCTCATGGCAATCAACACTCGTGGGGCTCGTGTCGCACCATGCGCTATAGGTAGTCCCGTCTGCGGTGGTTGCGCTCTGGTGATAGGTTCCAAGCTGGCTGCTTCCCAGAGTGCCCTCCAGTTCATAAATTGGCGGCGTCTCCAGGGTTGACGAATCGGCGTTTTTGTGGCTCTTCGCCTGCACAGTCTGGGTAACGGATAGAAACGTCGCCATGCACAAAACAGCGTACAGAACAGCAAGATGCTTCATCTCTCTGCCCTTTCAGAAAGCCCAGCAGCGCCCTTTGCGTTGCGGACATAATGGCCTGCTCACCGGGACAATACCACAAATAATACTCGCAGTCTCTAGTGATCTAGGTATCAATTCCTGACACTTTTGGGGTGGGGAAGAACATCCAAACCACCCTCGGAGCGCGTATTCGCAAACTGCGAAAGGCTCAGGAGTGGTCCCAAGAGCGGTTGGCGGAATCCAGCGGTATGCACTGGACGTACATCGGCCAGGTGGAGCGGGGAGAGCGAAACCTCACTCTCCAGAGCATTCAGGCCATTGCCAAGGCGCTGAATCTCAAGATTTCGGAACTGTTTCGCGGGGTGGACTGACGCCCGATCATGCCTCCATTTTTGGCTTTGGCTGGGGCAATGTGGATTCGGTCTCACTCCAGACTGTCGGAATGATCGCAAAATCCGGTGACGCTGTGGTGACTAAGCCGGGTCCAAACGGAAGAAAACCCTGCACCCTGCTACAAGGTACAAATTCGCTCAATCCCCGCGCCGTTACTAGCGAATTGTGCGATTTACTCAACCCATGCAAATCCTGCTAAACACCTATCGGACCCGCTTTCACGGCGATAACACGGGTTCAAATCCCGTCGGGGACGCCAAACAAGTCAACTTATGATCGGTCAGGCCTACCAGACTTTGGCGAGGTTCGCCAGACTTTGGCGATAGTCTTCAGCGCCGATCCTGCTCCGCACGCCGAATTCCCCAAGCAGCGTGATCATCTGCCCCACGGGCAGGCCGGCCACTTTGGCTGCTTTGCCCAGCGAGGCTTCGCCCTTCCTGTACTTCTCCACGGCAAGCAGTATTCTGCCTCGTGTCACCAGATCGCGCACAGCTTTCGACAAGTCGCTCCGCTCTTCCATCGTCATCGCGGAAAGGAATTCAAAGTTTTCCCGGTCCATCCGGATGCTCATCGTTTTAGTCATGGCTGTTCCTCCATTCGCAGTCTGGCATCTTCTAAAATCGCGTCTTTATACCATCCATACTCGGCAAGCGCCGAGAGCTTTATCAGTGCGTCGCTGCGGCCAATCAGGCCCTTTTGAAGGCTTCGTACCAGAATACCGACCGCCGTTGTGAACGGGACTCCAGCCAGTTTGCAGGCATTTATTCCGTTCTTGTCGTCGATGCCAACCAAGAGAGCCCCTTCCTGCAGCGCCAGGGCAATGGCTTCGGATTCGCCCCTGCCCAGGCTGAAGTCTTCTTCCAGTTTCGCGACCAGCCTTCTGTTCCTTACGCTCCTCACTTTGATTCTGGACTCGTCCAGAGTCTTGCGAATGATCAGCGAATCGAGCGTCTTCTTTCCGCCGCAGCATTCATCTTCAACCGCTTTCGGAATCGCGATCTCCATGTCGATGTCCGTCAAAAACGGATCCAGCAGTTCGATTTTCGCGATCAGGATCAGCGTCGATGAGTCGAAGACGAACATTATGACAAATTATTACATCTGCAATCATACCCCAATGCCCCATTGAATGCAATCCGGCTCAGTTCTGCGCAGGAGGATTCGTGGTTGAACGTCCTCTTGTCGATAGCCCGCCTAATCAACTGTGGCTGTTGAACCAGTCGATGGCGAGTTGAGTATATTGGCCGACCTCGATGATGTAGCCGTCGGGATCGCGCATGTAGCAGCGCCATTCCCAGCCGTCAGGGTTGGCCAATGGCTCGGTAAGAAACACCGCGCCCTTGTCGCCCCATTCTTTGTAGCAGGCCCAGATGTCGGCGACCCGCAAATTCAGGAAGCTGTTCACTCGGTTCAGATCCGACGGTGTTTCAAGAATGACCTCTGGTTTGTCGGGAGTCGGGCCACCCCCGCAATTGAGAATGATCCACGTATTCTCGAGCTTGATGTAGCAGGGATCTTCCGGCTTGATCAGTTTCCCGCCAAGAATTCGGACATAGAAGTCCCGCGATTTTTCCTGGTCCTTCACGGTGAAGAAGTGAGCTGCGAAAAAGCCCACCTGCGCAATCGGCGCGTCAGGTAGATTCATGCGGTGCCTCCTGTTGGGGATGAATTGGGGTGCTGCTGGAAACGCCTACAGTCTAAAGGAAGGCTAAGGCAGTGAAGAAGACCGCATAAGAATTCGCCCACCCATAAACATCCGTGGGTGGGCGATCTTGTGTGGGGTGAATGCGCAATCGCGCGGCTTCCGGGTGAGCCTTTCGCGTAAGCTGGGACTTGTCGGGTGAAGATTGAGCCGGCGCAAGATGCAGGAATATTGACCAGGGAGCAAAGGGGACTGCGACGGTGAGACGATATGGAATCTGTTTGGTAGTTGTGCTGTTGTGCGCCCTTCAGTGCCATGCCTATGAAGGATCGCACCATGCCGGCCCGGCCTCGCTTGACAGCACGTCAAGGGCACAGTTCCAGAAGATGATGGATGCCAACGAGAAACTCTGGGATGACAGCACAAAGCTGGTTCATGCCCCGGGGTACGTCGCCGGCAAGCGCTATCCCGGCGACTACAAGGAAGACCATCACTACTTTGAAAAGTGCTGTTCCAAGGTGCGTGAAACCGCGCAATATGCGCTGGACCTGCTTTACCGGGACGCTCCGGGTGACCGGCAGAGAGCCGCCGATGCGCTGCATGCCGTGCTGAAGACGCAGTATGTGACGCCGGGCGTGCGCTGGTACGGAACCTTCAAAAGGACGCCGGAGGAGCCCGATCCAGGGCCGGATGCGGTGATGTGGCAGGACTACGACCCCAACTGGCGTGAGTTTATCGGCACCATCTTTCAGATGATCCTCATCGAGTATCCCGACCGCATCCCGCAGGAACTCGCCCAGCGGCTCTTGAGGTCAATCGAAACGGCTGTAGCCGGCGAGAAGGCGGAGGGACGGCTGGTGCCGGCCTATACCAACCCTTCGCTGATGTACGGCATCCTGTGGGATTTCGCCTCCGCGCACAACCCGCAGACCGGGTGGCGGCTGGAGTCCGGCGACTGGATCGAGAGCGTCTACAGCCTGTTCAGAAAGTACGATGCCTTCAGCGAATTCAATTCGCCCACGTATGACGGCGTAGACCTGTACGCGCTGGCCCTGTGGCGGGAGTACGGCTCGACCGAGCGCATCCGCATGCAGGGCAGCTATATGGAAGCGGCCCTGTGGGAGGACATCGGCAACCTGTTTCAACCCGAACTTCACACCGTATCGGGACCCTATGACCGCTCGTATGGCATGGAGAACACCGGGGACGGGCTGGCGTCGCTGATGCGTTTTGCCCGCGACGAGCAAGGGGCGCCGCTGCAGTTGGATGCCAGCAGGATTCCACCCGGCTTCTCCACTCCGCTGGCCATTCTGGGAACGCGCATTCCCGGCGACGTGCTGACGAGGATGCAGACGTTCCAAGGCGAGCACATGGTGCGCAAGCAGATTACCGACCAGCGCACCGCGACGGCATGGATTGGGAAGAACGTGGTCTTCGGCGGCGAAGCCTCCGGCAAGACCAAGAATGTTGGACACAATTCGCAGTATC
>Ga0326728_10025545_pt1 | contig 10560 bp, 7 predicted proteins | sample MB3enrmetagenome_FD_207602 | JGI IMG/M metagenome (GOLD analysis project Ga0326728, IMG submission 207602) | Lab enriched peat soil microbial communities from McLean, Ithaca, NY, United States - MB31MN | ecosystem: Environmental > Terrestrial > Soil > Wetlands > Peat | place: USA: New York...
GCCGCGCCGACGAGCAGCAGCGCGCGCGCGCCGCGGGCGAGGACGGACACGCGGGAAACCGGGGCGGCGAGGATCATGCTGCGGACTCGGACGTTGCTTGACGCGAAAGGCGGATCAGCGGCGCTGTTTACCCCACTGCGCATCGCAGCGCCACCGCGTCGCTCGGTACGCGCGCGATGGATGCATTAGAGGGGCGGATTGTGGCGGCAGGGCGCCGAAAGCCAGGGCGGCGGCGCGATTGGCCGCCTCAATCGGCGTTGGCGGCGTAGGCGGTGGCGACCCGGCCAATCGGCCCCGCGCCGAGCGCATGGACTTTGCGCGCCGCGCCGTCGACGATCTCGAAGGCCTTGCGGTCGGCGAACAGCGCCGACAACATCATCGCATTGATCTTGTGTCCCGGACGGTAAGAGCGATAGCAGCCGACGATCGGCGCGCCAGCCAGAGCAAGGTCGCCGACCGCATCGAGCGCCTTGTGGCGGACGAACTCGTCGGCGTAGCGCAGGCCCTCGGGATTGAGAATCGCGTCGCCGTCGATCGCAATCGAATTCTCCAGCGACGAGCCGAGCGCGAACCCGGCCTGCCACAGCTTCTTGACATCGTTGACGAAGCCAAAGGTGCGCGCGCGGGCGATGTCGCGGCGGAAAACCGCCGGATCGACGTCGAAGGCGCGCCGCTGGCGGCCGATGGTCGGCGCGTCGAAGTCGATCTCGACGTCGAGCCGGAGGCCGCGACCGCCGGGGGAGAGTTCGGCATAGGCCGGCCCGCTCTCGATCCGCACCGGCTTGACGACGCGGATGACGCGGCGAAGCCGCCTCTGGTGGGCGAGGCCGACCGAATCGATCGCCGATACGAACGCCGCCGCCGACCCGTCCATGATCGGAATTTCCGCGCCGTCGATCTCGACCAGCGCGTTGTCGACGCCGAGGCCGGCGAGCGCCGCCATCAGGTGCTCGACCGTCGCCACCGCCGCGCCGGTCGAATCGCCGAGCACGGTGCATAAAGCGGTCTGGGTGACGTTCGACCATTTCGCCTCTATGAGGCGCTCGCGCCCGTTGGGCAGGCCGGTGCGGAGAATGACCACGCCGGAATCGACGTCGGCGGGATGGAGAACCACGCGGGCGGGCGCCGCTGAATGAACGCCGTAGCCGCTGATCTCGACCCGGTCGCGAAGCGTCGTCTGCAAGCCGAATTTCATACGGTAGTCGTCCCCACAGACACATTCAGCCGGTTCTGTTCGTCCGACGGCTCCGACGTCTATCGCGTCGTTGCGTCGTTCGCCCCGGCCGAACTGCGCTTACGGCGTTTCCGTCAGCTCAATGTCAGCCGCGGGGACCATATGCGGGCCGCCGCGCGCGGCCAAATCACCTTTCGTGTACAAACGTTACACGCTTTATCAACCATCATTAATGCAAATATAACAATATCTTAGGCGTGGAATTGACTGTGCGTAAGGCACGGCGGCGCCGCAACGGAAAAACGACCGCGACGAACGCCGCGGCCGTCAGATTTCCAATTCGCCGATTCGCTCAGTTCGATTGCCGGCGGAGGAAGGCCGGGATCTCGAGCTGATCATCCTCGAGCGAGGCGGACCGGGCCGGCGCGCGGCCGTGCGGGTCGAGCTGGCCCTGGACCGGACGCGGCGCGGCCGGCCGGGGCTGAGGCCGCCCGTATTCGGCGTGAACCGCGGCGGCGGTCGGCCGCGGCGGGGCGAGCGCGACGGCAGGGGCGGGGATCGCGCGCGGCAGCGGCGCCTCGTCCTCGTGGCGGCTGACGCCGAAAGCGGCGAGCTTCTCCAGCAGCGACCGGCGGCGCGTCTCGACCGGCTGCGCGACGCCTTGCGCTTCGGCGCGGTGGGCGCGCAGCTGGTTCTGCGCGATCGGCGGCAGCTCGTCGATCTGCGGCATGCGCGGGGCGCGCAGCGCCGGCTGTTCGGGCGCCGGCGGAATGAACTCGCGCTCGATCGGCTCCTCCTCGCGCGCCGGCGCCGCCGGCTCGACAAAGGCGGTTGAACGCGGCGCGACCGGCCTGATCTCGACGTCGTCGAGCGCCGCCGAGGCGGCGAGCGGAGTCGGCTGGACCGGTTCCTCCGGCGCGATCGCGGCGGGCGACGGGCGCGGCGGAACGACGCGCGCGCGGGCGGCCATTTCGGCGCGCGGCGGCGACCCGACCGGCTCGATCTTGTCGATCGTCGCCTGGTCGATGCCGGTGGCGACGACCGAGACGCGGACGACGCCGTCGAGCGCCGAGTCGAAGGTGGCGCCGAGGATGATGTTGGCCTCCTCGTCGACTTCCTGGCGGATGCGGCTCGCCGCTTCGTCGACTTCGTAGAGCGTGAGGTCGTTGCCGCCGGTGATCGAGATCAGCAGACCGCGCGCGCCCTTCATCGAGGTCTCGTCGAGCAGCGGATTGGCGATCGCCGCCTCGGCGGCCATCACCGCGCGGCGCTCGCCGCTCGCTTCGCCGGTGCCCATCATCGCCTTGCCCATCTCGCCCATGATCGAGCGAACGTCGGCGAAGTCGAGGTTGATCAGGCCTTCCTTGACCATCAGGTCGGTGATGCAGGCGACGCCCGAATAGAGCACCTGGTCGGCCATGGCGAAGGCGTCGGCGAAGGTCGTCTTCTCGTTGGCGACGCGGAACAGGTTCTGATTGGGAATGACGATCAGCGTGTCGACGCACTTCTGCAACTCGGCGATGCCGCCGTCGGCCAGACGCATGCGGCGCGCGCCTTCGAAATGGAACGGCTTGGTGACGACGCCGACGGTGAGGATGCCGAGCTCGCGCGCGACGCGGGCGACGACCGGCGCGGCGCCGGTGCCGGTGCCCCCGCCCATGCCCGCGGTGACGAAGGCCATGTGCGCGCCGGAGAGGTGATCGCGGATCTCCTCCATCGCCTCCTCGGCGGCGGCGCGGCCGACTTCCGGCTTCGAGCCGGCGCCGAGCCCCTCCGTCACCTGCAGGCCCATCTGGATGACGCGATCGGCGCGCGAGGAAGCCAGCGCCTGCGCGTCGGTGTTGGCGACGACGAAGTCGACGCCCGACAAGCCGGACACAATCATGTTGTTGACCGCATTGCCGCCGGCGCCCCCGACCCCGCAGACGATGATGCGCGGCTTGAGCTCCCGCAGTTCGGGCGCCTTCAGATTGATCGACATAGCTGGCCTCATCTCTTGGACGCCCGCTGGCGCCGGTTTGAACGCATGGATCCCTCACTCGCGCCACGCCGCAGATTGCCGACGACGCGACTCAAAAGCTTTCTTTCAACCATCGCCCGACTCGCGCGACATAGCCGTCGTCGCCGCTCGTCGCGCGATCGGCGCGGCGCGGCTCGAAATGTTCGATTCCCGCCACCTGCGGATAGACCATCAGGCCGACCGCCGCCGCGAAGGCGGGGCTCTTGGCCGATTCCGGCAGTCCTTCGACGCCGAGCGGCCGGCCGATGCGCGCCTGGCTGGAGACGATCGCGCGCGCGAGCTCGGGCAGCCCGGTCAACTGACAGCCGCCGCCGGTCAGCACCAGCCGCCGCCCGGCATGGATGCCGTGGCCGGCCGCCTTCAGCCGGTCGCGGGTCAGCTCGAGAATCTCTTCGACCCGCGGGCGGACGATGCGCACCAGTTCCGACTTGGGCACGTGGGTCGAATGGTCCATGTCGTCGCCGACGCGCTGCAGCGCGATCGAATCGCGCTCGTCCGAAGGCGAGGCGATGCACGCGCCGTAGAGGGTCTTGAGCCGTTCGGCGTCGGCGAGACTGACCGACAGGCCGCGCGCGACGTCCTTCGTCACATGCGCGCCGCCGACCGCGATCGCGTCGACGTGGACGAGACGGCCGCCGGCGAACACGCCGATCGTCGTCGAGCCGGCGCCGAAATCGACCAGCGCCGCGCCCATCTCGACCTCGTCGTCGACCAGGGTCGACAGGCCGGCGGCGTAGGGCGTCGCGACCATCGCCGCGACGCCGAGGTGGCAGCGTTCGATCGCCAGCATCAGGTTGCGCGCCGCGGCGGCGTCGCAGGTGGCGACGTGCATTTCCGCGCCGAGCTCGTCGCCGATCATGCCTTTGGGGTCTCTGACGCCGGCTGCGCCGTCGAGCCAGAAGCCGGTCGGCGCCGCATGCAGCACCGCGCGGCCGGCGTAGGAGCCCGCCGCCGAGGCCGCCTGGAGCACGCGATGGATCTCGCTCTGGCCGACCGCGGCGCCGCGCAGCGCGATCTTGGCGTCGAACAGTTGCGACGACAGCCGGCCGCCCGACATGTTGACGACGACGCTGTCGACCTCGACCCCCGACATCCGTTCGGCCGCGTCGATCGCCAGGCGGATCGCGCTCTCCGCCGCGTCGAGATCGACGATCGCGCCGGCCTTGACTCCGCGCGAGCGCTGGTGGCCGATGCCGAGCACGCGGCAGCGATGCGTGCGGTCGGGCAGCGCCTCGGAGGCCGAAGTCGGCGTCAGCCGGGCGATCAGGCTGACGACTTTCGACGCGCCGACGTCGAGCACCGACAGGACGGCCGACTTCTTCGGCGGCAATTGCCGCATGCGGGGCGTGAGGGGCCGAAAGGTCATGCCGACCCCGCCTTCTTCGGCTTCTCCGCCGCTGCGCGCGCGGCGGCCGCCTCCTCGGACAGGCGGGCGAAGACCTTGCCCGGGACGCGCAGGTCGACCGAGAGGATGTCGCGGTCGAGGATGCGCGACTGGCGCTGCAGCGTCAGCAGCGTCGCCATCGCCGCCTGCGGATCGTCTTCCGGCAGCTTGACCTCGACGCCCGAGCGCATCTTGAGGCTCCAGCGCCGGTCGCCGACCAATATGCCGGCGAGAATTTTCGGCCTCAGCTCGGCCGAGGCGTCGAGCAGCGCGGCGAACTCGCCGACGCGTTCGTTGGCCCCGTCGCCGACCACGAACGGCAGCGCCGCGTAGCGGCCGTCGTTGGCGGTGTCGATCACCGTCCCGTCGGCGGCGATGGCGGTGAGCTCGCCGTTCTTCTGCCACAGCGCGGCGGGCGCGCGTTCGACGATGTCGATGACGATGCGGTCGGGGTAGAGCTTGCGCACGCTCGCCTGCTTGATCAGCGGCAGCGCCTCGAGATTCTTGCGCGCCTGGACCGCGTCGAAGAACGGCAGCGAAGACTTGGCGCTGAGGCCGGCGAGAGCGAGGATTTCGCGCTCGCCGATCTGCGACTGGCCGGAAATGGTGACTGCGGCGACGCCGAAGCCGAGCGCGCGCGCGGCATAGTCGCCGACGCCGCCTTCGCTCGCGGCGAAGGCTTCGTATTCGCCGCCACGCATCGCGCCAGCCACGGCGACGCCGCCGAGCAGCGCGACGGCGAGGACGAGACCGACGCCGCGCGGCGCCGGCTTGGCGAGATGCAACGTCCAGCGCGTCGCGCCGCGGCGGGCGCGCTCGCCGCGCAGCAGGACGCGGGCGGGCGCGGCTGCAGGCCGGGCGAGCGGCAGCACAGGCTGCGCCCCCAGCCGCAGGCCATACGTGCCGCTCAACGATTGCACGAAGCGTCCTCCACCATCCATTCCACCAACTCGCCGAACGACAGGCCGGCGTAGGCCGCCATGTCCGGCACCAGCGACGTTTCGGTCATCCCCGGCTGCGTGTTGACCTCCAGGCAGACCAGCTCGCCGGATTCCCCCTTCGATTCGTCCAAGCGAAAATCGGCCCGGCTAACCCCGCGGCAGCCCAGCGCGCGATGCGCCCTGAGGGTCAACTCTTGAACCTCATGGTAAATTTTCGGTTTAATTTTCGCCGGAAGGACGTGAACGGAGCCGCCCTTCGCGTATTTTGCGTCGTAGCCGTAGAACGCTTCGGAGACCGGCTGGATTTCGATGATGTCGAACACCCGGTCGCCCATCACGGCGCAGGTCAGCTCCTTGCCGTCGACGAACCGTTCGGCGAGCAGCCGGTCGCCGTAGGGCCAGTCGGGACGGCCGACCTCCTGGGGCGGATGGGCGCGGCCCTCCTTGACGATCACCACCCCGAACGACGAGCCCTCGTCGATCGGCTTGAGCACGTAGGGCGGCTCGAGCGCATGACGGAGCGCCGCCTCGTGGCGGTCGACCACCCGGCCGGGCGCGACCGGCACGCCGGCCGCCTGGAGAACGAGCTTGGCGAGGTCCTTCTGCATCGCCAGCGCCGAGGCGAGCACGCCGGAATGGGTGTAGGGGATCTGCAGGACTTCCAGGACGCCCTGGATCGCGCCATCCTCGCCGCCGCGGCCGTGCAGGGCGTTGAAGGCGACGTCGGGCCCGAGGCGGGCGAGGGTGGTGGCGATGTCGCGGTCGACGTCGACCCGGCTGACGCGATAGCCGCGCGCCTCCAGCGCATCGGCGCAGCCGCGGCCGGAATTGAGCGAAACCGGCCGTTCGGCCGACCAGCCGCCCATCAACACCGCTACGTGTTTCATCGCCCCTCCGAGGCCGGTTGCAGCGCCGGTTAAGGCACGATTAATGCGGTCCCGTTAAGGCCGCGTTAACCGGCCCGGCCTGCGCGAGGCTTGTGAAGCAGTTTCTGATGGCGATTCAGGGGTCGCCGAACGGCCAGGGCGCTCCGCTGTTCGCTTGACGCGACCCTCCCCCCTCGCCGTAGCGGCCGAGCGCCGTCGGATCGGCGTGGCGCCAGTTGGCGACAGCGGTCCCCGCCTTGCGAACGACGGGCACGCCGGCCCCGCGCGGGCGCGACAGACCCGTTCGGCGAGCAAGCCTTTTCAAACGGCTAGGCGCCATTTTGCGCGCTTTTCGGCGCGCGTCGCAAAGGGGCGAGGGCGGCCAAAGAAACGGGCAAATACGGTCCTGTCACCGTAAACCCCAAAGAAACGGGCAAATACGGTCCTGTCACCGTAAGCCCACGCTTTCGGAGCGCGATTCTCTGCGTATCCTCGCAGTGCTCGAAAATCCGCCCGCCGCCGCCGAGCGCCTCGTGCGGGCCGCGAAGGCCGGCTTCGTGCTGCCGATCGTCGCCAACGCCGACGCGCTCAAGCGCGGGATTTAGGCCGACTTCTGCGCCTGGATTCTGCAACAAGAAACGCCTGCAAATTCAACGGCGCGCGCGTGTTGCAGAAACCTTGATTTCTGCACGTGCTCAAAATTGACGTCAATCCGCAAGTGACAAACGGTCTTTTCGATATGAAGAGACGCTGAGGTCAAAAAACATCGCCCTCAGACGTTTTACGATCCGCGAAAAATATTTCGGGGGATTCTGGATATAGACAGGCAACACTTGGCCTGTCTCGATCTGGTGCATCTCGCGAAGTCGGGCATATTCGTTGGCGAAACGTGAGGCAAGACACCCGCCTTGCAATGAGAGAGTGCCTTGCCCGCGCTTCTGGCTCCCCGAGGGGTCGGGGTGCTGAAACATCCCGACCCTGAGCCTCGCTCAGAATTGACGCGCCGCGTCCCCTCGTCAAGCGGGGACGACCCCACAATGTATCCGCTGCGGGTGTCTTATGCACCGCTCTCGCCCCGTTCACTTTCAAGAGGGAGGAGCTCACGTTGGAAGTTAACCTCGTTAAGGATGTAATTGCCCCGTGTGCAACATTCGCGGTCGCAATCGCGGCAATCGTGATTAGCTACACCCAAGCACGCACTGCAAGTGCCAAACTTATCTTCGACGTCTTTGGCAAGCGCTACGAGGTTTATGAGGCCACGAGAGAGCTTATTGATCGCGTTAAGGGTCAACACCACGCAGCATTACACCCTACCGAATTGCGAATATTATACCTCAAGATCGGCGAGGCGTGTTTTTTCTTTGATCGTTCAACTCAAGAGTTCCTAAAGGAGGTCCGGGTTGTTTCTGAACGTATTTTATTAACACGTGATCGACGTAAAATACTCGATGGCAGAAGTTCGGACGAGGCGGAATGGCTCGCCCTTGGCAAAGAACTTTCTGCCGACGATGCAAGGCTTTCCGAGATGTACGGCCAGTTGCTAACCACCTTTGAGCGGACGATGGCACTCACTGAGCTGACGGAAACGCGCTCATGGGTCAAATCCATTTGGCACTTCATCGAAACCAGTCATGTTTAGTTGACTACCAGCCTCCCCCATGTCGGCAATACTTTTTTGCACGTACGGCATCCCTCGTTGTAACTGTTTCCAAACATCCACCCCTCTGTCATACAGAGGCGGGCGGATAAAAGCCTGAAGCGTGAATAGCCACGGGAGCGAGCCGGTTATTGCCAATTGCTGATTATTTTTGTGCATCGTTGCCAGCACGTCTTCTAACGTCGGACAGATCATCGGATGGCGAATAAAGACTTTCTCAGGAATAAGAAAATCACACGAAAACGACGCGCTCAACTCATGACGTTGATGCGTCACCAAGGCAACGACAATTCCCATACGATAATCGGGCAGCTGCCGCTTGGCACGTAGCCATTCATCCATTTTACGGGCCTGTGAACCTACCGCCCAATCTTCCAACATCTGGCGAGCAAATTTTAGCATCGTCATGTGATCCATTGGGGGAATTGATAAGGCCGCCGGTGATTTTGGATCGAGAGACGAAGGCTGTCATATCAAAGTCGCATAAGCTCAATTCCGTAAATTCGCACCGCTCCGCGCCGCTGTCCACGCCGCAAAGAGGCCGCGCCGCCGAGGCGCGGCCTTCGTCTCGGTTAATATTCCTCGGCGAGCATGATCGTGAGAACGCGCGTCGTCTTGGTCGGGTTGGCGGGGTCTTCGCAGCCGTGCAGCATGTCAGGCGCGTAGTCGTCGATCTTCCATCGGAACACGCCGGCGTTCTGGAGCGCGCGGCGTTTGCCTGGAATCGCTTGCTGCCTGCGCCCTCATCCTGAGCCGCCGGCGTAAGCCGGCGAGTCGAAGGATGCTCCAAGACGCGCGTTAACCCGATCCCTGGAGCATCCTTCGAGGCCCTCGCTGGCGCGAGGGCGCCTCAGGATGAGGTCCGCGTAAACCCAAATGCGCCATGCTCTAGCCCGGCGCGGGCGAAAACGAAGCGAGAATGGCCTTCCCCTCGCCCCGTCGAGGCTTGACGGGCGCGCCGAGACGCCCCACGTTGGGATGGGGAATGTTGGGGAAGACACCGTCCGCAGTTAAGCCTTTGGCGCCACGCGGCACAGGCTCCGATGGTTCAAGGCTCCATCAGAGAGGCAACATTCCTCCCGCCCTTCCGTCGCCCGGAGCGGTCCGCTTTCCTGTGGAATCGGCAATCCCCGCTCGCCTGCCGGATTCCCGCGTCGCAATTCGAAATCTTCTTGGTCCGCCGTCCCTGATCCGCGCTCGGCGTCCACCGCCCGTCGAAAGACGGGCGTCCCTTCGAACGTCCTTTGGCCAGGCTCGCTTCGCGGCTCGCGCCGCCCGGCTCGCCACCCAAATGCCGCAATGGTCCGATCAGGTGCCGAGCCCTATGACCGACAGCGCCCTGCCGACGACTTCGCCGCCCCGCCTGCCGGAGACGCAGCGGCTTCCGGGCGTTCTCGCCCGCTATCGCGACCCCAAACTGGCGTGGAGCCTCACTGAAATCGCCGTCACCTTCGCGCCCTTCGCCGCGCTTTGGGCGGGTATGTGGGCGCTGATGCATGTCAGCTATTGGCTGACCCTCGCGCTTGCTCTGCCGGCGGCCGGATTTCTGGTGCGGCTGTTCATGATCCAGCACGACTGCGGTCACGGCGCCTTCTTTCGCCATCGCGCGATCAACGACTGGGTCGGGCGACTGTTCGGCGTCGTCACGCTGACCCCCTACGACTATTGGAAGCGCACCCACGCGGCCCATCACGCCACCGCCGGCAACCTCGACCGCCGCGGCTTGGGCGACATCGTGACGCTGACGGTGGCGGAGTATCTGGCTCTCAGTTGGCGCGGGCGGCTCCGCTACCGGCTCTATCGCCATCCGCTGGTGATGTTCGGCCTCGGGCCCACCTTCCTCTTCCTGCTGCAGCATCGCGCGCCGCTCGGCCTCATGCGCGCCGGCTGGAAGCCGTGGCTCTCCACCATGTCGACCAATTTGGGGATCGCGGCCATCGTCGCCGGGCTGATGTGGCTGATCGGCCCCGGCCCCTTCCTGATGATCCACGGGCCGGTCTTCATGCTCGCCGCGACGATCGGCGTCTGGCTGTTCTACGTCCAGCATCAATTCGAGAACACGCACTGGGCGCACGAGACGCAGTGGAGCCTGCCCGAGGCGGCGCTGCACGGCTCCTCGTTTTACGACCTGCCGATGGTGCTGCGCTGGTTCAGCGCCAATATCGGCGTGCACCACGTCCATCACCTCGCCAGCCGCATACCCTTCTACCGCTTGCGCGAAGTGCTGCGCGACTATCCGGAGCTCGGCGCGATCGGCCGCGTGACGCTATGGCAAAGCCTGCGCTGCGTGAACTACACGTTGTGGGACGAGGACGCGCAGCGGCTGATTTCGTTCGGCGAATTGCGCAAGAAGCTGCGGAGAACTGGCGCGGGGACGTGATCTCAATCGCAGAAAACTCTGACCCCCGTCATGGCCGGGCTTGTCCCGGCCATCCACGCCGCCGAGCTGCCGCTCCGCAAGATGCAACGCCGCGCATTCGCAGGCTCTTTCGGAAGAATGGATTCGGCGTCGCCACGT
>Ga0326728_10025547_pt1 | contig 10560 bp, 11 predicted proteins | sample MB3enrmetagenome_FD_207602 | JGI IMG/M metagenome (GOLD analysis project Ga0326728, IMG submission 207602) | Lab enriched peat soil microbial communities from McLean, Ithaca, NY, United States - MB31MN | ecosystem: Environmental > Terrestrial > Soil > Wetlands > Peat | place: USA: New York...
GGCCTTTGGCGGTAAGCCTAAGTCTTGGCGGACCTGTTCCTCGGTTGCTCGATGTTCGATATTTATTTGTTCAGCTTCACTACACGAAATGAACCTGCCTCCCTCCACTCCCGACATGGAAGTACCAGGAATAATGTACCCACGTCGATTCTGTTCATCTCTTATCTTATTTTCAATCTTATACTCTTCCGTATCTATACTTTCTGCGAGTCGTTTTAGCCATTCAACGTTGACGTCCGACTGTATCCTCAGCTTAGCTTCCGGATTATATTCCTCGGGGAATTCCTTCCGCAGCCATGTAATCATGTGCATGTATCCGCCTTTGTTTTGGGCGTACTCAAACATTTTGTCTTCCAAGATATCCTTACCCTTCAATTTGAATTCCCTGATCCCGTCTCGAAATCTTTCGTCTTGCTGATAATGCCGTTCAAAGGTTGTCATAGCGATTCCGACGCTATCACATAAAGCCCGGTCAATTTATTCATTCAATACTCCTTTCAAAAATTGTGTCCAAATTGTGCCAGCAAAAGGCAAAAAGTGGGCCAAGACTGGAAAAAATAGGCCAAGGGCTAATTTGCATGGGGGTCGTATTTCCGTCGGGAAACGGGTTTTATGCTAGAATCTGGCTGACTAGCCCCTGAGCTTTCAAGGCTGTAGGACGGGTTCGAATCCCGTTGGGGGCAGGTTGCTCACATGAACCTTCAAAATAAAGTCGCGTGGATCACCGGCGGCGCGCGCATGGGGGCGGCCGTTGCCCGAGCTCTTTCTCAAAAGGGTTGCCGGATCATCCTGACCTATCGGAAGTCCAAGAAAACAGCCGAGGACACTGTCCGGCGGCTGATCTCGGAGGGCGGAGAGGCGCTTGCTCTTCCGTGCGACCTCACCCAGCTCAGGCAGATCGAACGAACGGCGCGCCGGATCGTTCGGGCGTACAAGAGCCTGGATATCCTGGTCAATCTCTCTTCGATCTACAAAAAGTCTCCGTTGTTGAACGCCAAGCGTGCCGCCGGCGCATGGGACGAGCACTTCAAAGCCAACGCGCAGAGCGCTTTTCAGCTTTCGCTTGCGGCGGCACCTTGGATGAAACGGGCCGGCGGAGGTCGGATTGTGCACGTTTCGGACTGGACAAGCGCCAGCGGGCGGCCCCGCTACAAAGACTACGCGCCCTATTATGTGTCCAAGGCGGCCATCAAGGGTGTCGTGGAATCCCTGGCGCTTGAATTGGCCCCGAAGGTCCTCGTCAATGCCATCGCGCCAGGGCCGATCCTTCCGCCGCCGGGTTTGAGCGCACGGGAGTATCGCGCGGTCATCGACGCGACGCCGCTCGCCCAGTGGGGGGGAGCGGAGGAAATCGCGAAGGCGGTCCTCTTTCTTATGGAAACCGATTTCGTCACCGGGGAGACGGTTCGGGTCGATGGCGGCAGACATCTTTATTAAAGGGAGGAACGATGAAGCGCAGTCGGGCGTCGTGGTCTAATTTTACGGATGTGGTCGAGGGACCCTGCGCGGTCTGCGGGGTTGAGGTGCGCTATGTGATCCCGAATGACCGCCCGGATCCGGCTTTCCTTTACCACTCGACATGTGACGTGATGCCGGTTCTGCGGGAAAAACTAAAGGCAGCGACGCCTCCGCCGCTGCCTCCAGAAGAAACGATTCGTTTTAGGAAACCTGCCGCTCAGTAGCCAAACCCCACAGGTTCATCGATGTGCCGATCGAGCCATTCCGCGATATCTTCTTTGGTGTCCGCACTTGTACGCTTGCCAACCATCCTGCCATTTTCGAAGAGGAGCAAAGTCGGAATGGAGCTGATGCGGTACTCTTCCGCCAGATCCGGCGTTTCATCGACTTTCGCCTGCACCACCTTCACCTTGCCAAAATAATCGTCAATAATTTCCTGCATGATGGGAGGCAGCGTCTGGCAGGGGGCGCACCAGGGGGCCCAGAAGCCTACCAGAACCGGCAAATCCGACTTTAAAACTTCCTTGGAAAATGTCGCATCCGTAACAGCCGCAATCAAAGATTTATCTTTTTTTCGCGCCATTTTGCTCACCTTTCTACCTGGATTGCTAACAAGACGGGTGGGCGAGGGAGATGCTGATATGTGACCCCGACTCCCGAGCTGACAACCGAGCTTTAATACGATACAAAACCTGAAACGGGCAGTCAATGGGCCTTTACGCCCATTTGCTTCGCGAGTGGATACAGCTCCTCGATTTGAGAGATAGCCCTCTTAAGATAGATAGGATCCTGGGTTTGATAGACAATTGTCCATACCTTCATCGCATCCAAGTACCGTTTTTGCTTTTTGTAGATATTGGCTAGGATCGAACGCAACATATTGGGACAATCTTTTTCTTCAATAAATCCTTCAAGGAACTCAACTAACTTATTGATATTGTGATTCTTTTGATAAGCAAGTGCTGCAAGGAATTGTTGAAACCGCCACTGCTTTGGCTGGAACTGGATCCCCTCCTTAAGCAATTCTTCGGCTTCATCGAGACGGTTCAGGTTCCATCCTAGGACACCGGCGCCATAATAAAAAATTTGCGTGAAATAAGGGTCTATCCCGGCCACTCTCTGGCAGTAGGCTAGAAACTGCGTGTACTGTCCTCCTCGTTGTTCTGCAGTCTCGGAATCAGCTCCGACGTCTTCAGATCCATAGTAAACGAGCGTTTGGACCCAGGCCACATCCGCGGTAAGCCTCCTGAAGCCGAAGGCAATGCCGGCAAAATCAGACAATCGGTCCATGGGGGAAGACAAGCTGGCACTAAGAGGCGGGTATGGCTCGCTATAGCGGAAAGCGGCCAGATTCGCGAGCAAAACCATCGCCAGACAGGACGCGGCGAGCAGGCCGGCGAGAGACCGCGAGCGTTCCACTAGAACTCCTTTTTACGGAACAAAAGGGCAGTCAGCGCCAGGCAGACGCTGGTGTACGTGAGGCCGTATCCCCCGGCAGCCCAGAGCCAGCCGGGATTATAGAGGTCGGGGGGCATGTCCCGGATGTTCATGGTCTGGAAATTCGGAATGAGGTAATAGAACAGCTTGCAGGAAAAAATCATGGCGGGCTGGGATGCCTTACGGGCGAGGAACAGGATCTCCGTGCTGAAGTGTCCCATGATCCAGAAGAAAAACGTGAACGTAATGGCGGACGCGGTCGAGGTGGAAAAGAGCGAAAAGACCAGAGCAACAGCGGTGATGACCACGATCTTTTCCCAGGAAAAAAGCAGACTCAACGCGTAGTGCCGGTCGAGCGGCACGTGAATGGCGGCGAGCAACCCCGCATGGGCGGCGGTCATGAAAAGAAAGGCGCTCGTCATGATCGCGATCAAGCCCACGAACCGGCCGGTGATGAACACGGCCCGGGCCACCGGGCGGGTGAGGATCAGATAGAGGGTCCGCGATTCCATCTCTTCCAGGACCAGATTCACGGCGGCGAAGACGGTACTCAGAAACGCGATGGTCTCGATCGTCGCCAGGCCCAGGTCCGTGATCATTCTTCCCCGGAGTTCGACGCTCAGCGTTCCTAACAGCAGGGTGGAAGCAATCAGAATGATCGAAAAAAGGACGAGCACGTACCAGATTTTGTTTCGAAAAATCTCAATGTAGGTGTAGCGCGCGATGCCGAGGATTTTACGCATGGATCGTTTCCAGAAATAGCTGTTCCAGCCGCCCTTCCCTTCCGGACCACTCCGAGCGCTCGACGATACGCGCCAGGCGCCCCTCGTGAATGATCCCGGCCCGGTGGCAGAGCTTTTCTGCTTCGGAAATCATATGGGAAGAAAAGAAAATGGTTTTTCCCTGCTGATTAAGATTAAAAAGAAGTTGACGGATCTCCTTCAAACCAAGGGGATCGAGGCCGCTCACGGGCTCATCAAGCACGAGGAGTTCCGGGTCGTGCAGGAGGGCCTGAGCCAGTCCCGCTCTCTGGAGCATTCCCTTGGAGTATTCTCCCAGCCGCTTCTTTACGTGCGGAGCCAACCCGACCTGGGCGATCACTTTGGGCGCGCGGTCGTCCAGAAGTGCGCGGGAGAGGTCGGAGAGTGTTGCATAGAGACGGAGTAGTTCGGTGACCGTCAGGTATTTGTAAAAAGAGGGAATCTCGGGAAGATACCCCACCTTGTTCATGATGGCTAGGTCCGGAAGAACCCGGTCATACAGGCGTACCTGCCCGCGGGTGGGAAATAAAAGCCCGAGCAGGAGCTTGATCGTGGTGGTTTTGCCGGCGCCATTCAGTCCGAGAAGGCCGAATACTTCCCCTTGCCGGAGGGTCAAGGAAACGGCGTCCACGCCGGGCGTGAGCGTCAATTTGCCCAGATGGCTGCGCCGATAGACCTTACTGACGTTCTGGAGTTCCGCGGCTACAACTTCACGCATTTAACCAATGTGATGCCTTGGAATTCGCGGATCTGCTTCAAGACGGCTTCAGGGACGTCCGTATCCACATTCACGACCGTGACGGCTTCCCCGCCCGAGGATTTGCGCCCCACCTGCATCGCGGCGATGTTGATTTTGTTCTTGCCGAGGACGGTCCCCACGTATCCGATGACGCCGGGCTTGTCGACATTGGTGTAAATGACCATCGTTCCTTCCGGGACCACGTCAAGGGAAAGGCCGTCTATCGCGACGATCCGCGGACTGTTTTTGGCCAGGAGCGTGCCCGAGATCGAATACTGGGTTGTTCCCGAGGTGGCGCTCAGGGTGATGAGGCTCGTGTAGTCGGCTGTCTGGTTGGTCTTGGTCTCTGTCCACTTGACATCCCGCTCTTTGGCGAGATGCGGGGCGTTTACGACGTTCACCTTCTCGCCCAGGATGGGGGTCAGAAACCCTTTGAGGACGGCCAGCGTCAAGGGCGTCGTGTTCTTCAGACTGATGTCGCCGGCATACTCGATCTTGAGCTGCTGGATCGGCCCCCCGACCATCTGCGTCACAAACTTGCCGAGGTTTTCGCAAAGCACGAGGTACGGCTCCAGTTCCTTGTATTGCTCGGCGTCGACGGCCGGAAGGTTGACGGCGTTGCGCACGGCGCCGGTCAGGAAGAAGTCACGCAAGGTCTCGGCGAGTTCCTGCGCCACCTTGACCTGGGCTTCTTCGGTGGAGGCCCCCAGATGCGGGGTCACGATGACGTTCGGAAGCGACAGGAGCGGATTGTCCTTGTCTGGCGGTTCGGTCTCGAAGACGTCGAGGGCCGCTCCTTTGACGTGCCCGCTCATCAGCGCCTCGGCCAGGGCCTTCTCGTCATAGATGCCGCCGCGCGCGCAGTTGATGAGGCGAACGCCGGGTTTGAGCTTCTCCAGGGTCTGGGCGTTGAACAGGTGCTTGGTGGAGTCGTTCAGCGGTACGTGCACGCTGATGTAGTCGGCCTGCGCGTAGAGCTCCTCCAGAGTCGTGAGTTTGATGTTGAAGTTCTTTGCGTATTCTTCCGAGGTGTACGGGTCAAAGCCGATCACGCTCATCCCGAAGCTCTGGCAGCGCTTGGCCACCTCGCGGCCGATGCGGCCGAGTCCGATAAGTCCCAGGATCTTACCCTGGATCTCGGTGCCGGTGAACTTGGAACGCTTCCATTCGCCTTGTCGGAGACTTTCATTGGCCTGCGGGATATTGCGCGAGAGCGCCAGGAGCATCGCCACGGTATGTTCGGCGGCCGAGATGGTATTGCCGCCGGGGACGTTCACCACCACGATGCCCTGGCGGCTGGCCGCGACTACGTCGATATTGTCCACGCCTACGCCAGCGCGTCCCACGATCTTGATCTTGGGACCCGCGGCCATGACCTCGGCCGTGATCTTAGTCTCGCTTCGGACGATGATGGCATCGACGTCCGCCACGGCTTTTTTGAGTTCCTCCAGCGGCAGCTTCTGGCGGGCGTCGATCTGAAACTTGCCGTTGCCCTGAAACACCTGGAACCCGGATTCGCTGATCGGATCGGCGACGAGTATTTTAACCATGGCCATCACCTCGTCAGGGCCGCGGGTTCAGAGGTCGCCGCGGCCGTCGCCGCCTGGGGCGGCCGCGACAAGATGCGCTCGGCGGCCGCGACACCCTTGCCCAGTTCGATCGGACGTCCCATGTCGTGTAGCATCATTTCCACGGCGGAGAGCGCGATGATCACGTCGAAGCGCTCCATATAGCCCATGTGGGCCAGCCGGAAGATCTTGCCGAGCAGATGCGCCTGGCCGCCGGCCACCGACACTCCGTAGTCCTCGCGCAAGCGCTTGACCAGCTTCTTGCCGTCGATGCCTTCCGGCACGACGACCGAGGTAAGCACGTTGCAGGGGTCCTTGGCGAATAGCTCGAGATTCATGGCCGCGATGCCGGCCCGGGTGGCTTGGGCCATCCAGGCGTGGCGCGCCCAGATGGAAGGGAGGCCTTCGGCCTTGATCTGGCGGAGAGCCTCGTCCATGGAGACCACGAGCGTTACGGCCGGGGTGAAGGGCGTCTCATTGTCGGGAATCGATTTCTTCATCTTCCGCCAATCCAGGTAGAAGCGCGGGTTTTTGCTCGCTTCGATCAGCGGCCAGGCTTTGGGACCTGCCGCGATGACGGAAAGGCCGGGCGCGGTCATGAGCCCCTTCTGCGAGCCCGAGACGACGACGTCAAGCTTCCAGGCGTCTGTCTGGAGCTCCTGGCCGGCCAGGCCCGAAATGGCGTCGACCACCAGGACCGCGGGAGTTCCCGCGACCAAGCGGCCGAACTCAGACAGGTCCGTGACCACGCCGGTCGAGGTTTCCGTGTGCTGGCAGAAGACCGCTTTGGCCTGCGGGGTAAGCTTCAGCGCCTTGGCCAGGTCCGTGGGATTCACGGCCCGCCCCCACTCGGCTTTCACGTAAACGACTTGGGCGCCGTAAGCTTCCAAGAGCTTCCCCCAGCGGTCCCCGAAGGCGCCGCTGGTGGCCACGATCGCCGTTTCCCCTGCATTGACGAGGTTGGCGACCGCCGATTCCATGGCGGCCGTGCCCGAGGAAGTGAGCAGGAAAACGTCGTTCTTGGTTTGGAGCACCTCTTTCAGGCCTTCAATGACTTCCGCAAAAATCGCGCGGAACTCGGTCGTGCGATGATGAAGAACCGGAAGACCTTCTTTGGCGGACACCTGCGGGGGGATGGGCGTGGGGCCGGGAGTGATCAGGTAAGGCTTCTTCATGGCTCTGTCTCCTTTGGGTCAACGTCAGTTGTTGACCATAATCTCATCCCGATGCCATATTGATGGCATCGGGACGGAGGATCCATGATACGCCTGAGTGAAAGGCGATGGATAATCTATTTTAGCGCAAAGACCGGGGGGGAAGTACAGTAAAATTTTTCTAGGACGGGAGAAATCGGCTAGGCGATCTTCTTTTCTTCCTTATATGTCAGGATCGGAGGGCACTCCCGGTGGATCACCTTTTCATCCACTGTACAGCGCGCTAAATTCTGCTGGTCTGGAAGATCATACATGATGTCAAGCAGGATCTCTTCCAAAATGGCTCTCAAGCCTCGCGCCCCCGAGCCGCGTTTCAAGGCCAGTTGGGAGACGGCGTGGAGCGCCTCCGGCCAGATGTCGAGCTCAACACCTTCCAGACTGAACATCTTCACAAATTGTTTCACGATCGCGTTTTTGGGGACCGTCAGGATCTGGACGAGCGTCTCTTCATCGAGATCGTCCAGCGTGGCGATGATGGGCAGCCGCCCGATCAGTTCCGGAATCATGCCGGAGCGGATCAGGTCCTGCGGGGTGACGTGTTTCAGGATATCGCCGATTTTGACCTCCTGCCGCGGCCGGACGTCCGCGCCAAACCCGAGGCCGCGCTTGCCCACGCGGTTTTCGATCAACTTGGAGAGCCCTTCGAAGGCACCGCCGCACACAAAGAGGATATTGGTTGTGTTGATCTGGATGTACTCCTGCTGGGGATGCTTGCGCCCTCCCTGCGGAGGCACCGATGCGACGGTCCCTTCCAGGATTTTCAAAAGCGCCTGCTGGACGCCTTCTCCGGAGACGTCCCGCGTGATGGAGGGAGAATCGGTCTTGCGCGAAATCTTGTCGATTTCATCGATGTAAACGATGCCCCGTTCGGCCCGCTTGACGTCATAATTTGCGTTCTGAAGAAGGCGCAGGATAATGTTTTCCACGTCTTCGCCGACGTAGCCTGCTTCTGTGAGCGTGGTGGCGTCGGCAATCGCGAAAGGCACGTGCAGAAGTTTAGCGAGTGTCTGCGCGAGAAGCGTCTTGCCGGTGCCGGTCGGGCCGATTAAAAGGATGTTGGACTTCTGGAGCTCCACATCGCCCGGGTAGCCGGGCTGGGAGGCCACATCTATCCTCCGGTAATGGTTGTAGACCGCCACCGAGAGGATTTTCTTGGCGCGCTCCTGGCCCACGACGTACTCATCCAGTACCCGTTTAATCTCGGCGGGCTTGGGGACCGCTTTGGGGCTCCGGCGCTCGTCTTCCTCCGTGATCTTGTTGAGGAGCTGAAAGGAGTTGCGGATGCACTCCTCGCAGACGTAGATGCCCTGGCCGCCGATGAGGCGCAGGCTCTCGCGCTTCCCTTTGCCGCAGAAGATGCAGTGGAAGAGCTCCTTGGGATCCCGCGGGGGAAAACTCATGGTTCGACTCCGTTCACCATGACCCTGAGCTCTGTCGAATGGGTCATTTCTTCCTCACAATGACTTCATCAATAATGCCGTAGCCTTTGGCTTCTTCGGCCGACAGGTAGAAATTGCGCTCGGAGTCGCGGGTCACTTTTTCGACGGTCTGACCGGTGTGTTTGGCGATGATTTCGTTAAGCCTTCTCTTGGTATCCATGATTTCTTTCGCTTCAATCTCGATTTCAGTCGCCTGTCCGGAGATGCCGCCTCCGGAGATCAGCGGCTGGTGGATCATGATGCGCGAATGCGGCAAGGCAAAGCGTTTACCCTTGGTTCCCGCGCACAGAAGCACCGCGCCAAAGGACATGGCCATTCCCATGCAGATCGTGGTGATGGGGCAGCGGATGTACTGCATCGTATCATAGACCGCCAGGCCGGCTGTCACCATACCGCCCGGGGAATTGATGTAAAGGTTGATTTCCTTTTCCGGATCGTCCGCCTCCAGGTACAGGAGCTGGGCGATGATGAGGTTCGCCGAGTCCGTGGTGACGGTGCCTTCATAGCCTCCGACAAAAATGATCCGGTCCTTGAGCAGCCGGGAGAAGATGTCGTATCCGACCAGATTACCCTGGCTGACCCGTTCGAGAACTGTGGGAATTAACGAAACCATGTATCCTCCTGTTTTATTCTTTCGCAGTCTTAACTTTAGCGTTATTCTTCAGGAATTCAAGGACCTTTCCTTCGGTTAAAGAGGCGCGGATCGCCAGGTCCCGTTCCTGAAAGTATTTCTCGACGCTCTGCGGGTTGTCCTTTGTCTCTTCCAGAGCCTTTTTTTTCAGCTCCTCCACATCGCTCTGCGTCGCCTCGAGTTTTTCCTGGGCGGCGATGGACTTAAAAAGGTACGAAAGCCGCACATCCTTCTCCGCCTGGGGCCGCGACTTTGCCCGGAGGGTCTCCTCTGCCTGCTTGTCCCCTGGGGCCACCAGGCTCTGCCTCTGCAGATTTGAAAGCGCCCGGTGCGTCAAAGTCCGCGTCCGCTCTTCCACCAGCGTGGGGGGGACGGAAAATGGATGGTTGTCCAGGAGCGCCTGGTCAATCTGTTCTTCCACGGCCCGATCCGCTTTGGCGTTCAGCTCCTTCTGGAGGTTTTCGCGGACTTTTCCTTTGAGCTCCTCCAGCGAAGTCAAGCCCAGGTCCTTGGCAAAGTCGTCGTCGATAACCGGGAGGTTCTTTTCCTTGATTTCCTTGACGGTAACTAGAAAAACAGCTTCCTTGCCGGCCCATTCCTTGCGGGCATAATCGGCCGGGAATGTGACCTTGACCTCGCGCTCCTTGCCGATCTCGGCGCCCAGGATGCCTTCGCTGAATCCCGCAATCGTCTGCGGCTGGTTCATGTCGAGAAGGTAGTTCTTGGAAGAGCCTCCCGGAAAGGCCTTCCCATCAATTTTACCTTCAAAATCGACCACCGTAAAATGCGTTTTTTCAACCTTCTGGGCCGCAGAGGCGACCAGGGAGGCGTTGCGCTCGCGGATGTCTTCCAACGTCCTGGTGATGGATTCCTCTGTGACCTCTGTGGAAGGCCTGTTGACATTGATCCCTTTGTAGTTTTTGGCCTTCACGATAGGGTCTTTTTCGACCCGCAAGTGAAAGAGGAGCGTTTGGCCAAATTCGTAGTCCAGCTTGTCCACGCGCGGGGTGTCGATGGCTTCCAGCTTCCGTTCACGAATAACCTGTGTCGACGCGCGGCTGACGAGGTTCTCGAGAACCATTTGCCTCGCCTTGTCGGCGAAATTCTTACGAACCAGGTCAGCCGGGGCCTTCCCGGTGCGGAAACCAGGGAGAGACGCCCGCGACTGGATCTGCTGGAAAACGGCTTCCAGCTCTTGGGCGACTTCCTCCTTCAGCAATTCCACGGAAAGCGTCACCAGGCAGTCTTCTTCTTTGATGACTTTGACTTTTGTGGTCAGAGGTTTTTCTAACGTTTCCATGGGTCGATCAACC
>Ga0326728_10025548_pt1 | contig 10560 bp, 7 predicted proteins | sample MB3enrmetagenome_FD_207602 | JGI IMG/M metagenome (GOLD analysis project Ga0326728, IMG submission 207602) | Lab enriched peat soil microbial communities from McLean, Ithaca, NY, United States - MB31MN | ecosystem: Environmental > Terrestrial > Soil > Wetlands > Peat | place: USA: New York...
ATTTGGATATTGCCTCCATCATCAGTGCCGCCGAGATCACCGACGTCGACGCCATCCATCCCGGCTATGGCTTCCTCAGCGAGAATGCCGCCTTTGCGGAGGTGTGCGAGGCCTCCGGCATCAAGTTCATCGGACCGAAGCCGGACGTGATTCGCATGATGGGCATCAAGGAGCGCGCCCGCGCCTATATGCGGGAAATGGGCGTGCCGGTTCTGCCGGGTTCGCCGGGGGTGGTGACATCGCCCGAGGAGGCGCTCGAACTGGCGGAGGAGATCGGATACCCGGTTATTCTGAAGGCGTCGGCCGGAGGCGGCGGAAGAGGGATGCGGGTGGTCAACCGGCCCGAGGAATTGGCCCCGCTCTTGGCGCAGGCGCAGAGCGAGGCCGGCGCCGCTTTCAGTTCGGCCGACGTGTATCTGGAGAAGTACATCGGCGCCCCCCGCCACATCGAGTTTCAGATTCTGGCCGACGAGCACGGCAACGTTGAGATCCTGGGCGAGCGCGATTGCAGTATCCAGCGGCGCCATCAGAAATTAGTTGAGGAATCGCCGTCGCCGGCCATGACGGATGCCCTCCGCGAGGAGATCTCATCGCCCTTGCGCAAAGCCATCTCCGGGGCAGCGTACAGCAATGCCGGCACGGTGGAATTCCTCATGGACGAGACCGGCAAGCTCTACTTCATCGAAGTCAATGCGCGCATACAGGTAGAGCATCCGGTCACGGAATTCGTCGCCGGCATCGACATCGTCAAGAGCCAGATCCGCATCGCCCAAGGGGAGCGGCTTGCCGATATCCTGCCGGGGCCGGTGGAACTCCGCGGCCACGCCATCGAATGCCGCATCAACGCCGAGAATCCCGAAACGTTCGTGCCATCGCCAGGCCGCATTACGGGATTCCACCTGCCGGGCGGAATCGGCGTGCGCGTGGACACCTGGGCGTACACCGATTGCGTGATTCCGCCCTATTACGATTCCCTGGTGGCGAAGCTGATCGCTTACGGCAGCAATCGCGGCGAGGCCATCGATCGCATGCGGCGGGCGCTGGAGACGTTCATCGTGGAAGGAATTCATACTTCGATTCCGCTGCATTTGAAGATCATGGCCGACAAGGATTTTCAGACGGGGCGGTTGGATACGAACTTCATCAAACGATTCATGCCGGCTGCAAAGGGCTAGAGCGAGCTCCGCTCGCTTTGGACAAGCTGAAGCTTATCCCACAAAATCGCCGGCCCTTCTGATGTGGGGTAAGCTTTTAGCTTGCCCAACCGGGCGACAGCCCGGCCCTGGCTGCGGGCCACCAAAGGCGATGAAGCGCAGCCTGCGGTGTTATTCAATTTCAATCGAGCGGGTTCCGACGGAAGCATACTACGCGGGATTCTTGAACACACCACACTGGTTTTCGCCAGCCAACGCTAAGCCCCAAACGTTAAGCCCCAAACGCTAAGCCCCAAACGCTAAGCTAAGATAAGACTTAGGCAGGGGTTATCCCTGCGCAAGCTTTCCATGGCCCCGTTCCATCGCTTCTTGCCATTATTGCCGAACTTAACGCTCCGCGGAGTGGTGGATATCCTCGTGGTGGCGTTCCTGGTTTACCAGGCACTTATGGTGGTGCGCGGCACGCGCGCGGGGCACATTCTACTCGGCATTTTCATCATGGTGGCGCTCTACGGCCTGTCGGTTTGGGCCGGCTTGGAAGCGTTGCGGGCGGTGCTTTCTTTCGCAGTCCCGCTGGTCGGGCTGGCGATTGTGGTGCTGTTTCAGTCGGAGATCCGGCGCGCGCTGGCCCGCTTGGGACGAAAGCGCTGGTTGGGATTCGGGGCGGGTTTCCGCGCTCCGGAGGCGATCAACGAGATCCTCATGGCGGTGGAAACCATGGCGCCCCAGCACGTGGGCGCCCTGATCGTGCTGGAGCGCGACATCGGACTGCGCACCTTCATCGAGAGCGGCGTGGCGCTGGAAGCGCGCATCACCCGCGACCTGCTGTTGTCCATATTCGCGCCCGGCCTGCCGCTGCACGATGGCGCGGTGATCATCCAGAAGGATCGCATCGCGGCAGCGGCCTGTTTTCTTCCGTTGACTACTACGCCCGCGCTGGCGCGCGAACTGGGAACGCGCCACCGCGCGGCTATTGGCATCACGGAAGAGACGGATTGCCTTTCTCTGGTGGTTTCCGAGGAGACGGGCCGCATATCGGTGTGTGCCTTCGGAGAACTGGTGCAGGGATTGTCGCTGGCCGAGGTGCGGCAGCGTATCAACCGCCACTTTGAAGTCCTGTATCCGGGTTCGATTCGCATCGAGGATACCCCGGCCGATATTCCGTTGGCGACGGATGGCGGCCCGCGAGCGGCGGAGAATCGGCCAGCCGAGCGGGTGAATCAACCATGAAATGGGGCAAGATCCTGCTCGGGTTAGTGACCAGGAATACCGGCTGGAAGCTGCTCTCGCTAGCCATCGCGGTAGTGGTATGGGGTGTGGTAGCCAACGAACCCGAACTTTCCACCTTCACCACGGCAGGAATCGAATATAAGAACCTCCCCGAGGATCTGGAGATCAGTTCCGATCCGGTAACTACCGTGAAGCTGGAATTGCGCGGACCCTCCGGCCAACTGCGCGGCGTGAGCGATGGGACGAGCCCCGAAGTAATTCTGGACATGTCGGAGGTTCGGTCCGGCGAGCAGACCTTCCCCATCGGAGACGGAAATGTGAAGCTGGTGCGGGGCGTGCAGTTCGTGCGGGCCATTCCCTCCGCGGTACGGATTCGCTTCGAGCGGCACGCGCAGCGCACGGTGAAGGTGGCCCCGCGGTTCCGCGACAGGGAAGGGTATGAGGTGGCGAATTTCATCGTCACGCCGGATTCCGTGGCCATCGCCGGACCGGCCAGCCACATCGCGCAGATCGAAACGGTGGCGACGGATCAGGTGAATGTACCGGGTAGGGTCGGCACATTCGAGTTCCCGGTGTACACTGTCGTGGACGATCCGTACGTCCGCTTCCCCAATGTTTCACGCGTAACTGTGACGGTGACGGTCAGAAAGAAATAGGACAAACCAAGAGTGGCAAAACAACTGTTCGGTACCGACGGCATTCGCGGCGTGGCGGGAGAATATCCGCTCGACCCGGCGACGGTTTTCGCTTTCGGGCTGGCGCTGGGACACGATGCCGCCCGCACGCAGGCCAACCCGGAGATTTTGATCGGCGCCGATACCCGCGAATCGGGCGGATGGATTGCGGAAATGGTGGCCGGAGGGTTGCGCCAGGCCGGCGCGGGAGTTCGCTATGCGGGCGTGGTCACCACGCCGGGAGTGGCTTACCTCACGCGCTCCGGGCCATTCCTCGCCGGGGTGATGATCTCCGCGTCCCACAATCCGTACCAGGACAATGGCCTCAAGGTTTTCGGCCATAACGGGTTCAAACTGCCGGATGAAGAAGAAGCCACCATCGAGCAGGAGATCCTGCGGTTGCGCGAATCGGGGATCGCGCCGCAAGCCGCGGCTCTCGAACCCGACGGCGAGTGGGCGCGGAAATATCTCGATTTCCTGCTGTCGCTCTCGACCATGCGTCTGGATGGCGTCAAACTGGCGATCGATTGCGGCAACGGCGCGGCTTACCGGCTCGCGCCCGAATTGTTTGACCGGCTGGGCGCGGAGGTCACCACTCTGTGCGCGGAACCCAACGGCCGCAATATCAACCTGCATTGCGGCGCGCTTCACATCGAAGGTCTGCAAGCGGCGGTGCTGCGTGCGGGCGCGGATTTCGGGGTGGCATTCGATGGCGACGCGGACCGCGCCATCATGGTGGCGAAGAGCGGCAAAGTAGTCAACGGCGACTCGGTTTTGCTGGTGCTGGCGCGCGCCATGAAGATTTCGGGCCATTTGAAGGAGGACACCGTCGTCGCCACGGTGATGTCCAATCTGGGACTCGAAAAGGCCCTGGAGAACGCCGGTATCCGTATGGTGCGGATGCCGGTGGGCGATAAATACGTGCTCGAGGAAATGGTGAGGCTCGGGGCGTCGCTGGGCGGCGAACAGTCCGGCCACGTGATTCTGCGGGAGTTTGCCACCACTGGCGATGGGATTTTGACCGCCCTGCGGACTATCGAGACGGCGCGGGCGGCAGGTACCGGTCTCGATGAACTGACGGCGGATCTTCGCGTCTATCCGCAGAAACTGGTGAATGTGCGGGTGCGTGAAAAGAAATCGCTGACCGAGGTTCCCTCGGTGGCCCGTGAGATTGAGCACGTCGAGACCGCCTTTGCCGGCAGTGGACGCGTGTTGGTTCGTTTCTCCGGTACCGAACCGCTGGCGCGCGTGATGGTAGAGGGTCCGGACGCGCAACAAGTAGAGAATTTCAGTGCCCGGATCGCCGACGCTATCCGGCTGGCGATGGGCGCCTTAGGGGAATCCCCTATAAAGTAGCAACCTTTGTCCAGGTTGTAACGTCTTATTAATGTCGAGATTATTCGACTTTGTTCCGCGGGCGTCTTTTGGATTTCCGCGGGACGGCCGGCGGGTGAAACCTCCGAGCACCCGCCGGTTTTTCTATCTCCGTATCAACCCACACGTTTCAAAACCAGGGCCGAATTCTTGCTGCCAAAGGCGATGCAATTGGCCACGGCATTTTCGATCGCTATTCGCCGGGCGTGTTTTGGGATGTAATCCAGATCGCAATTGGGGTCCGACTCTTCGAGATTGATGGTGGGAGGCGCGACGCCATCGCGCATCGCCAGCAGCGTGACCGCCACTCCGGCGGCGCCGCACGCTCCTTGCGGATGGCCGATCAGGCTTTTCAGAGACGAACCGGCCAGCCTCTGCGCGTGGCCATTAAACGCCAGTTTCACGGCCCGGGTTTCCACCCGGTCGTTCAACTCCGTGGAAGTGCCGTGATAGTTGATGTACTGCACTTCCGTGGGCGGAATCCCGGCCTCGTGCAAGGCCATTTCCATGGCTCGCGCGGGCTCCTCGCCGCATTCCTCCAACCGCACGCGGTGATAAGCCTCGCAGGTGGAGCCGTAGCCGGCGACTTCGCCGTATAGGTGAGCGCCGCGCGCTTTGGCCTGCTGCATTTCTTCCAGCACGAAAAACCACGCACCCTCGGCAATCACGAAGCCGTCGCGGTCGCGGGAAAACGGGCGCGACGCGCGCTGCGGCTCGTCATTCCAGCGAGTGCTCATGATGCGCATGAGCTGGAATCCGCGCACGATCAGGGGAGCGATGGGGGCATCCACGCCTCCGGCAATCATGGTGGTGAGATGGCCGGAGCGGATGGTGCGGAACGCGTATCCCAGGGCGTCGGTGGAAGACGTGCAGCCCGTGGAGATGATGTGGCTGAGTCCGCGGAAGCCGAAACGCATGGAGACTTCGCTGGCCAGCGTGCCGATGGTGGAAGTGGGGATGGTGTATACGCTGCACTGTTTGGAATGGCCGGTGTAGAAGAGGCGATACTGCTCCTCGGTGAAATCCTGCGCGCCTCCGCCGGAGCCGACGATGACGCCAATCCTGCGCAGCTCGTCGCGCGACAGGGCGAACGGATCGATGCCCGCATCGGCCACGGCTTCGGCCACACTGGCGGCGGCTAAAGGCACGGCTCGGGAGACGTGCGGGCGGTCCTTGATGTCGACGTACTTCTTATCGTCGAACTCATCGGGCACCTGGCCGGCGACCCGAACGGCGAAGCCGGATGGATCGAAGCGGGTGATTTTTCTGACCCCGCTCTCTCCACTGACGGAAGCTTTCCAAAAACTTTCCCGCCCGATACCGTTGGGGCTGACCGCACCGATACCCGTTACCGCCACCCTAAGCATTTTCGGATTTTTGCCTTTAACCTTACGTCAGTATAGGCTGAATTTATGGACGCCGCCACGCAGAGCGAAACCGCGAAACTCCGGCTGGCCACATTTCTGGCCGGTCTGGAAGGCGGCACCGTGGGCGTTTTGTGGATGCTGGGCTGGTTGGGAGTGAGCTCCGTGTGGCAGCAGCGCAGCTTCTGGGCGCCGGAGAATCTCATGGCTACGGCGTTCGACCGCAACTCCAACCTGGCGCCGATCTTTACCTGGGCAACGTGCGCCGGCCTCGCCCTGTACGTGCTCCTCTATAGCGCGCTGGGCGCGGCATTTTCGTCGTTGTTGCGCGATCGTGTGCCGGCGAGACGCGTAATGCTGCTGGCGGTCATCTTCGCGATCGCCTGGTATTACTTCTCGTTCCGCGGGATTTTCAAACTGGTGCTGCCGTTGGTGGCGCTGCTGCACGTGGAGCACGCCACGTTGGTCGGCCATCTGCTCTATGGCACGATGCTGGGCCGGTATCCGGCCTATGTGCATCGTCTGATGAACACCGCGCCGCCAGCGGTCGCGGAGGCGCCGGCGGTGGAAGCGCCGGTGGCGGAAGCGCCCGCCGTAGCGATAGAAGAGGCGCACGAGGGGCAATCGCCGCAGACCTAGGAACGGTGTTCGCCTGGCCTGCGGACCAATTTGGTCCGGGGAATTTCGAGTAACGTTCTTGTTTTTAATGACGGTGGCCTGATTTTCGGACCATCGTGGTCTGAGAGGCCCGTGGGTCTGGGGACCCATAAGCGCTAAGGTAAGCGACGGGCATCGCCAGTTTGCTTGTGCCGGACTGGAACTTGAGGGGCGCTTATGTTACAGCCCTAAGACTTATAGGGAGTAATCGGCCTGCACCGGTCTGACCCTACGTGGCGTCGCTCGGCTGGAACGGCGCAGGGGGCTCCCTTGCCACGTTACCTGGAAACTTCGGGTGACGGGAGTTGCGGCCGAGTAGCTCGTATTGCCCACCTCGGTCACCGGGATCGCACAGGCGCCGAGGGAGACGAGCGTCAGGGTCGTTCCTTGATACCGCGCAGCCTGTCGGGGTTATCGAGGCAAACCTCAGTGCAAGCCGCGAGCTTGCGATTGAACTGACCGTGGATAGCGCGGTGCCGAGCCCCTGGTTCGCGAGTACCCCAAAGCTGATAACCTGGCTGCCCTGTGTCACCTGGAGCGGCATGGCCGCGGCGCAGTTGGCATTAGCTCGGTGTGTCGCTTGGATCGTGCAAGAGCCGACCGAGATCAGCGTCACAGTGGCGCCGCGGCTAGGAATGACGGCGGGGCGTAATTACTGGACGCCGCAAATATTGCCGCTGAATTCGCCGTTCCATCGTCCGCTCACCCCAAACGGACTTTTGGGATCGGTCCAAAGGACGAACGGACCGACGACGTCCAGGTGTCCCGAAGCGGACGCAAATCTATTTGTTCCGTTCACAATATTCGCGGTGGCCTTGTAGCTGCCCAACCAATTCGCGGCGGGCCAGATCACGACGGCATGCGGGACCTCATAGGTGAAACTGTCCAGACAGTCATTCGGTCCGCCCCACGCCGCCCCAGATGCGCTGAAGCAGATCTTGTACACCCCATCTTTCAAGACCGAGACCGCCCCTTGTCCCAACTGAGTCCCGTCATTGCCTGAGATGCCGCCGAACAGGGACTCGCCGGCAAGGCTGGCATAGACCGGGCCGCCCCATGTGTCCGTGGGCGCGAACTGATTTGGAGTGGGCAGGCTGCCCTGCACGATCCCGTAAAGCATCTTGCATCCCCGCTGAGTCTGCGCCTGTGAACCGGGTACAGGGAGAAATACGGCAGTAAATGCTGCGGCGAAAACGAAGGTCAATGTGATGATGATTTTCCGTCTCATGGTCCAAACCTCCTTAGATTTGTCGGCCAGGCGCGATTTCAAGGAGCGCCGGCCTTCACCTAGGGAATCGAAAATGGCGGGGAAGAACTACAATGTTCCCAGAGGAATTTTGTGCCCGCGCCGACGAACTCCGCTACCAGCCAGGAGATCACCGACTTGTTGAAGGCCTGGGCGGAGGGCAAGCCCGCGGCCCTGGACCGTTTGATCCCCCACGTCTACCGGGAGCTGAAGCGGCTGGCACGGCGATACAGGCGCGGGAGCGATGGCGTAAGCCCGCAGACCACGACCTTAGTACACGAAGCCTATCTCCGGCTGGTGGACATGAATGCCGTCCGCTGGCAGGACCGGGCGCACTTCTATGCCATATCGGCTCGAGTCATGCGCGGAATCCTGGTGGATGCGGCCCGAGCCCGGCGGTCTCAGAAGCGGGGAGGGTTGCTCCGCCGCGCCGGCACATCCAGCGACATTGACCTGGACCAGATTCCGGACATGGGGTCCGGCCGGGCCGAGGAAATCCTGGCAATCCACGAGGCCCTGGAGCACCTGGCCAGAATGGACGCACGCCAGGCACAGGTGGTCGAGATGCGCTTTTTCGTTGGGCTCAGCGTAGATGAGACCGCCGAGGTACTGAACGTCTCGCCGCAGAGCATCATGCGGGACTGGAAGTTGGCCAAAGCCTGGCTGCGGAGAGAGATTCGGAGGGACTCGGATGGCCCGCTTCACTGATGCCCTGCCGCCCTGGTCTGGATTGACAATCGACGTATCTCCTGAAGGCTGTGGATGCTAGAATCTCCAACGTATGGATCCCGAGAGATGGGAGCGGGTGAAAGCCGTCTATCATTCGGCTCTGGACCGCGATCCAAGGGAGCGGGCCGCCTTCCTCGAACATGCCTGCCGGGACGACCAGGAAGTCTTGAGAGAGGTCGAAGCGCTGCTGGCCCAGCCCAACGGTGACTCCTTCCTCGAGCGGCCAGCCTGGCAGTCCACCGGGGCGACCGGCGGTGAGTTCGGCCCTGGTGAGACGGTGGCCGCGCACCAGCATCTTGCCGGGGTCCAGGTGAAGAACACCCCTGTGCGCCGACATCCGTTTCTTTGGGTTGTTTGGCTGGTGCTGGCGGGGCTGATCGCTGGGTTTGGCTACGCAGCCTGGAAGATGCCGCGGGATGTCGCAGTCTTCGAATGGTCGGAGGCGCGCCGAGGCGGGTATTGGCGAGTTACCGGCGTTAGTCCCGCGGGGCCTGCTGCGGGTAAACTCCAGCCGGGCGATATTCTCCTTGGCCTGAATGACGATGCCGACATCGCCCGCACCGGCACGACGCCCTACCGCCTGTTCCTGCACATCGGAGAGGGCTACCGAATTAGGGTCAGGCGGGGTAACGCGACGTTGGAATACGCGCTTCAGACGGGTCGCGCCCGCCCGGACCCGGGTCGGCTTTTCTACTTCCTGCTCGGCCTCGGCTGGTGTGCGATCGGGCTGTTCATCGGGTTCGCCCGTCCGCAGGATGCCTCGGCTCGGCTGGCGTTCGCCGCGGCTACACTCACCGGCTTCGTCTTTTTGCAGGTAACCAATCTACAGGCTCTTTATGCCCTGCAACCTTTGCACGTAGTCCTCGGATACCACTTCTTCTATCGGTTCCCTGGCGATCCGCCCCGTCCAAGAGGGTGGAGGACACTGCTTTGGGTGCTTTACCTGGGGACGGCAGTTAGCGCGGCGTATTTAGTATGCAAGAAATGGCTCTGGTTTGTGCGAGGTCCCCGGGCCGTGACGCCGTTGCTGGCAGGCCCCCTGTCTGGGCCGTTGGAGCAGTTGCTGTGGGCGACGGCCGTGATGGCGATGATAAGCGCGGTCGTCGTCGCCGTCTACAAGTACCGCGCGCTCACCGACCCCGACCAACGCCGCCGCTTCCACTGGGTTGCCCTCGGCGGGGTGGTGGGGCTGGCACCGCCGGCCGCGCAGGTTGCGCTGGGCAATTTTCCCGACGTCGCCCGGTGGCTTCTGGGACCCGCCTGGGGCTGGTTCAGCTATGCAGCGGACGCCTGCAGCATTGCGGTCCCGGCAGGTGTCGCCTATGCGGTCGTCAAGCACCAAGTGTTCGATGTCAAGGTCGCGATCCGGCGCGGCATCCAATACCTTGTCGCCCGCCGCGCCCTTCAGGCAATGCTGGCTTTGCCGAGCAGCGCCTTGCTCTATACCCTGGTGACCCAACGTCACCGGACCGTCGCCGAGATTGTGACGAATGGCGGCTCGTATCTGTATTGGATCTTGGCTCTAGGCCTCAGCCTGAAGTTCCGTACACAGCTGATCCGTTGGCTCGACCGGAAGTTCTTCCGTGAACAATACGACAGTGAACAAGTGGTCCTCAGTCTGGTGGACGAGTTGGCCCGGTTCGATTCGGCGGAGGAGATCTCCGGCTTCGTCTGCCGGCAACTGGAGCGCTCTCTTCATCCGAAATCGATGCAGCTCTGGCGGCGCGATGGTGGCATCATGAGGCTGGCCACTACGTCGGATCCGGTGCTCGGGAGCGCGCGGTTTCCGATTAGCGAAACCCTTCTCGATAATCTCAAGCATCTGGGAACCGTGGCCCGTGTGCCTCTGCCGGCCGGAATCGGCGCTTCCGGCACCGAGTCGCGGTGGCTCGCCGAGAGGGGTGTGCGGCTTATCGTACCCGTGGCAGGTGCGGAGCGGGTCGAGGGTGTCCTGATGCTCGGAGAGAAACAATCCGAAGAGCCGTACAGCAGCGGCGATACGCAGCTGGTGCGCGCCGTCGCGCAGGAGACGGCGGTCATACTCGACAACCTCCGCCTGAAGGGGCAGGTGATGGACGAGCAGAGGATCCGGCGCGATGTGCTCGCCAAGTTCGACTGTGGCCTGGTGAGTC
>Ga0326728_10025554_pt1 | contig 10558 bp, 10 predicted proteins | sample MB3enrmetagenome_FD_207602 | JGI IMG/M metagenome (GOLD analysis project Ga0326728, IMG submission 207602) | Lab enriched peat soil microbial communities from McLean, Ithaca, NY, United States - MB31MN | ecosystem: Environmental > Terrestrial > Soil > Wetlands > Peat | place: USA: New York...
CAAAATTCAAGATTCAAGATTCCGAATCCCTGACCCCGAATCCCTAAACCCGAGAGCTGATTCAAGATTCAAAATTCAAGATTCAAGATTCCGAATCCCTGACCTCGGATCCCTAAACCCAACAGCAGATTCCAGATTCAAAATTCAAGATTCAGGATTCCGAACCCCTAACCCCGAATCCCTAAACCCAACAGCAGATTCAAGATTCAAAATTCAAGATTGGCGAGGTGCCGATGGAATGATGAGGCCATCAGTCGCGAGTCAATCTACGGCGCACGCGGCCAGTAAATGGCGATTCTAATCCACTGATGCCCATATTGTGGCGGCCATGAATGTTCATGGTACCCGCGACCTCCTTACCTTCAACGGCCCGGACTTCACCTGATATCCGGGTATCCACGTGGTCCATCCCAACGATGTAGCCAAAGTGGCAAATCCGTAGCCAGCGTGGCGCCGCCTTTGCAATGAAAATGGATCTGCCAAAGGCCCCTTGGAGTGCGGCGGCTCGACGCCGCTTTGGCTTGCCGCGACTCGTCGCGGCGCACCCCTGACCGCTGACCCGTCAGCGGTAGAGAAAGCGGGAGCAAGCTCCCGCACTCCGAAAGTTGAGCTCCGAAATTTGGCCCCGAAATTTGCGTGGGCGCGACGGAAACAAATTTCCCAAAGGGCCGGCTGAATGACGACTCCTTCACCCAACACAGGGAGCATGAGCGGCTTGTGCGGCGCGGCATCGCCGCGGGCGCGGTCAACGCGTAATTTGGAGAATCTTCCCGAGGCAGTAGGCGGGCCGGTTCATAGGGTGTAGCGTCGGACGGCGCCCGGCGTTCGTAGGGCCGAACAGCGCTCGGCCTAGGCCCAACTGTGTTGGGCCCCATAACGGGCCGAAGGCTCTTCGGCCCTACGGCGGGGCGAACACCGTTCGCCCCTGGGTATTTTGTTGCGGCCCCGTAACGCTGGCCGGCGCTCCATTTTCTTTCTATCGCGCGGCCCGCACTCCCCCGCATCGTTATCGGCGGTGGGGGTTAAGAAGATGAATGAAATTGCGAGGCTGCGAGGTGAATGCGCGCCATCATCGTAGGGCCGAGCAGCGTTCGGCCTGGGCCGAATACTATTCGGCCCTACGTTGGCGCCGGGCCCAACGGTGTTGGGCCCCACAAGGGGCCGAAGGCTCTTCGGGCCTACTGGGTCCAGAATCACGTAGCCGCTATTCCACAAAATGTGCTCGCCCTTCGGCCCCAGAATCCCGTGCCCCAATCCCCAAACCCCAGAATCCCCTGTTCCGAGTCCCGAACCCCATGCCCCCAATCCCCGTATCCCGTGACCCGTGCCCTTTGCCCGTGCCCTTTGAAGGAATCTTCCAGGTAAACCCAAATTCCTCAACCCGTCGAACCCAGAGGATTGGGCAAATTGTCCCTTCACTTGGGGGGGCGTGTCCGAAGAAGATTAAAATGAACATTGCATAAGTTATTGAAAACAAACCTGAAGAGGGGATAATATCGATAACATAATGAAAATAAAGGAGATACCTTACTTCGTCGCGGGCAATATCTGCGTATGGCGGGCAATGGCGGTTTATCCACTTCCAGGGGCACGAGGTACTACGCAGCCTGCGGCCAAATTCATTAGGAATTCATGGGATGTAAAGCGTTATACTCGCCCTGCGAACCATGAGTGAGGGAGGAACCTTACACCGCCTATGTCTTGCCTTTTGGTGATCCTTCTTTTGATCTTTCCCCGCGTCGCCCTCGTGTTCCTGTTTCTCTTCTCGCATTATTTGGGGCGCGCCTATCATGGACTCATTCTTCCCCTCGCCGGTTTTTTCTTTCTGCCCCTCACCACCTTGACCTACGCGTGGATGGTGAATACCGGCCGGCCCACCGTGGGTATTAATCTGCTGATTTTGATTATCGCGGTGGTGATCGACTTGGGCGGGCTAAGCAGCGGCGAGTATCATCGGCGCAGAAGGTGGTAGCGCCGCTCGAATCACAGAAAGGAAGAACCGGACAATGAAGCTGCTCACCTACCTTAACTATGGCGGCAACTGCGAGAAGGCTTTCCGCTTTTACGAACAGCATCTCGGCGGAAAGATCACCATGATGATGACCCATGGAGAACAGCCGGATCCCCAAAACGTACCGCCCGAGTGGCGGAAGGCCATCCTTCATGCCCGCATGAACATTGGAGAAACGGAACTTCTGGCGGCCGACGTTCCGCCGGAACGATTCCAGCCGATGCGCAGCGCCTATCTTACCCTCTCCCTCACCAGCATCGATGAGGCGGAGCGGATTCATGCTCTGCTCTCCGATGGCGGTCAGATCTTTATGCCCCTGCAGGAGACGTTTTTTGCCTTCCGCTTTAGCATGCTCCGGGATAAGTTCGGGACGTCCTGGATGATCATCTACGAACGCCCGAGGCCACATAACGCCTGAGGGGCGCTTGGTAGATGGTAGGTGGAATATGGGGAAAACCTGCTTTCCCCCTCCTCTCCAGCTACGACCTACCTCCGGCACGGTAGCTGGAATATGGGGATACCCTGCCTTTACCCTGCATTCGACCTATGACATGTGACCTAACTCCGACTTGGCAGGTCGTAGGCGGCATTGGGGAAGAACAGCACCCAGCGCCGGCCCGTCAATCGCCAATTCGAGATTCGAGATTCCGAATTCCGAAGCCCGAACCACGAAGGGGTAGCGGGAAGCAACAAGCGGTGAGTAACGAGCGACGAGTGGAGCAGCGAACGAAACGAAGAAGGCAAAGCGTGAAAAGGGAGAAAGGGCGAGGGCCGACCATCTGACCCCCGCGTGACACACTCCCCCACTTCGGCTATCGGCAGTTCCGAGTGAGAAAATGAACCAATTTGCCGATTCCGAAAATCGCAAATCCAAAAATCGAGAATATCAAAGAGCGAGCAGGGCGAGATCCTTCGCCGGGCTCAGGATGACAGCACAATGGACAGAGCCGACAACCTGACCCCCGCGTGACACACTCTCCCGCTTCGGCTATCGGCAGTTCCGGGTGAGAAGATGAACCAATTTGCCGATTCCGAAAATCGCCGATCACAATTCGCAGAACCAGTGACAAGTGACCAGTGAGAGGACCCGGGCCAAGTCCCATTGCCACGTGAGAGTTTTTTCAATGGCTCGATGGCCCGATGAACCGATGATTCAATCACCCCTTACACCTTTTCGAGCGCTAATTCCAGGTCGCGGATGATGTCGTGCCAATCTTCCAGGCCGGTGGACAAGCGGATGCCTTCCGGGTGCATTCCGAAGGCGCGCTTCTGCTCGTCGGGCAGCGCCGAGTGGGTCATGGAGAACGGGTGCTCGATGAGCGTTTTGATTTGCCCAAGGCTTACGGCCAGGGTGATGGAATAAGCGTGCTCGGCGAGGTAATCCACCATGCGTTCCGCGCGCGTCTGCTTGCCATCGGTTCCCTTGAGCACAAAGTACATCATGCTGCCAGGCGCGAATTTACCGTCGGGGTTGACCATCTGCCGCTTGGCCAGCGACTTCTGCGCAAAGCCCTCGGCGCCCGGATAACTGACGCTCGCCACTTTGGGATGCTTTGTGAGGAACTCGGCCAGGCGCAGCGCGGTCTTCTGCATATTGATCATGCGCGTCGCCAGCGTCGGCAGGCCGTACACCAGCACTCCCCAGGCGCTGCGTGGCGAAAGCACGCCCCCGAAATCCTTGCGAAACAGCATGATCGAGTTGTACCACTCTTTGGCCGCGATTACCGCGCCGCCCATGTCGGTGCCGAATCCCCCCAGGCCTTTGGTAAGACTTTCCACCACAATGTCCGCTCCCAACCGCAACGGGCGCTGGCAGAAAGGCGTGGCAAAAGTGTTGTCCACAATCACTAGCACGCGATCCTTTTCCTCGCGGCCGGCATTGGCCTGGTCCGCTACCCGGCGGATGGCAGCGATGTCAATCAGTTCCATGGTGGGATTGATGGGAGTCTCAAAATAAAGAACGCGTGTGGCGGGCGTGATTTCGGCGGCGAGCGACTCCGGCTTGAGGAAATCGGCAAAGCGCACGTTCATGCCGAAGCGCGGCAGCCAGTTGGTCATCAGGCTGTAAGTGCACCCGTAGACAATCCGGTGCGACACCACTTCCTGCCCCTGGCGCAGCGCTGCTCCCAGAGCTGCGCTGATGCCCGCCATGCCGGATGCGAAGGTCACGCAGATCTCTCCGCCCTCCGCATAGGCCAGATTTTCTTCCAGCATCGAGCGCGTGGGCTCGTCCAGCCGGTCGTAAATGTAAATCGGGATGTGCCCGCTCAGGTGCTCGTCCGCCGAGGCAAACTGCACAAAGCCCTTCGCGCCGCGCTCCAGCGAACTTAGCCGGTACGCTGTGGTGTGCGAAACCGGCGGCACCACGTGATGGTTGTAGTCCCACTTCTTGCTGTCATAATTCCCGTGAATCATGTGCGTGCGGAGTTTGTAATCTTCCTTTTTGCGATGCGGTTTGCGGGTTTCCATGGAGACACCCCCCTGTGCGACTTTTCACAACATGAAAAGGGATAGCACACTCCGGACCTCAGCGAAAGGGCTTTTCGCCACACAGACTTTGTGTCTGATCTTTTTCTCCTTACCTTATTCGGAGGACGCTGCCACCCTGCCCCGAGATTAAAAAGAGTTCCTTATCGTCCCAGCCCTTGCGGTTTCGAATCTTGGTCCCGCACCCACCACAAGCGGCCGGCTTCATGCTGCAATCGCATGGTCTATAAGCCCCTGGCATGTCCACACCATGACTTTAAGCTCATGTAAACCTCATGAAGTTCTTAGGTTCTGCCGATAGAGTAGTTCGTAGGCATAAGCTCGTCGTGTCACCGAGGGAGAAAAGTCCATGCGGGGGCAGACGCGCACTACGCCTGCGGGCAAGCAGCATGTTGTTGCCTGAGCACATGAGCATTCCGGGAAACGTTGCAAGCCGCTGCTTGCGTTACCCAATGACCAGGGGAAATGTTCCCAGGAGGTGAAGGCGCCATGAGACGAGTACTTTTTGTAGACGACGAGCCACGTTTTTTGGAAGGGTTACAGCGCATGCTGCGCCTCCAAAAACAAGAGTGGGAGATGGCTTTCGCGCCAAGCGGCCATACCGCTCTGGCGCTTATGGAGGCTTCCCCATTTGATGTCATTGTCTCCGACATGCGCATGCCTGGGATAGATGGCGCTGCTTTGCTGGCCCACGTGCGGGAGAGATATCCGCAGGTCGTTCGAATTGTTCTCTCGGACAATGCCGAGATTTCCACCGCCTTGCGCGTGGTTCCCGTCGCACACCAATTTCTGGCGAAGCCCTGCGATGCGGAAATGCTGCGCGTCGCCATCGAGCGCGCCTGCCACCTTAAGGCTCTGCTTCATGATGACTCCATCCGCCGCACGGTGGGTGGGCTGAGCGAGCTTCCTTCCGTCCCCCGCACTTATCACGCTTTGACGCTGGCTCTAGCAGACCCTGACGCGTCCATTCAGAAGATCGCTGAAATTATCGAGCATGATGTCGCGATTTCCGCCAAGATCCTCCAGTTGGTGAACTCCGCCTTCTTTGGCGTTGCCCGCTCCATCACCAACATCCAGAATGCCGTTGGTTACCTAGGGATCATTACGCTGAAGAGCTTGGTCCTCTCCGTGGAGGTGTTTCGCGTTTTTGCTCCCAAGGGTCCCTTGGAGGGATTCTCTTTGGAGAATCTCCAGCGTCACGCTCGCCTCACCGCCTATATCGCTGCTCGCCTCCCCGTGCCTGCTCACCTCGTCGATTTCGCGATGGTCGCCGGCATGCTCCACGACGTGGGAAAGCTCATCTTGGCTTGGAAGCTTCCCGAGCGTTTTAGAAAGCTCATGGCGGAAGCGCGGCAGGAGCAGTGCCCCCTTTACAAAGTGGAAGAGAGAGAATACGGGTTCAGCCACGCCGAGATTGGGGCCTATCTCCTTGGACTTTGGGGATTGCCTTACGCGCTCGTTGAGGCCGTCGCCCTTCACCATGCCCCGAATCGCGTGCCCCACCAGAATTTTGATGCGGCTACGGCCGTCTACATTGCCAACCTTCTTACCCAGGAACTGGATTCACCTCCCCTTTCGCCTCAGGAGGACGGATTCCAAAACAACCAGGAGTACCTGGTTTCTCTGGGAGTCCAAGAGGAACTCCCGCATTGGCGTGCTATGGCCGCAGAGGTACCGCCGCTGCTCGCGGAGGCATGAATTGTCAGAGAACATTCGCCCCAGGATTTTGCTGGTTGATGACGACGTTGAAGTGCTTGACGCCCTGCAACGCCAATTGCGGCACCATTTTGACGTGACGGCAACTTGCGACGCCAAGGAAGCAATACGGCTGGTGGTCTCAGGCGGGCCGTTTGCTGTGGTCGTATCCGATTTGCGGATGCCCGGAATGGATGGGGTTTCCCTTCTGTATCTGATTCGGCAGATTGCGCCCGAAACAGTGCGGGTTATGTTGACGGGTAATGCCGACATGGAAGCGGCCATCTCGGCGGTCAACCAGGGAAACATCTTCCGCTTCCTCACCAAACCTTGCCTTCCCGCCGCCCTCATCAGAGCGCTGGATGCCTCCGTGGAGCGGTACCGGTTGTCCACAACCGGGCGCGAGCTTCGGGAGCAAACGCCGCGTGCCCGGCAGTAATTTTTTTCCGGGAATGATCCCCTCCTAAGGCCAGCGTCGGGGATGGTTGGCTGATGAAAATCTCCCCAGCCGCGGGAACTCCACATTTTTCTAGCCTCGCTTGACAAGAGGTACCCTTTTTCCTTACACTCATGAACCAGTAGGGGTTAGCCCGTGGTTGGCGGCTTCACTGGGGGGTGATCCGCCTGCGCCAGTTGTTGGTGTATAAGGAGGAAACCTGTGCGTAGAATAGCCTTTACGTTAGTCGTAGTGTTTCTCGCCATGTCGGCGGTAACCGCCCAAGCCCAAGAAACTGGAGCCGTCTCACGATCCCTTCCTGTAGCCGTCCGCTCACAGTCGGATTGCACAGGCTTTATTGCCGATACTCCCGTGCCCCATGACCTGTTCGTCATAGGAGGAGGGGATGACGACTTCCATTCCGTAGTCCGTCAGTTTGTAGAGGGCGATTCGATTTTCATTTCCGAGTCCAAAGATATTGCGGTGGGCGCTGAGTTGAGCGTGGTCCGCCCCGCCCATGAAATTTTCCTCACCATGCATTACCAGGGTCAGCGAGGGGATATCCGCAGGTTAGGCACACCTTATGAGGATGTTGGAAAGGTCCGGGTGACCCATGTGAATCCGGAGGGAGCGGTGGCAAAAGTCACCTTTTCTTGTGGGTCCATTGTCCCGGGCGACACCTTGGTTCCCTTTCAACCTCGTGCCATTCCGGAATATACGGTTTCCAAACCGCTTGACCACTTCACGCCTTTGGATAATAACAAACAGCACGGAAGGATAACCGCAAGCCACAACAATCTGGGCTTTTTTGGCAACGACACTGTGGTCTATTTGAACATCGGCGAAAAAGAGGGTGCCAGGCCCGGTCAGCGCTTCCGGATATATAAGGTTCTTCCTCCGCACACGACGGGGTTTCTGAGCAGCCAACCGACACCGCCGGAGACCATCGGAGAGGTCGTCGTGCTTTCCGTACATGGGAAATCGTCTGTGGCGATGGTCATTTCAGGCTACCGCGAGATCGCTGCCGGTGACTACGTCGAGGCGGAATAGTCCAGCCTAGGATGGTTAAGGATGGGGAGCACTATCCGTCCAAGCCAGGACTCGAATGGGTTGAGGGCTTTCGTGTGTGCGTTGGAACCGGGTAGCGACGGGCGCTCCTGATCACATGAATGGGGAGACCCGGCCGTACCGGCGTTTTGCACGGAAATCAGATTCAAGTAAGTTGAAGATATTGCTTACGCCGCAGGATGAGAAGAAGACGCGGGGTGATGTTCTTCGAATACTTGCGCGGTGAAAGCCTGAATTCTGGCCCCTTCCCGCCACGCATCAGGTGGCAGTCCTGCCTTGCGGCAGGTTTCTTCCAGGAATTGTTGCCGATCCCAGTTTAATTGTACTGCCACTTGCGGTAACAAGAGGCCGCGCAAGGCTCCGCGCGAGATGAGGAGCCCGTGCCGCCCCACCTCGATGTTCTCGGGGGCAATGTCCGAAAGGGGGGAGAGGACGGAAATTTCCAGATTCAGTCCGCTCACTTCCCCTTTCATAACCGGAGGAAAACGCGGGTCGTGAAGCGCCGCCCACACCGCGCATTCGCGAACCGTGATATAGAGCGGCTTGTTCGCCTCAGTGATGCCAATACATCCCCGCAAATTTTTTCCTTTGCGCAGGGTCACAAAGGCGCCGCAGGGCTGGCGCAAAGCTTCCGCAGGTTCCGAGACTTTGGGGAGCTCAGAAAAGTTCATATAGCCCACCAGGGCTTCCCGCGCCATGCGAAGCAGGGTCTGCTGGTCTGTTTCAGTGAGCGGCAACATCCTTCTCTTCCGGCTCTTTCTCGTCGGCCTCCATGACCGCCATGCGGCGGGAGGCGCGACGCTTGACTCGTTCATCCAAGCGCTTCCAGAAGTTCCAGAAGTATTGCACGGCGGAAGCCACCGCAAACAGCACGACCATCCATAACAAAACTTCGCCGAGGGGGTGCAGAACCGGAACCCGGCGGGGGCTCGCCATAATGATGACCGTAATGGCCACCACCTGGAGCACCATTTTGGTTTTGCCCAACTCCGAAGCTTCCATTACATACCCCTCGGCGGAAGCAATGGACCGCAGGCCTGAAACGGCGAATTCCCTTCCCACAATAATCACCACCATCCACGCCGGCACAAGGTGGAGCTCCACTAGGGAAATAAAAGCAGCCGAGGTAAGAAGTTTGTCGGCAATGGGGTCAAGCAAGATTCCCAAGGTAGTGATTTGGCTACGTTTGCGGGCCAAGTAACCATCCAGCAGGTCGGTTACAGCGGCCAGCAGAAAGACTGCCACCGCCCACAAATCCATGTTCCCCCCCTTGGTAAGGAGCAACACCACCACGATAGGCACAAAGAATATTCGGAGAAGGGTTAGCGAGATGGGGAGATTCATGAGCCTTCGAACCTACCCTTCACCAGGGAGGAATTGCACGGGCCAAGCAACAGCAACGCCGGGAGCTAGAGGAAGGGGTGCTCCAGCGCCCGAGTGTCACTATAACGGACGGCTCAGAGGGTGTCAACGATAGTCCCAAGCGCTCCCCCACGTGCCCTTCCGCCGCCCGGATTGACAAGGAAAGGCACGGTGGTAAAAAAACGGGCGGAGGCACTGCGTCGCGCCTCTAACTTTCGGAGCCGCCACCGAGAAGTTCCTTGGTGGATTTGTCGAGGACCAACGTGCGAGTAGGGAAGGGCATTTCGATTCCGGCCTGCTGAAACTTCTTGACGATGCGCTTTCTCAACTCACTTTGCACCGGGTATTGATCCGTGAACTGACGGACTTGGACGCTAAGCGAGAAGTTCAGGGAAGAGTCTCCAAAGCCGGGGATCAGCGCCACGGAGGGCTCGGGCTGCGCGAGCAATCCTTCCAGACCGTCCCGGATGGCCTCGTGGGCGACTTCCAGCAAGACCTTCTCAACCCGGCTTGGATCCGTTCCGTATGCAACGCTCACCGGCAGGGAGTAAGACATTTGCGTTTCGGGCACGGAATAATTGGTAATGATGGCTTTGGCCAGAGTGGAGTTTGGAATCACCACGTAGTTATTTCCGAGCGTCCGCAGGATCGTGGAACGCCAACCGATCCGCAACACGTATCCTTCCTGGTTGGAGTCAAGTTTGATGTAATCATTCGGATTTACCGGCCTGTCGGCCAATAGATAAAGGCCGGAAAAAAAATTACTCAAAGTTTCTTGCAGAGCCAGGGCGACGGCCACACTGCCCACGCCCAACGTTGTCCAGACCCCGGTTAGACTAACACCCATGTTTTCGAGGAGTATGACGGTCCCCATCAAGGCGAAGAGCGTACGGACCACAAACGCAGCGGGCTGGGTTACCCGCAACATACTGGGTTCCTTCTGGCCCCAACGGCGTAAGGCAAGGACGATAACCTTGGCGGGAAAATACATTATGACCAGAATCACCAGCGCCAGGATTAGCTTGGACCCGAAATGTTCGAACCGCGGGGGAAGGGGAAGTGATTCCAGACCGAGATAAAGACTCACAATCAATAGCAAAGGCATCGGTAGAGATTCAAGGAGAGAAAAGAAAAGTTGGCCCCATCCGTTGCGAAGCCTTTTCGCCCAATAGTGGAGAACACGGTTGAGGGCAAACCCTACCAGCGAAGAACTGATGATCAATGTTCCGAACAATAGGGTATAAAAAGTTAGATTACTCACGTGGAGTGCGCGCGCCAAATGCTCAATCATGCTGTTTTCTCCTGAGGGGAGGACAACGATTCAAGATACCCTGCCCAGCCCCTGTGGGGCAACCGCCTTTCGCGAGTGTCGCCGCAGGCCAAGCGCGCATCTAATGGTTCAGCCGTAGGTTTTGCGCCGCGCACGAGGACGTTTTGAGCCTGCGCCGTGCCCGACCGTTAGCAAAAGCAAAGGTGGGGCCCATCAACTTGTTGCAATG
>Ga0326728_10025557_pt1 | contig 10556 bp, 11 predicted proteins | sample MB3enrmetagenome_FD_207602 | JGI IMG/M metagenome (GOLD analysis project Ga0326728, IMG submission 207602) | Lab enriched peat soil microbial communities from McLean, Ithaca, NY, United States - MB31MN | ecosystem: Environmental > Terrestrial > Soil > Wetlands > Peat | place: USA: New York...
AGTGTGGACCGCAACTCCGTGACATATTGGATATTGCCGCCAGCAGCTACAATCGCCCGCACCAGCTCAGGATTGTCTTTTTCTGGATTATCTATGTCAAGAATTAACTTGTTGTCGCTGGTTTTCAAGTTCTTCACTATGCTCAGCCCCTTAACAGCGTCTAAAACCGGGCTAGTAACGCTATCTAGGTGCACTATGGTTTTTCGGTTGTACAGGCTGCGCTCTAAGTTTTTGGGTGAATCAACCGCGATTAGGCGAGTTTTCAGGATGCCGATGCGGTCGCAGAGCCGCTCCGCTTCGTCTAAGTTGTGAGTGTTCAGGAAGATGGTGCGTTTCTCTTTTTTGAGACCCAGAACAAAGTCCCGAACTGTTTTCGAGGCTTCAGGATCCAAATTCGCCGTAGGTTCATCCAGAAACAACACTTGAGGATCATGGATTAGGGCGCGGGCGATGGCAATTTTCTGTTTGGTACCTTTCGAGAATGTGCCGACGGCGTCGTCTCTTCGCTCCCAGATACCCAGCAGCCGCAGGAGATGTTCAATGTTTTCTCGCCGTTTCGCTTCTGGAACCTCATAGAGTTTTCCGAAAAAGTCAAGGTTGCGGTAAGCACTTAGGCTGTCGTATAAACCGACGTTTTCGGGAAGTATACCAACCATTTTTCTTATTTTGAGACAATCAGCCTCGTTGTCAACAGCAAAGTCGCCTATGCGGGCATTGCCGCTGGTTTTGCCGATTAGACAGCAGAGCATGCGCACAGTGGTGGTTTTTCCTGCGCCGTTGGGTCCAAGAAAACCAAAAACCTCGCCTTCATCCACGTGCAGGGTGACGTCATCTACAGCCGTTAGATTGCCAAATCTTCGGGTGAGATTCTCGGTGTCAATCATGCCCTGCGCTGTCCAGTATGATTTAAGTTAGGCTTTTTCGTATTTGGATTCTTCGATGCGTTTCTTTTCCTGTTCTTCCTCGGTTAATTGAGGTTCAGCGGTTTGCTGTCCTTGCCTTTTTTCTTGAGGAGGCCAAGTGATTGGGTCGTTGACTGAGGAGAGTACGTTAAAGAAGCTGCTTTTCCCACAGGCTGGACATTGGTATCGTCTGTAAGATCCAAGGCGCACCATTGAATCAAATGGTCTATAACTTTTTTCGAAAACGTTTCCACATTTCTTGCATTTTAGCCTAGCCATATCTAATCGCCTAATCCAATTGCTTATACTAAATTAAAAGGTTATCTAAAAAGAATGATTTTTACACGATTATATTGACCATTAATTTAGCTCAATCTTTCACAAGTTCCTGCATAAATCCATCCGGAAAGCGAGAAAAAACAAAAACCGTAAAATTAAACGTAACTTTCAGGTGCCGTTTGGCAGACTACTCTAACTGCCTAAAAGGATGCCCAGAAATACACATTTGGGAGCCTAAGCCCCATAGTGCAGATTTGGGACGGGGCCATATCATGGCAGCAGGTTTATCTGCCAAACGACTCGCAATTCGCCGATGATACCCTACGTGGTTTAGTAGGCAAATAAAAATTTGTGGTAGTGCCATAGCAGTCACAAGCTTTCGTTACGTAGATTTAACTATAAAATAGACCGAAAAAAACTAGCGCACGCTAAGTTTTTCATGGATGATAAATCTTAAATCTGAAAAGCGAGAAATAGAATGGAAGCGCGCCCCCTCAGAACGAAAGTCGACTTGTTTTGGAAAATTATTCAAGGAGTCTATTTTTGCTGTACATCCGCCCTATATAATACTTTCGCAAGTCATAATAAAAAAACGGGTTATATGAAATCTGTTGAGCGAGACTGCAAGTTTACGTTTGCTTTCTTAAAGACTTGTGTTTTTGCTCAAACAAAATTTAAGGAAAAGGAAAATAAAGTGAAAATACTAAATAAAAAAGTTATGATTTTGCTTTCTATGTTACTGATGCTTTCAATGGCAGCTTCAATGGCACTATCACCAGAAACATTAGGCCAAGTCTACCCTGCACCAGGATCCAAAGTGCAATCATATGCCTTTCTTAATATTGCCCCTAACCCGGTCGGCGTCGGTCAAACAGTCACTCTTGACATGTACCTTGCGAGTCCCCTACTAACAAGTGAAGACCCAGTGAATTTTACGATAGTAGAAACAACACCTAGTGGAACGACTACGACGCTGGGACCGTTTACAGGCGACTCAACTGGAGGCACATTTACTACGATCGTTCCCAGCACAACTGGAAACTACACATTCCAACTCTTCTACGGTGGACAAACCCTAACTGGCATAGTCACATCCACCGCAGTTAATTTTGGGTTTTTAAAAGGAGTTATCGAGCTACCCAGTCATAGTGCCGTAGAAACGCTTGTAGTTCAGCAAACGCCAATATCGCGTAGTGCGTATCCAATTACTCCGCTTCCAACCTCATGGTGGCAGACCCCGGTTTCCGCTGAAAACGTGCAAAACTGGTATGCCATTACTGGACCCTGGCTCGGATACGGGCAAGTCGTTTTTGCAAACACTGGCGGCTACAATGCTACTGGCAACTATAATCCATACACTGAAGATGTGCTGTCTGGTCACGTTCTCTGGACAAAAGTCTGGTGCTCGGGCGGTGTGGCTGGCGGACAAGCGGGCGGAACTGAACTCAGTCAATACTGGTCAACCTCTCAATATTGGCCTAAGTTCGCGCCGGTCATAATGAACGGCATAATGTACTCCACCTGGTATACGGAAACCACGGGCTACTCAGCTGGCATTGTTGCATGGAACCTGTACAACGGACAAACCGAGTTTATAATAAACACCACTAACCCGTTGGAGTGCGGTATGGTTACCCAATGGAAAACGCCTAACATGTACGGCTGTATTGGTCCGTACATCTGGACCACAGGGCCTCTCCCCGGAGTCTACACTGCTCCCTTTACAACCGAATGGAACATGTATTCTGCCTTGACTGGAGAATACGTCCTTAGCGTTGTTAACGGTACTAGTCCAGATATTATTACGACAGATGCAAATGGAGACATGATCGGCTACTACATCAACAGCACGGTTGGCACTATGACTACATATGGATCCGCGCCTGCATTCGGCATTCAACCCGTGACAGGAAAAGTAAGCATTACTGCAACTAGTCCTGTCCTAGTCTGTTGGAACATGTCACAAGCAATTTGCGATAATTGGGGATGGGAACCAGCACAGTACTCCGTGGTTGAATTCGGTCTTGGAGTAATGTGGGCCGAGCCATTACCGAGCAAAACAGACACAGGCGCTCCTATAGACAACGGAGCATTTAACAATCCTACTTTGGCAATAAACGGAGTAACTGACGGTGCAGTGGTAATGACCGCAGGATATACTTTCGGGCAAGGGTTCGGAAACGAACAGAACGGTTGGCTGCTTGTAGCTGCAATGGATGCAAACACTGGGGCTATATTATTTGCTAAAAACTTTACATACGCAGACGTTCCCGCGTTAGTGCCTTTCACAAGGCTTATACAAACAAATCCACAGAACGGACTGTTGATTCTTGGCAATGAGGGTGTTAATTGGCAAACTTCCGCCATTAATGTGCGTACTGGTGCTATCGCATGGACGCATACTCTTGCAGGCTATAACGGCGCTACTCCAAACATATACGATAATTTTGGCATATGTGCCATCAATGGACCAGGCGTAACGATAATTTACGGCCTTGGAGGAGACATATGGTGCATAAACGACACGAACGGAAACCAATTATGGTACACGAACACAACTACGCTCATAGGCAATCCAGGGATTGAAACTCCCTACGGTATCTGGCCACTCTGGGTCTTCGCTGACACTTGCGTGTCCAATAATGTGGCATACCTCGCTGTCGGTCATGAGTACAACCCACCGCTATTCCACGGAGCACAACTGCTAGCACTTAACCTGACTAACGGAAAGCTGATATGGAGCGAACTGGACTTTTCCGTTGAATCCACCTCAATCTCATACGGCATCATACTGTCGCGCAACTGCTACGACAACCAGATATACGCATTCGGCAAGGGACCAAGCGAAACCACAGTTACGGCACCTGACATTGGAGTCACAACCGCGACACCCATAACGATAACGGGTACAGTGATGGACATTTCGCCAGGAACAAAACAGCAAGCAGTCGCATTGAACTTCCCCTTAGGTGTCCCATGCGTATCTGACGCAAGCGAAAGCCACTTCATGGAATACGTCTACCAGCAACAACCGGTACCAGCTGACGTCACAGGAGTTCCAGTTACCTTAACTGAGACCGACCACAACGGCAACACCTACACCATCGGCACAACCACAAGTGACAGCAGCGGCACATGGGCTTACACCTGGACGCCTCCAATACCTGGCAACTACACCATAGTAGCCACCTTTGCAGGATCAAACGCATACTACGGATCATGCGCTGAAACACACATCTACGCAAGCAGTCCAGCACCAACAGCGGCACCAACGGCTTCACCACCAACAGGCCTAGCAACCACATCGACGGTAGAGTTAGGCATAGTTGCAATAGCGATCATAATCATCATAATCGGCGCTGTAATCGTGTTGCTATTGCTCAGAAAACGACCATAAGCTAAAGAAGCAAAACAAAAACTACTTTCCCCTTTTTTAGTCCTTAAAAAAAATAACGGAAAAACGTGGGGCTGAGAAGGCTCCGGTTAAAATTCACGGGAAATAGAATTTCAGCATTTGCAAAAGTTGATTTGAAAAAAAAGTTGTATTTCAGCAAATGTACGAAAATGGTGAAAAAGGTAAACCTATGTTTGAAAAATATCTTTAGGCTAAGCTTTACAAAAGTAATTATTAATAGAAAATTTATTGTTACCTATAAATAAGGGAGCTCTAATTTTTGTTAACCCTTGAGGCGAGACCGAAGTTGAATTTGGAAGAGATGAAGAAGCAAATAGAATCTCTTGTCATTGCCAAAGGATTCTACAATAAGCCTGAGGACATTCCAAAGAAACTGCTTTTTGCGTTCATAGAGCTAGGTGAAGCCAGCGATGCTTGGAAGAAAGGATTACCTGAAGAGAAAATAGCTGAAGAATTAATCGACGTGATATTTTATGTTTTAGATGCAAGCCGCTTAGCCTGTCCAAACATGAACATGGACGAAGTTTTCCAAAGAAAACTCGAGAAAAACTTCAACCGTTCTTTCCAGTACGGAGAAGGCCACCGCAATAAACAGCCAGAAGAAAACAAAAAGTAACTGACGAAGTTTTTATTGCACCTTGTTTAAGCTATTGTTGTTGAATAAAATGGATTTTACCTATCCTGTTGACCTGCAGTTCGATTGCAATAGATGTGGTTTATGCTGCGGTGACACTAAACAAAAAACTAGGCATATTCTCCTTTTAGAAGCTGAAGCCAAAAAGATTGCCTCACATACTTCCCGCCCAATACCTGATTTTTCAGGGGAAATTAAGGATAAGCTTCCTTACGTTTATGAAATGAAAAAGACAAGTGAAGGCAAATGCGTCTACTTAAAAGATAACCAATGCAGCATTTACCCGTTAAGACCATTAATCTGCATGTTTTATCCCTTTGAGTTAAAATTCGATGAGGAGAAAGGGCTGCATAATTTTGATTTTACGCTTGAGTGCCCAGGAATAAATCAAGGCAAAGTTTTTCATAAAAAAGATTTTAAAAAATTATTTGAGTTAGCACAAGAAAGCTTATGATGAAGCCATTACTAGAGTTGTTGGAGAACATCAGCCTGTTCTAAAATGATGCCGCAGTAATGGCATTTCAACGATAAAGGTTCCTCGTTCTTAACGTAAAATTTTGAGACTACTGGTTCATCGCTGTTGCTTATACAACAGGGATTTACGCATTTAACTATGCCTTCAATAGTCTTCGGCAACTTAACTTCCAGCTTTTCAACAACCTTGTAATCATGAATAATGTTGATTGATGCGTGAGGAGCCACCAAAGCAATCCTGTTAACTTCCTGTGAGTTAAGTGCTCGACCCTCAATTTTCACGATATCCTTAACTCCGAAACGTTTGCTCGGAACATTAATGGCAATAGTAATTACCCGTTTTTCCTTGCCTGTTATCCCTAAAATCTTGATGACATCCAAAGCGTATCCGCCTCTAATGTGATCGATGACTGTGCCGTCTTTGATTTTTGACACCCGCAATTCCATTTCGCTCATGTGAATCCTGTCCCGTAGAGACTATTACATCTTGCACCAAATAAGATTTTACATTAAAAAAGAGGAGAATATTATAGGTGAGAACGCAGATTAATGACGGTTGTACCGGCAAACTTGTCAAAGTACCTCATGAATGAGGGATTTTTCAGTCGCCATCCAATAATTAAGTCAAAGGGCAACAGAGGCAAAATTTTCCCAAAGTTCCTTACTGCTGCATGGTCATAGGACATTTTCTTTCCATCAGTTCTAACGACCTTCAAACCCAGAATGCGCTTGCCTATGGTTTGACTGTTGAATCCTTCAAGCAAAGTAGAGTAAAGCCAAAGAAGACCCACAGTAATGAAAAGTACTGTGCTGGTTAATGCAGCGAAAAAGGTTGCCGAAGATATAGAAATGACTTGTGGCGTAAAGATAATTGCCATCGTGATTGCAAGTATTAACGCAAAATCAATTACGTAAGCTGTGATTCTGTTTTTTAGAGAAGCAAGCGGAAGTTGGCTTTCTTTTCTTTGTACATCCGCTACTTCTGCCCAGCCTTCGACGTCATGTATAACTCTTACTGCGCTTTCACCAGCCCTGCTTAATTTGTACTTGCCCGTGGGGGTTTGCTCTATGAAAATCTCTAACGAGCGAAGGTGAAAACTTAATTTTCCAGTATCAACTTTTAGCAGGTTCATTAAGTCAGTGAAGGAGGACTCGCCTTTTTCACTCAGGTTTAGCAGTATTTCCCGTCGTAAAGGATGGGAAAGGATCGAAAGTATCTTGGAAATATTTTCTTGATCTACTGCCATGTTTCAAAACCGAGCTTCCTTAAACTTCTGTTAATTATGGCTGGTTTTAGCTTTTTTAATCATATTCTTACATTACTTCCATATAAGTTCAACTCAAAAAACTCAGTTAATCTTATGGAAACATAGTGTTTATAGTGAAAGCAACCTATATCATAGGTGTGTCAAGTGCTGAAGTAGCAGTCGAAGTATTTCGAAACTTGGAAAGTGAAGATTTCAGAATACTCCACATCATCGAGGCTGCTATGAGCAAACGCGAATTTGTACCAATAGAACAAATACAAAAATATGCAAAACTGCCAATGGAGCGTATAGAATTTACTTTAAGCAAGCTGAACAAGCTGGGGTTAATTTACAGAATAAAAGGAGCTTACGTTGGATACACCTTAAACTATGCAGGCTACGATTGCCTGGCGATAAATACCCTTGTCAAAGCAGGAGTAATTGACTCGTTTGGGCAATCCCTAGGCGTTGGAAAAGAAGCGGATGTTTATGACGCATTAAGCCCCGACGGCAAACGCATAGCCGTAAAATTTCACAGGCTGGGCAGAATAAGCTTTAGGCAAACAAGAAGAAAAAGAGGCTACACACGCGAGCATTCCACATGGCTTTTCCAATCACATGTGTCAGCAGAAAAAGAGTTCCAAGCGATGCAACTTGCTTACAGAAACGGCGTTTCAGTCCCAGAGCCGATAAGCCAAAACAGACACGTTATTGCCATGGGTATGATTGAGGGTGCAGAATTATCCAAGTATAAAGAGATTCAAGAACCTGAAAAAATCCTAAAAGAAATATTGCGCAATGTAAGGAAAGCGTACTTGAAAGCGCACATTATTCACGGAGACCTCAGCGACTACAACATTATCCTAAAACCTGATGGGCATATCCTCATTATTGACTGGCCACAATACGTGAAGTCTGATCATGCAAACGCGGAGGAATTGCTTGAGCGAGACCTTAAAAACGTACTTACTTTTTTCAACCGTAAGTTCAATGTAAAAGTGGCTATTGAGGAAGCCTGCGATTACGTGACTGGGAAAACCAGAAGTTTGGCTATTTAATGCTTATCGGCGTCTAATACTATGTAGAGAACGTTGTTTCCACGGAGCAGCACATTGCCGTAGTTTGTCATTAATTGTTCGTCTTTGGATTCGTTTGCACCTTCAAGAAGAATGTTCATGTGCCCATCGCATTTTATCATTTTCCCCTTATAGTCGTAACCATTTTTAAGAATGACTTCAATATTTCCGTGCAATTGTTTTATGAGAACATTCAACGGTTTTTTACTTGGTTCCATCATATTATCGTGTTCCTAATGGATTTCTTGTAATAACCAAGAACCCATGACCCAATATAAAAGCCTTATGAAACACGGTTCTGTTACTTCTTTATCGGATTGATTAAGCTGTTACTTTTCATCGGATAATTACTTTTTTCGTTTCAAGTAACTTTTCGTCATGTGAATTTTTCGACATGAAATTTAGTCGAATATTATTTTATGGTTCTTTGCAAGTTCCATAGTTTCATCGTAATCTTTGGGTTTGTATGAATCGGGTAAAATACCTGTTAGTTCACCGATAATTTGTTGTCTAATGTTAAAAATAGAATCATCGTAGCCATTCAACCATTTGCTAGAGTAATAATAACCAACTACCACAGCTAGCGTTGAGAGCAGAAGCAATGACATAGCTATAATTAGTGCAGTATGTGTAAAGGAGGGTGCAAAGGCAAAAAGAGAAGCTACTATTGAGCTAATCAATGCACCAACAGGCACAGCTTGATAGAGCGTTATAATGGTTCCGTAAACATTCTTCAAGTTCCACCTGAGCATGTAAATGATACTACTGTATGCATTTTTAATTACATCGAGAGCTTCTCCATATTGCTTCTCTCCAGCGAAATGAGCACCCTTAAAGACTGCTGTATTTGATGCATAGAATATGACTTTAGTTGAAAGCTCTTTATCTTTTTTTACTGTGCTATATAATTCGATTAGTTCTTTTCCTGTATCTGACATTCTGTACTTTAGGTCTGTTATCTTATCTGAGAAGCGTACAAGTGTTTGTGTTGCGAAGCCAAAAAGGATACTTGATGCCGTTAAGACCGCGAAATTAATTGTGTTCATTTCAGAATTAGGGATAAGGTTCAGGTAAGCATAGGTTGCATAGAAAACAAGAAAAGGTACTGCTAAAATTATTCCAAGAAACAGAGCTAATTGCAGTGCAACGCTGTCACTTTGCATTCTTGCTAGGTGGTTTCAGTTAAGCTATAAGGTTTGTTACTCGGTGATACTATAAACTTATTTGCCATGGTGTCTGTTGGATGCCCATGTAACTTTCGTCTGCTATGCTAAACCAATTATTTGAAAGATAAAGCCAAGTACCAAAAGAATTGTTGAAAGGATAGCAATGAAGTTCTTTTGTGTTAACATCCTTTTAACATAAGGATTGCCTTCAACGTAAGTTCCCGATTCAGCTATTATTTCTTTTTTTGATCTAATTTCAACTATTGGTAAGAAAGCAGCGCCAAATAAGCAAAGGGTTAAACCTAGTTGTTGCATCCAAAGAGTGGTCATTTTTTCACCTCAAATCTATTTTCAACAGATTTAGTATTTAAAATGAGTATAAAGTTCGTTATACAATATTTTTCTTTTGAGGTTGATTAGGTTTGAGTTATCGGAAATATCCTAAAAGGCAATATGGAGTTAGGCATAGGCATGGAACTTTCAAGTGGAGGTTCTGTTACCTCTTCGTCTGCTCCATTTCTATGTTACTTTTCTTCAGCTGACTTACCGAGTATGCAGCATTACTTTGGGATTTCTACATTTTCACATAGGCTATAAGTTACACAAAACATTCCGACAAAAAAAAGCAGAACCAACGGTAAATTCACAGTTCCAGGAAACGAGACATCAATGGCCCAAGTAGAGAAAATGAGAGCAAACCCAATTACGCACATCTTTTGACCAAATGTGAGCAAAGTGAACACCATTACGATATACCGTGTGGCTACCTTAAAAATTTAATTCTTGTTTTTGCCTGCGTTTTGTATTAGGGTTTTCAACCTGTTTTCCCCTTCTGCCGTTAATTCCGCAAGCTTCAACTGGAGTTTGCTATATAGTTAAAAAAAGAAGAGACTTGTTTACGTGATATTTAGAGGCTTTTCAGATTTTGGCTACTATTGATAAGAGCGCAACTATTAGGAAGGCAATGCCGGTCCAAAACAGGTCATGGCCGCTGAGGAAATATACGATGGCAGCAACGATGATTGCAGGAATCAGCGCTAGAAACAGCTTTATCAGAACTATTATTACCAAGCCAATTATGACCAGAATGATGAGAAAAGGAATGCTTAATGATCCGAGTCCCAGACTGCTGAGAACTGAATATATCGTTGGCAGTAAGATTGAAAAATTCATCAGTCAACCTCAATAAAAATGTGTAGCAAGCAAGTAATAACATTTTTGCTAGTATGCTTGTTAAAAAAAAATTAGGCTTTAATTTTTGCTTTGATTTTTGGAATAACCTCTTTTTGTGTTTGAATAACGCCGAAGGTTGTTATTCTAAACTTATCGTCAGCAGTTTTTTGCACCATAGCGTTTTTTGCCA
>Ga0326728_10025558_pt1 | contig 10556 bp, 9 predicted proteins | sample MB3enrmetagenome_FD_207602 | JGI IMG/M metagenome (GOLD analysis project Ga0326728, IMG submission 207602) | Lab enriched peat soil microbial communities from McLean, Ithaca, NY, United States - MB31MN | ecosystem: Environmental > Terrestrial > Soil > Wetlands > Peat | place: USA: New York...
GCCCTTTACCGGAACGATGACTTCTGGGGAAAACGGCCCTGTCGCATATGTGTGTGAGAACTTCAGTTGCCGGAATCCCGTGGGGAGCCTCTCGGAATTGGAGTCTATTCTAGCTGGTGAACCGTGAATCGTGTGTCCCGATGGGACATGGGTTTCTGCCTCGAGCTGCCCGCTTTCCTGCTCTTCGCAATTGTTTTATGGCGTGATTAAGGCGTTAATTGAAAGGATAATGTCGCGATTATGGCGCGATTGTGAAATGGAGATCTTAAGGTTAAGCATTTGTAATATCTGCTGAATATAGAAATCTTCACCTTGGCATGCATATTGCTGATTCTCCCGGTACAAAGAGAAACCAACTCTTTCCTCCTCGAAGCTAACCGGTTCTAGCCCCTCCGGTTAGCTTTTTTTGTGGAAATTGATTTGTTTGCATTCGCGGACGGATTATTATTTCGCGTCTTCGGCGCGAAAACCGCTCGCGACATGGAGGGCTTGCAAGATGGGAAAAACTCTTCTCGGGATCTCCGCTTCACCCAGGAAACTCGGAAACTGCGAACTTTTCATAAAACATATTTTCAGGCATCTGGGAGATGGCTGGGAGCTGAGGCTGGCGCGCCTTCCCGAACTCGACATAAAACCTTGCCAGGCTTGCTATAAATGCCTTTTCGGCCAAATGAGGTGTCATCAACAGGATGATTTCCTCACTATGCTCAATGCGCTTGCCGATGCCGATGCATACGTGGTAGCAGCCCCCGCCTATTTTTTCTCGGCAAACGCAAGTCTTAAGGCATTCCTGGACCGGGGACTTCAATTCTACGCATTTGTAGACCAGCTTTGGGCCAAACCGGCGGCAGGAGTTGCAATAGCCGGGGTCGAAGGCAGGGAGGGAAGCACCAAGTTGGGCGTGGAAAGCTTTATAAAAATTGCGCTGGGGGATCTGCGCGGGTCGGCCGTAGTTTACGGGGCTTTGCCGGGCGAAGTCCTGCTGTCGCCTGAAAATAGACAAATCTCCGAGAAGCTTGCACGCGCCGTTTTGGACCCGGCTCAACGGTTCAGCCCGGGTGCTCCGGTTTGCCCAATTTGCGGAGGCGACACTTTCAGGTTTATGCCGGGCGGAAGGGCCAGGTGTATGCTCTGTTCCGGTTCAGGCCCCTGGGAAGGCAAAGATGAGTTCCTCCGGTTCCGCATCGATCGGGGGGAACATCCTCTTTTCCTGAGCAAGGAGGCAGTAAACAGCCACGCGGAATGGCTCCGGGAGATGAAGGAAAAGTTTTTGGAACGGAGACAGGAGTTGAAAGGAGTAGTCAAGCAATATCTTGGAACAGGGACTATTATCGGGAAAAACAGGCAGCGGTGAGTTGGCGATTCAACTTATCTAATGTGTAACCTTCTTTTAACACGGATCTAACACAATTGTCACAGTACACTTCTATACTCCCGCCCAATTTCAATAAAAAACAAATCGGATTTGAATTGCCCAATTACAAAGGAGCCCGTGATTCATGGAACAAAGGGTCGGCGGAGCAAAAGAAGTACTTTGCAAGTTCACAGGAACCAGCCGTAAACAGACGTGGGGCCTGCGTTTCAGGTCGTTGATTCTTGAGCGTGTGTTGCCGCTCGGCAAGATCAATTACGTCTATTCACGATTCGCTTCACTGCCTCGTGAGATGCCAGTCGCGGATCGCGCCCTTGAAGCTCTCAATGTTACTTACAAGATTTCCGCAAGCGATCAGGCGAAGGTGCCTTCACAGGGGCCGCTGGTCGTGGTGGCGAATCATCCCTTTGGCGCAGTTGAAGGTTGGGTAATCCCCTCCTTTCTTCTCAAGGTTAGAAGCGATGTAAAGATAATGGCCAATTTTTTGCTCAGCTGTCTGGGAATTGATGAAATCGACGATGTGATGATTTACGTAGATCCTTTCGGCAGGCAGAGTTCGGTGAAGAACAACCTCAAACCTTTGAGAGAAGCCATTGAGTGGGTCCGGGGTGGACGTGCCCTGGGTATTTTCCCCGCTGGAGAAGTCTCTCACCTGCACTTGGGCAACTTGAGCGTTCAAGACAACCAATGGAGCACGACGGTTGCCCGTATTGTCAGAAAGGCCGAGGCGACCGTGCTCCCGGTTTACTTCGAAGGCCATAACAGTCCGCTCTTTTGCGGGCTTGGCCTTTTACATCCTATGGTTCGCACCTTGATGCTGCCGGGGCAGAACTTCAAGAAAAGTTCCAGAACTATTCGGGCGCATATCGGAAAACCTGTCCCTTTCAAAAGACTGGCCGGACTCAGTGATTCAGAAATGATGGATTATCTGCGGCTCAGGACTTACAATCTGCAGAATCGCAAACGCGAAAAGCGTCGAAAGCCGCTGCTGCGGCGGTTTAGCAGCACGGCAAATGATCGTCCCGTCGTGAGTGCTAAAAGCACCAGCCTGATAGTGGAAGAAATCCGCTGCCTGCCGCCCGAACAGCTTCTCTTTTCCTCCAAGGACTTTGACGTAGTGATCGCATCTGCCGCACAAATTCCCTACGTTCTTCACCAGATAGGACGCCTGCGGGAAATTACCTTTCGAAAAGCAAGCGAGGGGACCGGCAAACCTATCGATATAGACCGCTTTGATGAGTACTATCAGCACATAGTGCTTTGGGACCGGGAGCGCCGGGAAATCATCGGGGCTTACCGCGTTGGTCTTTCAGATGCTATCCTGAAGGACCGGGGTTTGAGTGGTCTTTATACGAACACTCTTTTTGATTTCAGGCATGAGCTCTTCCACAAAATCCATTCGGCCCTGGAGTTAGGAAGGTCTTTTGTCGTCGCTGAGCATCAGAAGACCTACCAGCCTCTCATGCTTCTATGGTCGGGAATCGGGCGATTCGTGATAAGAAATCCCCGGTACCGGTACCTTTTTGGAGCAGTAAGCATAAACAGCGGGTATCTCGGCATTTCCCGGAAACTCATTGTCGAATTCCTGAAAGAAGGCCATATTCGCTCCGATCTGGCAAGATTCGTTTTGGCAAGAAAACCACCTTCCGTTGGCTCCATCGGGAAAAAGAACATGGGGCTGGCCTATTCGATGGTGCATGACGTCCAGGATTTCTCGGAACTGATATCCGACATCGAGCAGGACTCAGCGGGTATTCCCATACTGCTCAGGCATTACATGAGACTGGGTGGAAAATTTCTGGGCTTCAGTGTCGACCCTAAATTCAACGATACCCTGGATGCCCTGGTATTGGTCGATTTGGCTCGAACCGATCCCCGAATCCTGGCGCGGTACATGGGGCAGGAGGGGGTGCGTTCCTTTCGGGAATTCAATGGAGCCGGGCAGGAGGACACCCCCCATTCGAAAGCTGTCTGACGATAAATGTGCATGCTATAAGTTATCGGAGACGGTATGGGATTGTCTAACGCAACTCGGCGGAAATCTATCTTGCGGAAAAAAAGGACTTGGCCGGCCTGAAGAGGCCAAACTGGCTATAAATGGTTTTACCGCGCAGGGAATGGATACGGCATAGGATCTCGTCAGCGTAACTGCGGATTCGGCTTCTACTGACACCGCTATCGCCTCCCGTCACACAAAACAAGTTCCGGCGCCATTGGAATGGATCCTGAAGCAAAGGGTGAGCTGCGAGAATATCGCTGAAGCAGCTGTCATTCCGGGATACATGAAACAACGAAAAGGTTCATTCTATTCGCGTTTTCGCGCCTTCCGCCTTCCGTGTGAGCTTTTCGGACTAATTTCTCGAAGCAGCCGGGAGCTTCCGGGACAGCGAATTGCGAACCGCAGGCGGCGAATCGTGTGATTTGTGATTGGTGAATCGTGAATATAGAAGGTATAATCGATATTCAACGTGTGATAGAAGGCCCGGAGTTGACATCGACAAGGGAGAAAAACAAATGGGCTGGAATATCCTTTCAGTCTTTGCGGTTCTGTTCGGTTTCCTGCTTATGTTCAAAGGAATTGACACGCTTATTGTGTGGCGCGCCTGGTTCTTTTTCATAAGCGGCCTGGTATTGTTCCTTCCTGGAGCCTCGCTGCTCTTCCTACGAATCAGGCGTCATAAAAATAGTGAATCGTAAATAGAAAAAAAGAATGATCGACGTTTCTCCTGGCGTGTGACGAGTTCTGCTGCGAATCTTTTACGATTCACCAGTCGGACTCGCGAATCATGGCTCACGATTCACCAGTCAGCTCTTTCGAGGTGAAAATGTGTAGCCTGTTCGAACTGATAAGCTACGCGTAGAATGAGTTCCTCCCGGAAATGTGGTCCGAGGATCTGAAGTCCTATCGGCAGGTTTTTAGACGTAAAACCACAGGGCACCGAAATTCCGGGAATTCCGGCCAGACTCGCCGGGAGCGTAAATACGTCGCTCAGGTACATCTGAAGGGGATCGTCGACTTTCTCGCCAAGCCTGAAAGCGGGAATAGGGGCGACGGGCGCAAATATCGCGTCACATTTCTCGAACGCTTCAAGGAAATCCCGTCTTATGAGCGTCCTTACCTGTGACGCTTTCCTGTAGTAGGCATCGTAATAGCCCGCCGACAACACATACGTGCCAAGCATTATGCGTCGTTTCACCTCGGGGCCGAACCCCTCGGAGCGGCTTTTTCGGTACATTTCGATGAGGTCCCTGGCGCCCTGTGTCCGGTGACCGTACTTTACGCCGTCGTAGCGCGCAAGGTTGGAGGATGCCTCGGCAGGGGCGATTATGTAATAAGCGGCAATACCATATTCGGTGTGGGGCAGGGAAATGTCCACAATATGCGCGCCCAGCTCCTTGCATGTGGAGATTGCGTTTCGGACGGCCGCCTCGATCTCCGGGTCCGTTCCCTCGATGAAATATTCACGGGGTATCCCCAGGCGCAGGCCCCGAATCGTTTCTTTCAGGGTTGCCCTGTAATCGGGGACCGGCAGGTTTACAGAGGTGGAATCCCGCCGGTCGTAGCCGGCGATGGACTGGAGCATGATGGCGGCGTCCTGCACGTCACTGGTTATCGGCCCTATCTGGTCGAGGGAGGATGCAAACGCCACGAGGCCGAAGCGCGAAACCCTGCCGTATGTCGGCTTGATGCCCACGACCCCGCAATAAGACGAGGGTTGCCGGATCGAGCCTCCGGTATCGGTTCCGAGCGCCCCCGCACACAGCCCGGCGGCCACGGCTGCCGCCGAACCCCCGCTCGAGCCGCCTGGAACGCGGTCCGGGTCCCACGGATTGCGGGTCTTTATGTAAGCTGAATTCTCGGTGGACGACCCCATTGCGAATTCGTCACAGTTCGTCTTTCCGATAAATATGGCTCCGGCGTGCCTGAGCTTCTCCGTTACCGTAGCGTCGTATGGGGCGACGAAGCCTTCCAGGATGCGCGAACCGCAGGTGGTAAGAGACCCCTTTACGCAGATCACGTCTTTTATGGCGATCGGCACTCCCGCCAGGGGAGAAGCTGAATAATCCTTCTTTTTTGAGTCGAAAAGCCTCGCATCCTCCAGTGCCTGTTCCCCCAGCATACTCAGATAGGCGTTTAATTTCGGATTGATTGCGTGAGTTCGATCCAGAAACGAGGTGACTGTTTCGACGGCCCCGATCTGTCCGCTTTTAAGCAGGTCGTGAATCTCATGTATCGAAAGAAGGTGAATTTGCATCTAAAACAGCCTTTCTGCTAAATTGACGCCCCTCGAGGCTGGTCCTGCAGGGGCATGCTTACTGCCGGGTGCCTCCGAAGCGCTTGAGTGCCGACAGTGCCAGGCCACCCACAGCCTAAATTACCTTTGGTACCACAAAATTAACGCCGTCCGTTCCGGGCGCGTTTGCAAGGGAGTCTTTGCGGTCCAGTGAAGCTTCGACACAATCCGCACGGAAGACGTTCTGCAACTGTATGGCGTGCGTGGTAGGCTCAATGTCCTTCGTTTCGAGTTCGTTGAGCTTGTCCATATAATCAAGAATGCCGTTTAGCTGGCTGGTCATTCGTTCTTCTTCGGCCTCTGAGAGTTCCAGACGCGCCAGCAGCGCCACGTGCAGAACCTCTTGTCTGGTTATCTTTGTCTCCATTGCGTTTCCTTAACCCCCTTTAATCCCTGAATTCCTCGATTGCTCGATCCCTTTTATATGAAATTCTCCATTGTCCGGCAGTCTTTAAAGGCGGCCAGAACTTCAGGCAACCCCTGGATGCGGGCATTTTGCAGCAGGTCGTATGTGAGTGCGTGCACCCGCTTTTCTTCGACATCCTGTTCGGCTGCGGTGGAGTCGAAACGCTGGAGGAATTTGGCAAACCGGACCACGTGAATCAGTTCGTGAGTCACTATGTAAGCCGTAAGCGGGAAAAGACCAATCACTTTATCGCGCTCCACAGCCCTGCTGATCACATGGTCTTGAATGCAAATTTTGAAAAAATCACCTGGTTCGCTTCCCCGCATTCGTTCGCCGGGACGCCTGAGATAGCGCCGGATTTGGGCGAAGGCGTCATCGGTCACTTCTTCTTCGTCAAGGTTACTCAAACTTTGAATATCATAACGATATCTTTTCCACTCCGAAGTGGAAATCTTGTAATAATCGCTTATGAGCTCTTCCGAGACATCGATGGCATGAGCCAGGATAGCGATTTTTTCCGCCTCGAAGGGTAGGCGTCTCATTTTTTCTACGGCTCCGGTCGGATTATTGCTCAAACCCTTGGAACTCAAGCACGTTTCTCCAACTTCTATGTACAAGACTTCACTGTTCAATTCAACATGTTCCGAATATTTTGGCTGTTACATTCCTCGCAAAGTCGGCTTGACCTCCTTGGGATTCAAATGATCGAAGATGGCTCCTGTACCCTTGCCCCCGCTGCTCCTGGATGGGCGGGATGTGAAAACGACAGGAATTCCCGTTGATCAGCGCCAGGCGGCAAGGATCATCCCCATGGCCAGGAGCGCTGCAAGCTGGAATCCGCTGTTGATCAGAAAAAGCGGGAACGGTTTTCTCTCATATATAACCGGGGACAGCATCGTGACCGCAACGAACCCGACCCAGATGAGAAAGCCCGCAGCAGCCCCCGCCGCAGCCGATTGCACAGTCGCCTTCAAAATGGCGTAATCCAGCACAAGGGCCATGACAAAGCTCCCCACAACCGCAAAGACCGTTCCCCTCATCATGCCCGACTTCATCGTTTCACGGGTGTTTCCCGTGAGCTCCATCCAGGGATTCAGGAACAGCAGGGGGGACCACCACAAAAGAACTATTATCACTCTTGCCAATGCGGCTACGAATACGGCCTGGAAATTCATCTGAAATCTCCCATGTTGACTCCTCCTGGATGCAAACATGTCAGGAGCGATAATCAATTAGTAAACAAGAACCATGCTGGGCCTCACAGTCCGAGGGCCTGGCTGCTGAAATTGAACAGCCGCACACTGGTCGCGAACATGGGGCTGAGACACGCGAAGCGGCTGCCCGGATTCTGCTTCGCTTCACGCCGTACCCGCCGGACGGTCTCTTCGGCGAATCCGTCGCGCGGAAAACGCGTGAGGATCTCCCGCACGTTTTCCGGGTGGACTTTCCACTCTTGGGCGATGACCTCCACCAATCCGCCGACATTCATGAAGTGGGCCTCCGGTCCGAACACATCGAGCGGGACAAAGGGATTGAGGTTCGAGGTGATGGCAACGGCAATGTTATCTTGACGTGCCTCGTCCCAGCCTGCGTCCTTCGCGATGCGCCTGGCTTCTCTGGCGCTGCCTGCGGAGAAGCAGTGCTCGTTCTCGGGAGGCGATGCCTGGAAAAGGCCGACGTCGTGAAGCATGGCTGCGACGTACAGCGCTTCCTTGTCCATGGACTGCTTCATGCCGCTCAAGTCGTACATGATCCCCGAGAAGTAATAAGTACGCAGGCTGTGGTTGATCATCGGCACGCTCGACACCTCATGAAGATAATTCACCGCTCTGCGGGCCGCCCGGGTATCGGGAGGCATCCAGGCCGAGAGATCTATCTTTCGAGGAAACTTTCCGGCTGGAAACAGCCCCCTCCGGAGAATCCATCGCAGACGCGGCCACAAGTCGATCATGAGGACGGCAGTTGCTCCACCCAGCAGCCTCAATTTTTGGCCCAAAGAGAGTGGTGGGCCGCCCGCCCGTTCCCATTCAAGGGTGCCCACAGAAGGCGGTGCATGAGAACAGGAAGGCTTTGCGTGTCCGTTGCCGCGGCATCCTTGTTTTTCCGGCGATGTGTCCATTTTTTGCTTCCATTCTCCGTTAACTTATCACAGCCGGACTCTAAGGAGTCAGACAACGATTCGGGGAAAACGGCTATCAGTTTATTTTAGTCTAATTTAAGAAATTGGCAGTCTCAAAACTTTCGAAAAGAATCGTTTAACCCGGAGCGGAAGCCTTAAGTTCCCTGCTCGATGGGATCGTTTGTGGCCATAGACGTATGCCGATTCGGCAGCTTCCGGGAAATCTCCTCTTCGGATCGCGTGCAAAATTTCGCGTTGGCGTGAACCTCAGCGTCCCGCGTGACAAAGTTGTCCACGGGAGAGGCAACCCCTCCCGTGTGTTTAATTTCAAATATTTGGTGTCCGGGAAAAAACCTGACTAATGGTGCTCATGGACATAGAACGGCCATTTGTGGAAGAACCATTCGTTCCAGAGCAGCGGGATGATAAACCAGAAGTTCCATATGAGGGACTCGCCGTTGAGGACCCTTTCCGCAAGATCTCCTTCCATGTGATGGTTGCCCAGACCCCAGTGCCCGAAATTGATTACATAGAAAACAACATAATTAATGACCATGAGGACCAGTACGCCGATCGTCCTGCACCAGAATGCGCCCCAGGAATCCTTATCGGTCATCGGACACATGTCATCGAAGTAATGGTGCCATGCCAGGAACGGCATCAAGGCAAACCCGGCTATTTCAGCCGCGTGATACCAGAAAAAGCGAGTGGGGTTGCCGGCGTCGGGAGCGGGGAGATGATGGGTCAACTCCTCCATATTTACCCAAAAAGGTATCAGTCTTATACACACTAACGCAAGCAGATAGCCAAGAATAACTGTGCATATAAAAGAAATTAAACCCTTCCATGGTTGTGGAAGGCTGATTGCTGACCATGGCTTCATTCGCCACACGTTCGGCGTCATGAACAAGAGAACAATCATCCACTCCCACCAGCCGAATACCCAGTGCATGTGGCCCGTGCCCGCGATACTCGACCACCATGGGCGGCCGAAGGCTATTCCCGTGCCGAAATTTGTTTCCCACAGCACTCCCCCGATGAAGGGCACGATCAGGACTGAGTAGAAGAAAAGAGTCAAAAGCGAGGCCCACCCGATTTCGGCCAATCCTGCCTGGGGCTGGGTGAGATCGCTCGGGCGTATGGGCCATTTCCCAAAAAGAATGGTAACAACAGGGTATGAGAAAAACCCTATAAGTACAAATGTAACAACGGCCCGTTCCGCAAATCTACGGCTCGGATCGATATATGCCGCCAGTTCGAGCGTCGCTTTCCCTTTGGCCGGTCCCACAGCCAAAGCTGCTTCGATGCCCGGTTGGCTAAAAAAATTAAAACCCACACCCAATACCCTGTAGAAAACAACGTGGATCATTAACCAGACTAAAACGAGATTGACTATGGTCTCGATAACTCCTCTTGCCGGCTGGGGCAGGTTTTGAAAAGGCCAGTCGCCAAGAAACATGTGTTGCCAAAGACCCACGAGAATCATCATTGCCAGGTACATAACGAATGGATATGGAAAAGATCCCACCGGTCCTCTGGGGTCGCTGAAAAGATACCACGTAAACCATGCGACCAGAAAAAATACAATCGTTGAAATGATTCCTGTAACAGGTTGGCCCCAGCGCGGTTTCAGAACGTCTGCCATAGCACTCTCCTTTTTGTGTCGAAGCTGTGTTTTTCTTCTAAAAGTGCGTCGGATTTGCGGCTTTTGAAACTGCCTCACCTCCTTCCACTCGAATCACAGATCCATAGCGCGGTTGCATTCCTGGCAAATTGATCGCAGAGTGTCGTTAAAGAATGTGGCTTGGTGCTGAAAAGAAAGATCAGTCGTAGGAATCGAGATGGGGTTCTTTCAGAATAAGCGTATTCCCGCCGAACCGATCAGGTATAATATCCTTTGTGGAGCGACTACACTTTGGGGTGAAATGGAACGAGAGATTATGACAGAGATTGGAATGGCAGATCTCAGTGAATATGCTCGATTTTTTACTACTCTAAATGAGGATGGGCAGTCAAGAGGAATTTGTTTGACAATGGGTTGGCGCTCTGGTTAAGTGACTCAATGGGGGTTTATGCGTGATTCCTTACGTATAGGGTTCTCGTTTGGTAAATGGTTCGCCCCTGCCCGTTCTCTGTCCTCACGCTCTGATACGGTAGCTGTTCCTGGTAAGACCCGGCTTCCATTTTTACCCCCATCTTGGAAAATCGCATTTATATTTATAAATACATTCATCCTACGATATAGCCCGGGTTTTGCTGTTTGTTTCCACAATTGCAGGCTCGTCCGTTCTTTCAAGTGGAAGCTGTTTTTGAAGAGGACTTTTACTCATAGCTTTCAGGAGGCAAACGAATGGGAAAAAAAAT
>Ga0326728_10025560_pt1 | contig 10556 bp, 7 predicted proteins | sample MB3enrmetagenome_FD_207602 | JGI IMG/M metagenome (GOLD analysis project Ga0326728, IMG submission 207602) | Lab enriched peat soil microbial communities from McLean, Ithaca, NY, United States - MB31MN | ecosystem: Environmental > Terrestrial > Soil > Wetlands > Peat | place: USA: New York...
TGGCTTCCAGACCACCCCTCCTCTTCGCAGCGTTCAGCATGCCCCGCAAGGCTTTCCCGACCCGAAAACCCCGCGTTTTTTGCAACTGGGAAGTCGATTGTCTCCGAATCAGCCCTTCGAGACGCCGCCAGAAGCAGGCCGCTCCTCAGGCGAGCGGAAGATTTGTTTAGATCAAGAAGAACCAAAACCGCTCGGGCTGATGAGGCCCATCCTCGCAGGGTCGTCTCGAAGCCCATCCTGCCCTGAGCTACCTCGAAAGCCGCTGGTTGCGAATTTCCGATCGGCGAACGTGACGCTTGAAATGACCTTCCCATCTGTGATTCGGTAGCCCCTGGTTACAGATGTACGGATGGGCGCGCCACCGGAGACAATGGAATTTTCGCTGGCACGCAGGACTGTTCTCTGAGGTTGTGTATTGAGAGCACAACCGGAGATAATGGGGGTGTGCAATGCTTCGCCGAATTCTGCTGGTGCTGATCGCGCTCATCGTCCTCATCCCGATCACGGTACTGATGCTGTTGCGCGGCGGGCGCCATCAAGGGCCCGGTGAGGCCACGCGCGCGCGCCTGCCCAACGCCGTCGTGGCCGCACGCGCTGCGCGCCAGACCGCAGCCGTCACACGCCTCGGAGGCACCGAGCCCCAGCCACCCAAACAGATCCTTTTCGGCGACCTGCACGTCCACACCACCTTCTCCGCCGACGCCTTCGCGCGCAGCCTGCCCATGCTCCAGGGCGAAGGCGCGCACCCGCCCGCCGACGCCTGCGACTTCGCGCGCTTCTGCTCCGATCTCGACTTCTGGAGCATCAACGATCACGCTGAGGCCATCTCGCCGCGGCACTGGCAGGAGATCAAGGAATCCATCCGCCAGTGCAACGCCGCCGCGGGCGATCCCAAGAACCCGGACGTCGTCGCCTTCGTCGGCTGGGAATGGACACAAGTAGGACAGACGCCCGCGGATCACTACGGCCACAAGAACGTCATCTTCCGTGACACGGCGGAGGACCGCGTCCCGCGCCGCCCGATCAGCGCCGCCGGCCGCACGCTGGGCGCGCTGCGGCAGGAGCTGCCGCTGTGGCAACGCATCCGCTACCCGCTGCTCGACCTCGCGAACCGGCAACCGTACCTCGACTTCGGCGAGTTCCAGCGTGAAATCAGAGACGTGCCCTTCTGCCCCACCGGCGTCGATACCCGGAAGCTCCCCGACAACTGCCAGGAGGCCGCCACCACGCCGCGCGAGCTGTACGAGAAACTGGCGCAGTGGGGTTTCGACACCATCGTCATCCCGCACGGCACGACCTGGGGTTTTTACACGCCGCCCGGCACCACCTTCGGGAAACAGCTCACCGCCGTGCAGCACGATCCGGACAAACAGATCCTCTTCGAAATCTACTCCGGCCACGGCAACTCGGAGGAGTACCGCACCTGGAAGGACATCGACTGGGACGCCAACGGCAACGCCGTCTGCCCCGAGCCGACCAAGAATTACGAGCCGTGCTGCTGGCGCGCCGGTGAGATCATCCGCACCCGCTGCGGCAACACTTCTGCCGAGGAGTGCGAGCGGCGCGTGCGGCAAGCGCGGGCGAATTACCTCGCGGCCGGTGTGGCCGGTCATCTCACCGTGCCCGGCGCCACGGTCGAGGATTGGAAGGACTGCGGCCAATGCCGCGACTGCTTCATTCCGGCGTTCAACTTCCGCCCGGGCGAGTCGGCGCAGTACGCGCTGGCGATCACCAACTTCGACGATCCGACGCAGCCGCTGCGCTTCCACTTCGGCTTCATCGGGTCGAGCGACAACCACACCGCTCGGCCCGGCACCGGGTACAAGGAGTACGACCGGCGCATGATGACGGAAGCCGCCGGGGCGCGCGACGCCACCTGGCAGAATCGGATTTTCGGACCGCCAGCGGCGCCAGCGCCCGAATCGGTCGCCTTCAATCCCAACACCACCACGCTGCAAGGCTTCCAGCTCCTCGACATCGAGCGGCAGGCCTCGTTCTTCATGACCGGCGGCCTGGTTGCGCTGCATGCGGAAGGGCGCGACCGTGATGCCGTCTGGGCCGCACTGAAACGGCGCGAGGTCTACGCCACCAGCGGTGAGCGCATCCTGTTATGGTTCGATTTACTCAACACGCCGGAGCCGCTGCCCATGGGCGGGCAAACGCAGCTGCGCGAGGCGCCGCAGTTCCGCGTGCGCGCCATCGGTTCGTTCAGGCAACTGCCGGGCTGTCCGGAGCACTCCATGCACGCGCTGTCGCCGCAACGGCTAGAGTACTTGTGCCGTGGCGAATGCTACAACCCCAGCGACGAGCGCCACTTGATCACCCGCATCGAGGTCGTGCGCATCCGGCCGCAGCAGCGGCCGGACGAACCGGTCGCCTCGCTCATCGATGATCCGTGGCGCCGCTTCGACTGCCCTGCCGATCCGGCCGGCTGCGCCGTGGAGTTCGACGATCCGGACTTCACAGCGGGCGCGCGCGACGCCCTCTACTACGTCCGGGCGGTGCAGGAACCCACACCGGCGGTCAACGCCGGCGGCCTGCGCTGCAAGTACAACGCCGCCGGCGAGTGCGTCGAGGTGCACCCGTGCTACGGCGATTACCGCACGCCCTACAACGACGATTGCCTGTCACCGAACGAAGAGCGCGCCTGGTCGTCGCCGATCTATGTCAACTACGCAGGTTGAGGAGACGTCCATGCAGCTACCCAACCCCCTTCCTGACCTTGCCCCGTCAACCAGTGAAGCCGACGGGGAAAGGGACCCCAGCGACGTTTTCCCTCCCGTGTTCGCATCTTCCCGCGAGCGGGGGAGGGGCACGGTACGGGTGCCTCTTCGACTGGCGTCGGTTCCGCTCCTGGTACTGGGCGCCGGGCTCGGCGTCGTGCTGGCGGCTGTCGGTCTGGTGACTTCCGGCCGCGGTGCGGCGCCACTGCTGGCCGACAACGCCGTGGCGCGGGTAAACGGTGAGCCGATCCGCGTCGACGATTACCAACAGGTGGTGAACGCGCTGGCGCAGGACAAGCGCGATCCGCTGGACGAAGCGGACCGCCAGCGCGTCCTCGATCGGCTGATCGACGAGGAGTTGCTGGTGCAGCGCGGACTCGAGCTGGCCATGCCGCGCCGCGACAGCAAGGTGAGGAAGGACATCACGGCCGCGGTGATCGACGCGGTGGTGACGGAAGTCGGCGATGTGCAGCCGAGTGATGCCGAGCTGCAGCGCTTCTACGACGAGCATCGCGACTTCTTCACCGCCCCGGGGCGACTGCGCGTACGTCAGGTCTTTTGCCGCGTCGCCAGCAGTGCGGAGGCGCGGGCGGCGCTTGCGCGCGCGCAGCAGGCGATGCGGCGTCTGCGGGCGGGCGAGGACTTCGCCGCCGTGCACGCCGCCTCCGGCGACAGTGAACCGCTGCCGTTGCCCGACACGCCGCTGCCTCCGGCGAAGCTCGTCGAATACCTCGGGCCGACAGCGGCACGCGCCGCGTTGTCACTCGATGTGGGAGCCGTGAGCGAGCCAGTGCACTCGAGCAGCGGCTTTCACGTGCTCCAGGCCGTCGAGCGTGAACCCGATACGGTGCCCCCGCTCGGCGAGATCAAGTCGGAGGTCATTGCCGAGTTCCGCCGGCGGGCCGGTGAGCGGGCACTGCGGGCCTACCTCGACGACCTCCGCGGCCGCGCCCAGATCACGAGGGCGTCCAAGCTCCCATGACCGGGCGTCGCTTGATCGGTAGCGCGAGCTGCTCGGTCGTGCTTGCCTGGCTGATGCTGTTGCCGCAGCGCGCCGCCGCACACGACCGCACGATGTCGTACTCGGCATGGCAGATCGACGGCGCGCGGGCGCGTGTGGTCGTCCGCCTTTCCGCCCTCGACGTGTCACGCTTCCCGTGGGCCGCCACGGGTGAGCGTGATGCCGTCGAGCACCGGCTCGCCGACTACCTGACGAGCCATCTCCAGCTGTTAGCGGGTGACACACCCTGCGCGGTGCATGAAGGGCCGCGGTCGCTCAATACGACCCCGGGGCGCCTGGCCTACGAATGGAGCGTCGATTGCCAGCAGACGGGCAGGTTGGAGATTCGTAGCACCCTGTTCGTGGAGGTTGCGTCCGCCCACCTGCACTTCGCCCGGGTCGCGCGCAACGGGCTGCCGGTGGAGCGGGTCCTATCCGCGCGCGAACCGGTATGGCCGCTGGAGGACGCGTCCGCATCTCCGGGCGGCGGGACCGCAGGCACCTCGCTCCCCGGTTACGTGCTCATCGGTATCGAGCACATCCTGAGCGGCTACGATCACCTGACCTTTCTGCTGGCGCTCTTGCTGATCGGCGGGTCGCTGGCTGAGGTCGCCAAGGTAGTCACCGGATTCACGGTGGCGCACAGCATCACGCTCGGGCTGGCGGTCCTCGGCTACGTGCGGCCTGAGCAAGCGCCGGTGGAGGCGTTGATCGGTCTGTCAATCGCGCTGGTCGCTGCGGAGAACGTGTGGGTGCTTGGCCCGCGCAGCGCGGCGGTACCGCGGCTCATCGCAGCTACGCTGGCGGTGTTGGCGTTGGTTGCCGCGACCGGGCACGGGCGTGTGCCGGCACTGACCCTGGCGGGGCTGGCGTTGTTTTCGATGTGCTACTTCAACCTGCTCGGGTGTGTGGCGGGGGCGGCGTCATTGCGCTGGGCCATCGCCTTCATTTTCGGGTTGGTGCATGGCTTCGGCTTCGCCTCGGTGCTGGTGGAAGCGGGGCTGCCGACCGAGCGGCTCGTGCAGGCGCTGTTCGGATTCAACTTCGGGGTCGAGTTGGGCCAGCTGATGGTGGTCGCGCTCATTTGGCCGTTGTTGCGCTTGGCGCTCACCCGCGGCGAGGCATGGCGGCTAGTCATCCCGAACTACGGATCAGCCGCCACGCTTGCGGTCGGCGTATTCTGGTTCGTGAGCCGGGCGTTTGGGTAAGTCGGAGGCGCGCTGGTCACGCCGGAGCATCGCCCGGGGGCTGAAGCGCATAGGCGTGCGATAGCGGACTGCGGCGACTCGTTGAGGCGGCCGGCGTTTCCTGTTTCTTGTAAAGGGCAACAGGCGATGTTAGGAACGTGGCATGCCGGACTACCGCCGCCGAGCGGCCCGCGAGGCGATGAGCGTGCGGGTCGATGTCAATGGCATGATGGCCGATGCCATCGGCCAGGCGGGCGTTGCGCGCGAAGAGGTGGAGACGCTGGCGACGCGCGCAGCGGAAATCGCCGCATCATTGAAGGCACGACGGACCGCGGGCGCGCTGCCCTTCTACGAGTTGCCGTACGAGAAAGACGCGCTCGCACGCACCAAAGCGCTGGCGGCGGAGGTGCGCGCCGAGAGTGACACGCTCGTGGTTCTCGGGATCGGCGGCTCGGCCCTCGGCACCAAGACCTTGGTCGCGGCGCTCGGCGACGCCGCTCCACGCGTCCTGGTGGCCGACAACGTCGACCCGTGGAGCTTCGGGCGCTTACTCGACGGTATCGATCTCGCACGGACCACGTTCAACGTCATCAGCAAGTCGGGCGAGACGGCGGAGACCATGGCGCAGTTCCTTATCGTGCGCGATCTGCTGCTGCGGCAGTTCGGCGCGGTCGACTACACCAAGCGGGTCGTCGTCACCACCGATGCCGAGAGCGGCGCGTTGCGTCAGGTGATCCACGACGAGGGCTTCCGCGACCTCGCGGTTCCGGACGGCGTGGGTGGCCGCTTCTCGGTTTTGACCGCGGTCGGTTTGTTTCCCGCGGCCGTCGCTGGACTGAAGGTGGACGATCTGCTCGCCGGCGCGGCGTGGATGGACAGCCGTTGCGCGGACGTCGATCTGTGGCGTCATCCAGCCCACTTGTTAACGACACTGCTGTACCTTGCCAACACGCAGCACCGGCAGAACATCGTGGTGATGATGCCGTACAGCGATCGCTTGCAGTCATTTGCGGCTTGGTTCGCACAGCTGTGGGCTGAAAGCCTCGGGAAGGCGCTCAGCGTGGACGGCACACCGGCACACACCGGGCAAACGCCAGTCGTCGCGGTGGGTGCCACCGATCAGCACTCGCAGCTGCAGCTGTACGCCGAAGGTCCTGCCGACAAGGTGATCATCATGGTGCACGTCGAAGACCACGGCCGCGAGCTGCCGGTGCCCTCGGCGTATATTGACCTCGAAAGCATCGGGTATCTCGGCGGCACCGGACTGGGGCAGTTGTTGAACCTCGAGCAGCAGGCCACCGAGCTGGCCCTGGTGAAGCAGCAGCGGCCGGTGATCACCATCACGCTGCCGCAGATCAACGCCTTCACGCTCGGGCAGTTGTTCTACCTCTTCGAAGTCGCGGTGGTCTTCGCCGGCGGGTTGTATCGCATCAATCCGCTCGACCAGCCTGGCGTCGAGGAGAGCAAGCGCTTCACCTACGGGCTCGTGGGGCGCAAAGGCTTCGAAACCAAACGCGCCGAAATGGAAGCGTGGTGGGCGCGTAGGCGCAGCGCCTACGTGCTTTGACGCGTATGACCACTTCCCCAGAACCGGCTGGCCGCGTACGGGTGCTGCCGCCGGAGGTCGCCGACAAGATCGCGGCGGGCGAAGTGGTGGAGCGGCCGGCCTCGGTGGTCAAGGAGCTGGTCGAGAACGCGCTCGACGCCGGCGCCCGTCACGTGCGCATCGAGCTGGAAGATGCCGGCATCGGGCTGATCGCCGTCGCCGACGACGGCGAGGGCATGCACGCGGACGATGCTGTGCGCGCCTTCGCGCGCCACGCCACGAGTAAAGTCACGAGCGTGGACGATCTCTTTCACATCACCACCCTCGGGTTTCGTGGCGAGGCCCTGGCCAGCATCGCCGCGGTGTCGACCACGACGCTCATCACCCGCCGCCCGGGGGATCTGGGCGGCACACAGGTGCTGGTGCGCGGCGGCAAGATCGAAGAGGTGCGCTCCGCCGGGACCGCACCCGGTACGCGCGTCGAAGTCGTGGACCTGTTCGCCAATACGCCGGCGCGGCGCAAGTTCCTCAAGGCGCCGGCGACGGAGGTGGGACACGTCACCGAGCTGGTGACGCGCACGGCGCTGGCGTGGCCGTCGGTCGGTTTTCAGTTGCGCCACGGCCAGCGCACGTTGCTCGACTACCCGTCGGTCCAAGACGCGGCGGAGCGCGTCGTCCAGGTGTTCGGTGCCGAGCGCGCCGCGGCCATGCTGCCGTTCCACGGCCGCGGCGTGGCCGGCACCATCCGTGGCTGGCTGACCGGCTCGCATCTCAGCTTTCCCTCGCCGCGCCAGATCTTCACTTACGTCAACGGCCGCTACGTGCGCGACAAACTCGTGAGTCACGCGCTGGTCGCGGGCTACAGTACGTTGCTCATGCATGGCCGCTATCCGGCCGCCGTGGTGTTCATCGAAGTGCCGCCGGAGGAAATCGACGTCAACGTCCACCCGGCGAAGTCGGAGGTGCGCTTCCGCCGTGGCGGCGCGGTGCACGATCTGGTCACGCGGGCCGTAAGTGAGCGCTTGCGTTCGCAGACCGCTGCGGCGCCGGCAGCGCCGGCCGCCGTGACCTCCGGCGTGAGTGATCCCCTGGCGCAGATGACCATTGTGCTGCGGCCGCGGCGTCCCGACCTGGCGCCGCGGTTCGGCTCACATCCAGTGATGGGGCAAGCGCCGTCGCCGTCGGCGCCGGCAACGCCGGCACTTCAGGTCCAGGCCTGGCCGCGCGTGCTGCCGGCAATGCCGCAGCCGCCAGCGCCGCCACCCGCAGGACACCCGGCCGAGCCCATGCTCCCCTCCGCTTCTTCAGGGGCCGCAAAGCCGGCGGGCTTCTTCGGTGCCTTACGCGTGATCGGACAAGCGTTCGAGGGATACTTGATCTGCGAGAGCGGCGAGTCACTGCTGGTCATCGATCAGCACGCGGCGCACGAGCGTGTCACCTTCGAGCGGCTCCGGCACGCCTACGCCGACGGCGGCATCGCGCGGCAGCGGTTGCTGGTGCCGGCCATCGTCGACGTCGGCGCGCAGGCGGCGCCGTTGTTGGCAGAAGGGCTCGCGGCGCTGGAAAACCTCGGGTTTGAGCTGGAACCGTTCGGCGGCAGCAGCTTCGCGGTGCGGGCGGTGCCGGCATTGCTGAGCGATGCCGATCCGGCAGCCTTGGTGCGCGATGTGGCGGAAGAGCTGACCGAGGTCGGCCGCTCCCGCCGCGTAACGCAGGCGGCGGAGTCGGTGCTCGCGCGGCTCGCGTGCCACACCGCCGTTCGTGTCGGTCAGAGCTTGGGGCCGGAGCAGATCCGTGCTTTGCTGACCGCGATGGACAACGTCGATTTCGCCGGCAACTGTCCGCACGGGCGGCCCGCCTTCATCACCCTGCCGCGCAGCGATCTGGAGCGGCTGTTCAAGCGCGTGTGAGCTCCGCAGCGATCATCGCTCTGGTCGGCCCGACGGGGGTTGGCAAGACCGAGCTGGCGCTGCAGGTCGCGGAGCGCTTGGGCGCGGAGATCGTCAATGCCGACTCGCGCCAAGTGTATCGCTATCTGGACATCGGCAGCGCCAAGCCCACGCCGGCGCAGCGGGCCCTGGTGCCGCATCACGTACTCGACGTCGTCGATCCGGACGAGCCGTTCGACTGCGCCCGTTACCGCGAGCTGGCGTTGCAGGCAATCGCCGATATCGAGGCGCGCCAGCGTCGAGTGCTGCTCGTCGGCGGCACCGGGCTGTACTTGAAAGTGTTGATGGGCGGCTTGTTCCCCGGCCCGCCGCGCGATCCGGGACTGCGCCGGCAGCTCGAAGTGGAAGAGGCGGCCACGCCCGGCGCCTTGCACCGCCGGCTGCAGCAGCTCGATGCGGCCGCCGCGCGCCGCCTGCATCCGCACGATAGCGTGCGCCTGGTGCGCGCGCTCGAAGTGGCCTTACTTACACAGCGGCCGATCAGCGAGTGGCAAGCCGCGCACGCCTTCAGCGACCCTACCTTGCAGATCATCCCCATCGGGCTCACCTTGGAGCGGCCCCTGTTGTACGAGTGCATCAACGCCCGCTGCCGCGCCATGATTGATGCCGGCTTGGCCGACGAGGTACGCAGCTTGTGGCAGCGCGGCTTTGGCCCTGATCTGCCGCCCCTGCGCAGCATCGGCTACGCCGAGGTCGGCGCGTTCGTGCGTGGCGAGATGAGCCTGGAGGAGGCGCTGGACCACATGGCCCGCGCCACCCGCCACCTGGCCAAACGGCAACTCACCTGGTTCCGCGCCACCCCCGGCCTGCGTTGGCATGACGCCCGCAGCAGCGCCGAGGAAATCATCGCGGCTGCCGGCTCGTTCTGAGTCAGACTTGTCAGCGAAAGGCCAATGAGGTCCATAGTTGCCGCCGAGGATAGTGATATACTGGGCGGCCAGGTGCTGGGGGTGGATGCAAGGATGCTCGCGTTAAGGTGAGGAGGAAGTGATCGGCTTTTCAGCCAAAGGGGTAGCATGCAAGAGAACTTCAAACGTATTCTCGTGACGACGGACTTCTCCGAGGCAGGCGACCACGCCATTGCCCATGCCTTCCGTATGGCGGCGGATCATGGCGCCGAGGTGCTGTTACTGCATGTGCTCGAAACCATAGTCGCACCGAACCCGCTGTACGCGCACTACTACCCGACCGACCTGCTGACACCCGAGATTCGTGCCCGTGCTGAAAGCGACGCGCGGCAGGCATTGCTGGAACGCATTTCGAAGAACGACACGCTCGCTGCGGTGCCGCACCGGGTGGTGGTCACGCACGGCATGCCGGGGGAGGAGATCATCCGCACCGCACAGGAGGAGCAGGTCGACCTCGTCGTCATCTCGACGCACGGCCGTACCGGGCTCAAGCGCTTTTTCTTGGGCAGCACGGCGGAACGCGTGGTCCGTCACGTAGAGTGCCCGGTGCTGGTGGTGCGGTAAGGGCGCAGCATGCTGCGCCGCTACAGTTCCACGGTGTAGCTCGGCTGGCCTATTTCTGACACTTCGGGCAGTAAAAGCTGCTGCGGCCCGCGTGCACGGTGCGCCGGATCGGCGTCCCACAGCGCGGACAAGGCTGGCCGGTGCGGTCGTAGACGCGCAGTCGCAGCTGGAAGTACCCGGTTCGGCCTTCGCTGTCGCGGTAATCCGAGATTGAGCTGCCGCCGTGACGAATGGCACTGCGGAGCACGGCGCGTGTGGCCGTCAGCAAGGCGGAGAGTTCACGCCGTTTGAGGCGCCGCGCCGGACGGCTGGGCCGAATCCCGGCGCGGAACAGGATCTCGTTGGCGTAGATGTTCCCGATGCCGCCAAGAGCGCGCTGGTCCATGAGCAGGTTCTTCACCGGGCGTTTGCGCCCGCGCGCCAGCGCCGTTAGCTGGTCCAGCGAGAAATCGTGCGCCAGCGGGTCCGGTCCCACATTCGCCAACTCGGCCAGCTCGTTCAATGTGCCGGCGTGCAGGAGCCCGAAGCGGCGCGGGTCGTTGTACGTGAGCTGCACGCCGCCCGAGAGGCGGAACCGAACGTGGTCGTGCGGCTGCGGCGGCGCCCCGACCGGCTGCAGCAGAAGCGCGCCGGTCATGCCGAGATGCGCCAACAGGTACTCACCGGCTGACAGCTGAAA
>Ga0326728_10025561_pt1 | contig 10556 bp, 8 predicted proteins | sample MB3enrmetagenome_FD_207602 | JGI IMG/M metagenome (GOLD analysis project Ga0326728, IMG submission 207602) | Lab enriched peat soil microbial communities from McLean, Ithaca, NY, United States - MB31MN | ecosystem: Environmental > Terrestrial > Soil > Wetlands > Peat | place: USA: New York...
AACGCCCTCGCGCTGATGAATGGCGTGCTGCTCGATAACAGCGGGATCCCGCACTTCAATGGAGGCGCGGCCAATCAAACCAACTACACGCTGGACGGATTCAATATGTCCGATCCGGTGACTGGCAGACTCGACACGCGGCTGAATGTCGACTCGATTCAATCCACCGACCTGGAGACCAGCCGTTTCTCGGCGGAAAACGGCCGGGGCGCCGCCGGCGTACTCGATGTGAAGACCAAGATGGGCGACGACCGGTGGCGTTTCGGAGCTACCAATTTCTTCCCGTCGATTTCCACCGATGGAGGAGTCCACATCAACAAATTCACGCCTCGCCTGGAGTTTTCCGGTCCGCTCAAGAAGGGGAAGGCGTGGTTCTACAACGGCCTCGATCTTTTTTATCACGACGACACGGTCTTCGGTCTGCCAAGCGGGCAAAACCGCGTGCGCGGCACCGATTTCAACGATCTCAACCGCTTCCAGATCGATCTGACGCAGGCCAACATCCTGACGGCCAGCTTTCTGTATAACCTTTCGGACAGCAATCACAATGGCTTGAGCGCGCTCAATCCCGTGCCGACTACGCTCTCTCAACGGCGCACGCTTTTCATGAGCACGATTCGCGATCAGCATTACTTCGGGCATGGCGCGTTATTCGAGGCGGCCTTCGCCGACAGCCGCATCCAACTCCGTGACCTGCCGCAAGGCAACCAGATTTTCGAAATTACGCCGCTCGGGGACCTCGGTAATTATTTCGTAGCTCTCCAAAGACATTCCTACCGGCAGCAATGGCTGGGTAATCTATATCTGTCGACGCTGCATTTTTGGGGCACGCACCAATTGAAGTTCGGGGTCGACCTGGAACGCGAAGCCTTCCATCAGCGGAGCACGCGCCATCCCTACGAAGTGCTGGATTCCAACGGCGGCCTGGAGCGCTATGTGAGTTTTACCGGCAGTCCTTTCGAAGACCGTAAGAACTTCGAAGGCGCACAGTTCGTGGAGGACCATTGGAGTCCCCGTGAGGGGCTTATACTCGAAGGCGGCTTGCGCGCCGAATGGAATGAGGTCGTGCGCGCCCTGGAAATTGCTCCGCGGCTGGCGGTCGCATGGAGTCCTCATTTTCTGGCGGACACCAAATTCTCAGCCGGATGGGGGATCTATTACGATGCCATCAATCTGAATATCGTGTCGCAGCAGCAGGATCAGGTCAGCCTTTCCACCTTTTATCTTCCGGGAGGAATGGTGGAGGGTCCGGTGACCACGCAATTTGAGGTGATCGACAAGGATCTGAAGGCGCCGTACTACCAGACCGCCAGCGCCACGGTGGAGCGCAAATTGCCGCGCCAGTATTACCTGAAGGCCGGCTACACGCACCGTCAGGGCGACCGCGGATTGACGTTTTATCCAACCGTTCCGGTGACTGCCGACAGTTTCTATCAAGGCGTGACCTACATTCTCGGCAACTCCCGGCGGGAGCGCTACGACGCGTTGGATTTCTCGCTGCGCCACACCTTCTCCGGCAAGTTCGAATGGTTCGCCGGGTACACGCGCTCTTCCGCGCGGTCGAATGCGGCGGTCGACTACAGCCTGGAGAATCCGATTTTCGGTCCGCAAGGCCGGGGGCCGGAGCCCTGGGATGCCCCCAATCGCTTCCACACCTGGGGCTTCGCGCCTCTACCCAATGCCATCTTGCCGCATGCTCTCAAATTCATTACGCACAATACTTCCGTCGCTTACCTGGTGGAATTCCGGACTGGCTTTCCCTTCAGCGTGGTAGACGAGCAGGGCTTCATGGCGGGAGCGCCCAACTCCATGCGCTTCCCCGATTATTTCAACATCAATCTCAGTCTGGAGCGACGCTTCACTGCCATTCACTATCTCTGGGCATGGCGGTTCGGATTCAACAATCTCACCGACAACCCCAATCCCAACGTGGTGAACAACGTCATCGGGTCGCCGCAATATCTCACCTTCACCCGCGGCCAGGTGCGGGCGTTTAATGTCCGCCTGCGCTTTCTGGGACACCGGTAGACCGTTGGACGATCTCCGTTGTCGTGGGACATGCTTCAGCTTGTCCGGCGAGCGGAGCTCGCCCTTGGCCGGCTTCCACACCGCTCGACAGATTTCTCTGGCTTCGGTGCGGCGTGCGTTCGGGCCCGAAGCTGAAAGGGGGGCTGATGAAGTCGGCCAGCCGGAATACCCATGAATGGCCAAACTCCGGGGGCGAGCTCCGCTCGCCGGACAAAGCTGAAGCATGTCCCACGAAAGACTGGTGCGGTCGCTCACAGTGGCGCGGCGAGTGCACCTTGCAACGGCGTATTAGCGAGATAATGACATGGAAGAGGAGAGCCATGAAACAGTTCACATTCAGAGCAACGTTATTCCTGTCGGTTGCCGCCATTGCCGCCGCCGAAACGCCGCAGGAGCGTCTGACCGCGGCGGCGGAGGTCTTTCAGGAAGTTATGGCGACGCCGGATAAAGGCATTCCCCAGGATCTGCTGGCAAAAGCCCAGTGTGTGATCGTCGTTCCCGGTTTGAAGAAGGGCGCATTTGTAGTGGGCGGTCAATACGGACGCGGCTTTGCCGAATGCCGCAAGAACGATGACTTCGGCTGGGGCGCTCCGGGTGCGGTACGCGTGGAAGGCGGCAGCGTGGGATTCCAGATCGGCGGATCGTCCACGGATGTCGTCATGCTGGTGATGAATAAACGCGGCATGGAAAAGCTCTTGGGCGACAAATTCACTCTGGGCGCCGATGTTTCGGTGGCCGCGGGACCGGTTGGCCGCACGGCCAACGCCGCTACCGACGTCCGCATGGACGCGGAGATCCTGGCCTGGTCGCGCGCCAAGGGCGTGTTTGCGGGGATTTCTCTGAGCGGCGCCACCATGCGCAACGATGCCGACAGCAACGCCGAGCTTTACGGCCGGAAAATCGATAACAAGGAAGTGCTGAGCGGGGCCGTGGAGCCGCCGGCTGCGGCCCAAGCTCTGCGGGCGGCGCTCGACAAATACTCCATGCGCAAGTAGCGCCCGCGGGCCGTCCGGCCGTCCCGGCTAGCGCTACCATGGTAAAAGTTTCATGGCATCGCCGCCCATTCCGCCGTCGCTCGACCATCTGGCGGCCCGGCCGTTTTCCTTCTATCCGCCGATTGTCAACATCGAGGTGAACGAGTGGCTGTTCCGCAAAGCCACGTGGTCCGAGATTCAAGTAATCAACTGTCGAAGCCAGGAAGAATTTTGGATTCCCCGAGGCTTCATCGGCGAGGTGTCGCGCGTCGACGATCCGGTCCTGATTGTGGGGTTGAATCGCGAACTCGAGCTCAAAGGCGGCATGATTGTTCCCTTCCAGCGGCGCATCATCGAGATGCCGATGGCCGTGAACGCGCCCATTCCGGCCAGCGGCGCCGCCGAGGAACGCAGTGAACCGGCGCCGGTGGTGGGTATCCGGCTCGAACCCAGCGACCGGCGCATTTTCAAGCTGATCCTCATCGCGGTTGGGGCGCTGGTGGGCCTCTATCTGATAGCGGTGGCCTTCACGCGCGTGGGGGAATTGCGGCAAAAGAACGTGGTCTTCGTAGGCAGCGACCAGAGTTACTTGAGTCTCAACGGCCGCGACGATTACCTGAGCGTCACACAGAAACTGGGCGGCGAGCCGGCCACCGACCGCACGGTGGAAACGGGCACCATCCTCTATCGCGCGCTTGGCTACCCGGCGCGGCGATACACCGTAATCCTGATGGGCGCGGACAAGAGCAGCATGACCTACATCGGCACGGTGGACCAGAACTGGCACGCCATCCATTCGGTGAACGCGCACACCGACGCGCTATTGCGCAGTCTCAAGCCGTTCTGATACGACTCCGCTCGTCGGGACACGATTGTCCCAGGAGCAAGTTCGGCTCGCAGAAAACAAAAGGGTTGATTCAAATCTCCGGGACATCGAGTCCCCAGAGGCGGGCAAAAGGTGCCCGCTAGTTAGCGCAGCCGACGCTGATCATGGGAACTTCAGCGCGTTGTGTTTCGCTGCCGCGGGACATGAGGAACTCCAGTTCCACGCGGTAGCCGTCTGCGAGGATCCAATTCTTGCCGGAACGCTTCAGCTCGAGCGTATCGGTAAATCCGGGCGAGATGACGCGCAGGCGATTCTTTCCGGCCGCCAGCGCGATGCCTTCGATCACTATTCCTGCCGGGTATCGAATCAGTAAGTACATATCTCAACCCCCCCAAGGGTTGATCCGATTATGTTCACCGAAGCCGACGGTTAATACGCTGGCGTTTGTTATGGTGCTTCGGTTCTAGTACTCACCTTGACTTCCGACGGTGAAACTCCTGCGGAAGTCATGTGGGGCGGACCCCCAGCCCGCGCGGGAACCTCTCGTCCCGCCATGCTGTACACGCAGGAGGTTCCGTGATCGAAGAGGCCGGCCAAGGGGGTCGGCCGCGGACCAGGTGGTCCGCCCGCGGGGGGTCCGCCCCACTATTTAGGCAGTCGCTTGAAAGTGCCCGCGCCACATCGATCTACTCCTGCCGTAGCGCTTCCACGGGATTGACCCGCGCGGCGCGGCGCGACGGAACCCAGGCCGCCAACAGCGACACGGCAACCAGCATCGCCAGCACGCCGGCCAGTGTCCATGGATCGCGGCCGGGCACGCGGAACAACATCGTGCCCAGCAGGCGGAGCGCGAAGAACGAGCCTACGGCGCCGAGAACCGCGCCCGCGGCGGTGGACCGTGCCGCATGACGGAGCACCAGGCCGCCGATGCGGGCAGGCGTAGCGCCCAGCGCCATCCGCACGCCGATTTCCCGCGTGCGCTGCGCCACCAAGAACGACACTACTCCGTACAGCCCGATGGTCGCCAGGAGCAAGCCCATGGCTGCGAACAGGCCCAACAACACGGCGTTGAATCGCGGCGCTTGCGCCAGTTGGCCGACATGCTGCCGCATGCTCTCGATGGCCACGGGAGTGGTGGGATCGATGGCCGCGACTTCCGCGCGCAGCCAGCGAGCCATGCCGCGGGGGTCGGCGGACGTGCGGACGACGGCCGTGGCGGTGCGCCCGATATCGCCGGGAACGTGCTTGCGAATCACGTAGTATTCCGGTCCGGCATCGTCCACGAGTCCGCTGTTCTTCACGTTGCCGGCCACTCCGATGACGGTAAGCCATGCTCCTCTGCGGCCGGGTTGGATCTGCTTGCCGATGGGATCTTCATTGGGAAACATGCGGCGCGCCAGTGCGTCGTTGAGGATGACGCCATTCCGATCGGGTCCGCGATCCTCTTCGCGGAACGGACGTCCGCGCAGGACGGGAATCCCGAGGACCGCGAAATAATCTGGCGTGATATTGCGCCACGCCACATTTCCGCCGGTGCCGTTGGTATCCTGCGGCCGGCCGGCGACTGCAATGGCGTTATAGAGCATCGACAGCATGACATTGGTGACCGGGGGCAGGGCGTTGACCAGAGCCGCATCCGTCACTCCCGGGGTATGCCGCAGACGCGCTTCCCAATCTTCGAAGAAGGCCAGCCGGCGCGCCGGGTCGGCGTAGGATTGCTCGCCGAGCGAAACGGTCGCGGTCATCACGCCGCCGAGCCGCATGCCGAGCGGCTGATTTTCGAGATTCCACAAGCTGCGCAGGAGCTGGCCGGCGCCCGCGAGCAATACCGCCGAGATGGCGATTTGCGCCGCCACTAAAGCCTGCCGGAAGAGATGACTGCGACTGCCAACCGTACGCCAACCGGCGAGGATTCCGGCGCGTGGATTCTGGAGCGCTGGAGCGAGGCCGAACAACAAGCCGGAGACGAGCGCTATCGCCAGGGTGAACAGCCGGACGCGCGTATCGATAGACGCCTGATGGAGTCGCGGAATCCCCTCCGGCGCGATCGCTACAAAGCTTCGCAGGAGCAGGAGCGCCAGCGCGCATCCGCCCGCTCCGCCGGCGGCGGCCAGGAGGAGGCTTTCGGTGAGCGCCTGCCGCACCAGGCGGACGCGCGGCGCACCCAATGCCGCGCGTACGGCCAATTCGCGCCGGCGGCCGGCCATGCGCGCCAACAGCAGATTGGCGACATTCGCGCAGGCGATCAACAACACCGAGAGGACGGCGGCCAGCAGGATCCATGACGCCATCCGCGAGTCTTCAATCTGGAGATCGCGCAGAGGGCGAAGGCGAAGGTTGACGTCCTTGCGGAAATTCGGCGGCACGTCCTTCATGGAATTGGCGAACAACGGTTCGAGGGATGCCCGCCCCTGTGCGAGGGTCGCTCCCGGCTTCAGGCGTCCGACCACGTAGAGAATGGTTGCGTTCCTCCGCGATACCGTTTCGGGCAAATTCAGCGCCTGCGGCACCAGCAGGTCGATGGGGGCCAGGCTGGGCAGTTCGAATTGCGGCGGCAGGACACCGGTAATGGTTACAGGCCGTCCGTCGAGCGAGATGGGCTTGCCCACCATGGAGGGATTACCAGCGAAACGGCTGCGCCAGAGTCCGTAGGAAATCAGCGCCACTCGCGGCACGTTGGGCTGGTCCTCGCCGGGCGTGAAATTACGGCCGTAGATCGGCTGAATTCCCAGCGTCGGCAGGAGGTGCGAATCGACAATGCCGCAGCGCAGGCGGACCGGATTGGCGTCGGTGAGGTCGCAATCGCCCACGCCGGACCATTCGCCCATCGATTCGAAAGGTGTGGATGCGGCGCGCCAGTCCAGGTAGTCGTAGCCGAGGAGGAATTCGTGCGGCGCGATGGGCGCCATCATCCCGAGGGAGATGAGGCGCCCGTCATCGGAGTAGGGCAGAGCGCGGAACAGGATGCGGTCCACGACGCTGAAGACCGCTGTACCGGCGCCGATACCGAGGGTCATCGCCATTACCGCGGCCAGAGTAAAAGCCGGAGTGCGGAGCATTGCCCGCACCGCATAGCGCACATCCTGCGCCAGAATCTCCAAGTGCATCCGGATCCACATGGGTACTTAGAATCCGGGATGGGGCCGGAAGTTCCAGCCTACTTCTTGGTGACCAGCGCTTTGATCTCGTCCGGCACGGCGAACTTGTCCGCCGGGATGTCGACATCAAAGGACACGCTATCGATGGTGATGAGGATCTCCTGGCCGGCCGCGTTCTGTTTGATTTTATGCGGCATCAGCACGTCGCCTTCCTTGCGGTAATCGCCGACGAAGGAATCCACGGTCTGTTCGCCCATGGGACTCTGCGCAGTCATGGTCATCTTTACCATCAGGCCGGAATCCTTGTCGTAGCACTGGGTGATGGGCGAACCATCCGCAGGGGTCAGTTGCACCTTGTAACAATCTTTACCGTCGACCGTGTCGGCGCCGACCGTTTTAGCGTCCTTGAAGACGTCGCGCCAGTTCAGCTCGGCGTTGAATCGGGAGGTAAGCTGGGCCTGCGCCTTCTCGGGGCCTTCTTTCACGTGCGGGCCCGTCATGGGATTAATTGACCAGAAGATGGTGCCGTCGGAACCTTCGCGCACCTTACCGAGGCCGGCCAGATCGACCTCCGTGAGGCTTTTGTCCGGATCCGCCCGGTAAGAAGTGACATCTCCCTTCAGGCCCATGGCAGCCATGGAGAGCGAGCCTTTGGAAATTTCGTTGTGATGCTTCTGGTATGCGGCCTTGCCGCCGGTTACCTCGACATACTTGTCGAGAATGGAATCGGCTTTGGGCAGATCGTCCGCTGCCCGCGCCAAAGAGAGCGACAACACCATGGCAGCGCCGATGGCGATATTTCTTCCAACGTAAGAACGGCTCATGTTCGATTACCTCAATCCTTATTGCCCGTGAATCCAGCTTACCGCAGCGTCGAGCACCGGGTCTTGCCCTTCCAGCAACTGATGGCGCGTGAGCTTCACTTCCCGGTCGGGGGTCACACCGATTCCCTCCAGCGGCTTGCCGCCTTCGGAAATATAATTGGCGATGGCGTACTGGAATCCATCGCCGTTGGGCAGCTTGGCGAACAGCGAGGGCAGCGCCGCGGCGGCGGTGTGCGTGCCGAAAACGCGCGCCCGTTTCAGGTCTTGCATGCCGCCGGCGAATATTTCGGAAGTGGAGGCGGAACAGCCATCCACCAGAATCGCCAGCGGACCGTTAAACGGATTCGGGCGCGGAAAGACGGCGAATTTGATGCTGGCGGTGCGCAGATACATGGTCCCCAGGACCAGGCCGGACTGCCTGGCAAACCAGCCGGCGAGGCCCATCGCCATGCCACCGATACCTCCGGGATTCCCGCGCAGGTCTATGATGAAGCCCTTGCAATCGCGGCATTCGGCCATGGTCTTTTTCATGGCTGATTCCACCGCTTCCGGCTCGAAGAACACATTGAAGTGGATGTACCCGATGTCGGGCTGGAGCTTGTGGGCGTCCACCCAGAAGTGCAGAGGGGGGAGCGTGCCCAACACGGTCTCGATTCCACGCGGTGCGGTGCGGTCCAGCTTGAGGGTGACGTTGCGATCGTTGCCGTCCAGGAACTCCACCTCCACGGTCTTATCGAGCGGACCCTCCATGCGTTCTATTACGGACCTTGTCTCGATAAGTTCCGCCAACATGGGGGACCCGAGGGCCGCGCGCACTTTGGCCAATCCGGGCGCCAGTTCTTTGCCGTCGATACGGAGGATTTCCCAGCCGAGCTTGACACCCTTCGCCGCCGCCGGGGAGTCGGGCGTCACAAATGTGACGAGAGCGTGACCGTCGACGAGTCGCACGTCCAGGCCGGGGTCGCCATCCGAAGGGTTGGACTTTCCGGACTCGTCCTTCTGCTCGAGCTCTTTGTAGGCTTCACCTGGAACGATGCCGAAATGGGTCTGCTTGAGCCGCTTCAACATGTCCGACATGATGTCGCGGGCCTCTTGCATGGATGCGGCCGCCTCGATCTTGGGGCGCAGTTCGTCATGGACAGCCTGCCAGTCGACGCCGTTGAGTTTGGGGTCCCAGTGCTTGTCGCGCACGGTTTTCCAGACCTGCTCGAACGAGGCGACGTTCAACTGGCGCTCGGCCGGCGTGAGAGCGGGCTGCGCGAATGACCATCCACAGAGGGCTGCTGCCAGGATCGCGCCGGAGAAAAGCCGCATTCTCAAACTATACCGTGCTCAGAAACGCCTAAGCTAGCGGCGGGCAAGCTTTGGGATATGCTTCAGCTTAATGCCCATAGTTTTCGCCGAACGGGAATTCTGCAGAGGTGGTGGGGCAGACCCCCTGGTCTGCGCGGCACGCCCCCGTGCCGCTTTTCCGTAGCAGAAGAGACTCTCACCGTGGAAAAGGCCGACCAGGGGGTCCGCCCCACCGCGTGCGGTATTATGCTTCAGCTTGTCCAAGCGAGCGGAGCTCGCCTTTTCACTCCGCCGTCGTAAAGTTTCCGAGAACCCGTTTCGCGCAGTGGCACTATCGGATTTCCAGCCATGAGCCGAAATTTTGTGTTGTATGTAGGTTTTTGTTTTCTGCCGACGATGGCGGCCGTTGGGGCCGAGCCGGGAATTAAGGCGGAGTTCGTTGGCGGAACGCTGTCGGGTCTCGCCGCCAAGTCCATCGCTCGATTGGATTATTCCGGCGCCGGCGAAATGGTATTCCACTGCGCGAGTGGCGACATTCACGTGTCATACCGCAAGGTGAATACGCTGGAGTACGGGCAAACCGTGAGCCGCAGGTATGCGGCGGCAGCTCTGATTTCGCCCCTGCTGCTGCTAAGCAAGGCCCGTAAGCACTTCGTCACTCTAGGCTACGTCGACGCCGAAGGCCAGCAGCAGGTGGTGGTGTTCCGGGTGGAGAAGGGCGACATTCGCTCGGTCCTGGTGGGGCTGGAAGCGCGCACCGGCCGGCGCGTGGAATACCAGGACGACGAAGCCCGCAAAGCCGGCAAAGGATAGCCATGCTCCCGTTTTTTTGGTTGGTTCTGGCCGCGGCCGGAGGGTCCGCGGATCCGCCTCAGGCGATGACCGCAGTCGAAGCAGCGGGCCTGCGCCAGTTGCTCACGATTCGGAGGGTGTACGTGGATCGTCTCACCGGCGGCGAAACGGCCGCGCAAATCCGCGATATTCTGATCGGCAGCCTGGCGGAAGCAGAGCTTTTCATCCTCACCGAGAATCCCGATAAGGCCGACGTCACTCTGCGCGGGGCGGCTGAAGACCTGGTGTTCAACGAAGTGCACACTTCCAGCGACAGCCTGAATGCGCGCGCCAATATCGGCTCGGGCAAATCGGCGAATCAGCGGCCCGTGAGCGCGGGAGTCGGATTGGGCGAAAGCGAATCGGAACACTCGTCGGAGAGACGGCATGAGGCCATCGCCGCGGTGCGGTTGGTGAATAAGGATGGCGACGTCATCTGGTCCACCACACAAGAGAGTTTGGGCGCGAAATTCCGCGGCGCCAGCGCCGACGTATCGGACAAGATCACCGCGAGACTGAAGGAAGATTTCGAACGGGCGCGAAGATTGCGGTGACGTGGACGCAATGTGCCGATACGGAGCCGCACCCGAGGGGCCAGGGCGAGCTCCGCTCGCTTGGACAAGCTGAAGCTTATCCCACAACGCCGTGGGGTAAGCTTTAGCTGCCCAGCATGGCGACAGCC
>Ga0326728_10025562_pt1 | contig 10554 bp, 8 predicted proteins | sample MB3enrmetagenome_FD_207602 | JGI IMG/M metagenome (GOLD analysis project Ga0326728, IMG submission 207602) | Lab enriched peat soil microbial communities from McLean, Ithaca, NY, United States - MB31MN | ecosystem: Environmental > Terrestrial > Soil > Wetlands > Peat | place: USA: New York...
AATACCAGGAGTGTAAGGACGGTGCCACCGATAATTAGGAGTGTCCGCGTATTAGTTCTCATGGTCCCTCCCCAGACATGTAAACCTGAAACGGAAATAGCCTTCCCATTGGCCAATTGCATGGGACTCTACGGGGAAGATACTAATCCCGCGATGAGCATAAGACAATACCCGAATTAGTGCATCCTTGCAGCATTGTCAAAGGCACTGTAAGTTGCGATAACTCAAACCAGCCCCAGTTGAAACGAGCCGTTTAAGGAGACCTTCCATCATGAACCGGCGTAATTTTATCAATTCCATAATCAGTGCGAGTACGGCTCTCCCCTTTTGGCAAAGGCCCGCCTTGGCGGACACGATCCACCTTTCCGGGCCGGAGCGTAAACTCGCAGTGCCGACCCCTGAGCAGACCGCGTGGCAGGACCTTGAAATCGGCATGTTCGTACATTTCGCTCCGAATACCTGGCAGGATCGCGAGTACGATGACCTGTCCACTCCTCTTTCCGCAATTAATCCCGCGCAATTGGACACCGACCAATGGGTCGAGTGCGCCCTGGGTCTGGGGTCAAAGTACATTGTCTTCGTCGCGAAGCATGTGGGTGGATTCTGCATGTGGCAGACTGAGACAACAAGTTATGGCATCCGGAACACGCCCTGGCGAAACGGGAAAGGCGATGTCATGGCCGATCTTTCCCAGTCCTGCCGGAAGCGCGGGCTGAAGCTGGGAATCTATCTTTCCCCGCGCGACGATAAATTCGGTGCGGGCACGGGTGGACGATGCAAAACTCCCGAGATGCAGACGGCTTATAACGCTCTTTATCGCCGCCAGCTCACAGAACTGTTGACGCGCTACGGCGAGATGGTCGAAGTCTGGTTTGACGGCTCTTTGGTGACTCCCGTGGGCGGCATCCTCCAAGAACGCGCCCCGCATGCCATGATCTTTCAAGGGCCCTTCGCAACCATCCGTTGGGTCGGCAATGAGGACGGGTTTGCACCGTATCCGGCTTGGAACGCCGTGTCGAAATCCGATGCCGAGAGCGGTGTTTCCACGGCGATGCACAGCGACCCCAACGAATCCGTGTGGCTTCCCATGGAGACTGACGTTTCCATCCGCCGCCCCAACTGGTTCTGGAGCACGCAAAATGAGCGGAACCTGGTCTCTCTCGACCAACTTCTCGAGATTTACTACCGCTCGGTCGGCCACGGCACGCAATTGCTGGTCAATATCCCTGCCGACCGCCGCGGGCTTCTGCCTGACGCCGATGCCCTGCGCGCCCGGGAGTTTGGCGACGAAATCCGCCGGCGTTTTGGGTCAAGCGTGGCGGAAACGCACGGTTCGGGTGAATCCCTGACCCTGTCACTTCCTTCCCCCACGCACATCGACCATGTGATCCTGCAAGAAGACTGCTCGGCCGGCCAGCGAGTCCGCGCCTACAGGCTGGAAGCGCGAGCGCAGGGAAATTGGCAGGCGCTGGGTGTGGGAACGGCCATTGGCCACAAGCGAATCCAACCGGTCACGCCGGCTGTCGTGGATGCCGTGAGGCTCATCGTCACGCAGAGCGTGGGTCAAACGGCGATCCGTCGCTTGGCCGTGTACAATACGGGTGCAGCGCCGCCTTCGACCTGGAACGAACCTCCACACATCTGGGCGGATGACGCAGTTGGCAAGTGGGCGAACAATCGCTTCAATGTTGACCTGTCACGAAAGATTACTGCTGCTGGACAGTACCGCTTGCGCTGGGTACCGCAGGGAGGGGGCGAAGCCGCAGTTGAGAATCCGCAGTTGCTGCTCGATGGCGTTGCGCAGCCCAACCTCCTGCACCAGGTTCCAGGATCTCCTGACGTGTTGATCCTCACGATACCCGGGATCGGCCAAAAGGCCATTATTGCCGGACGTGTGCGGGGCGCAGAACAAGGGACCTTGTTGTTTCGTCGACTTTGACAGCCGTCTTGTTCCCCAAAGCATGCACCACACCGCACCCGGCGAAGGTTTTCGACGTCGAAGATCAACTCAACGTCCATCAGGCCAACGCACGCTGGAAAGGATACAATGTCTACTTCATCGGAAATTGACCGGAGGAGGAACCGCCCATGGACATCCAAATACAAGCTGGCAGCGATCTGGTGAACCAATGGGTTGATGTGGCAGTCAAGGGAGGAGCGGGGCAACTTATCGCTAATGTCACGACAGCCCTGGACGGATTCCCAATCGGCGATGACGATCTGAACCCGCCTGAGGACTCGTACGAGCGCACATGGCAACAGGTGGGGACAGGAGCGCCCAATCAAACTCATCAGGTGGTGGTGACCGTGGTCGATGACAAAGGGAACCGATCCTCCGCCTCGAAGACGTGGCAAGATTAGGGCCGGCCTGTCCCCGGCGCCTAGACAGCAATCACGGGTTGCCGGGATTCTGGATGGGAGCGATTTCGCTGAGCTTTCGGAGGTCGAGCACCATTTCGCCCTGGGCGTCGGGCTCGAAGGCGGGGACGAAGCGTGCTCCCCACACCACTTCCTCGAATCGATAGGAGTGGCGAACGTGGACCGTCTGGAAAAACGTATCGTCGAATGCCTTAATCGTAATCAGAAACTCCGTTTGATGCTGCGCCAGGTCATCGGGGCCTTTGCCCCAGAGGGGGCTTGACTCGTCAATGGGATGGACGATGGTCCAGGAGAGCGGCAGGAACTGCACGAGGTGGCGCTCCAGCGTCAGATACTTGTACTTCCGCACCAGCCCGTGGTCCGAGGGTTCCACGGTGCTCAGCATCACGCGTGCGTCCACCTCCATCAAATTGTTGCTGCGCCGGTTGGCCACACGGAATTGCAGGCTGGTTGCGGATTGATAGGGCGCCACCAACATCTGCTTGCTAAAGGCCAGGCGCGCCGCGGGCCGCGAGAATCGCCCAAAGAGCAGACCGGTGCCAATGGCCAAAGCCATCAATCCCAACAGGGCTTGAAACGAGGCCACCAGACTGGTCAGAACGCTGTCCGGAGATATTCGACCATACCCCACCGTGGTAAAAGTTTGCGCGCTGAAGAAGAAAGCGCTCAGAAAGCGGCTGAGTGCGGTGCTGGTGTCCGCGCCCTGGAGGTGCTCGACGCCGATCTTCACGTAGATCAAAGCAAAGATCGCATTGGCCAGGACAAATCCGCCAAAAATAATCACCGTGAAAACCGGCCACGAAGCGTTGATCATGAAAAGATAAGGATGAATGTCGCGCCAAGTGGTCCCGCGCCGGCGAACGTTGAATTCTCCACTGGGGTTGATGATCCGCCGCAAGTCGCCGCGGTATTTTTCCGTGAAGCCGGGATCAAACGAAGGCTTGTTCATAATTGCCAATAGTAGAAAGACCAAAATGTTAATGTGCGGCGGTACCCATGAAAAGTCAGGCCGAAATCACCCCGCTGAGAATGCGCGCGCAGGGCAACAAGCCGGCCTTTTGCAGAGTCGCCCGCGATGCTTCATTCGCCGCTGAGCAGCGCGCCGCAGGGATTCGGCCTATTTCGTAGCAGGCGCGCTTCAACTCCTGCACCAGGTAGCTGCCGTACCCGCGCCGCCGGAAGGGCTCGGCAACCTCCATGTAGATGTCGCCGTACGGGACGTTATAGTGGAAAAGGATTCCGCCGGTGGCGGCGACTTCGCCGTCGGCTTCAATCATCCAGTCGCCGACTGGTTCCACCTTGTGCGCAAAACTGCGAGCCTTGTCGGCCTCGGCAACCCTTCGAAACGTGGCGCCGGGGGCGAGGAGGTTTGTCGTAAGCGCATCGTGAAAGAGAATGGTCTCACTCTTGATGCCGGTCGCGCAGTCAAACAGCATGAGGGTAAGGAGCCGGTCGTTAGTCTGCGCCTCGACGCCTCGGGCTTGACTGGCGGAGGCGAAATGGCGAAAGAGGAGGAGTGCCGCAGCCCGGTGGCTGGGCAGGACATAGAACTCCTTGATGACGTCCTTCCAACCCGCTCGGTCGCGCACCAAGGCGCCGTATCCCGCCACCTGACCGTTGGCCCGGATCAAATACGATTCGGTGAAGCCGCGCTCGTGCAAAGAGTCGTGGACGATCTGGCAGTTCATCTCCTGGCGATATAGATCGCGCAGGGCAAGAAGCTCGTTCAGCGGCACCAGTGAGGTGTCAATCGTCATGGGTCCAGTCTCTTCGTCACTCGCCAAAGGCCGGTCTGACGGAAAGCGCTACGCTTGCTTCAAGAACGTACCCTCTTCGAGCTCCTGGAACGCCTGGCGCAGTTGCTGCTGGGTGTTCATCACAATAGGACCGTACCACGCCACGGGTTCCTCCAAAGGTTTTCCTGAAACCAACAGGAAGCGGATGCCGTCCTCCCCGGCCTGTACCATCAGTTCGTCGCCGCGATCAAAGAGGAGCAGCGAGCGGTTGTCCGCCTCCGTGGGAGGGTGCGTGTCGAACCACCCCACCGGCTCTGTGGGCACGGCAAGCGGCTCTGAGGCGTTACAGAACTTCCCCGCTCCCGCGAAAACGTAGGCGAAGGCGTGGCGCGTGGTTTCCACCGGCAGGACCTTCTTCCGGCCGGGAGGCACGGACACATCAAGATAAATCGGGTCGGCGGCGATGCCGTCCACGGGGCCGATCTTCCCCCAGAAGTTCCCGCACACGACGCGAACCCGCGTGCCGTCGTCGTCCTGGACCTCCGGAATGTCGGGCGCTTTCACTTCCTGATAGCGGGGCGAGGTCATTTTGAGCGCCGACGGCAGGTTCGCCCACAACTGGAACCCGTGCATGCGGCCCGTCGCGTCGCCCTTGGGCATCTCTTGATGGATGATGCCGCTTCCCGCCGTCATCCACTGCACGTCGCCGGCGGCGATGGCGCCTTGATTTCCCATGCTGTCGCCGTGCTCCACCGTTCCGGCGAGGACGTAGGTGATGGTCTCAATGCCGCGATGGGGATGCCATGGGAAGCCGGCAAGATAATCCTGCGGAATGTCGTTGCGGAAGTCGTCCAGAAGCAGGAACGGATCGAAATCCGATGTGTTGCCGAACCCGAACGCGCGGCGTAAATGCACGCCTGCACCTTCGAGCGTGGGCTTGGATCGCACAAGTCGCTTAATGGGTCGAAGGGACATTTTAACCTCCAGAGCAGAAGTGTACCTTGTTTTGGCCCCGCTCTGCCAGTTTGATGTAGCGGCGGCTTTACGCCGCCATTTGGCGAGGTAAACTCGCCGCTACAACGGCGGTCTCCGGCCGCCAGCGGGAGTTTCCCCATTTCGGGCCGCACCGCCATGCATGTGGGTTGTTGCCACTCCCCGACCAGCAGCGGCGCAACGCCGAGTTATGCTTGCCTGGCCCTCCACCGCACGGCTGAAGCCGCCGGGGGACAAAACCAGAGTGGCCCTCGGCGCACGCCCCCTCTCCGCTTTCGACTTCCGGTTTGAGCCAAGTCCATTTCTTTTCATACACATCGTGGCTATAATAAAACAAGTCTTTTATTTTCATAAACATCGTGGCATACCATCATACTGACATTTTTTCTACATTTGTTTTCAATAACATCGTGGGACTAGCCTGCATTTTTTAATTCCCCCTTTTTTTGTGGCCGCGCTCAGCTCATTGCCATAAATCCTTTATCTTCAGTGATATACAATTTCCAGGAAATTCGCGAATTTCCTATAAGTCCTTGCGTTTTCATGCACATCGTGGCATTCACCGTTAACTTCCGGGTGCGCAGGCCTCGCTCAACGCCGGCCAATGGCTCCCCTCCTGATTCCGGAGGGGAGGCGCGTTAGCGCCGGGGGTAGTTACCCATCTCTGGTGGGCGGCGCGATCCTTACCCCCTAAGGCTAGCAAGCGGCAAGCAAGCAATACCCAGACTAGTATGTCACCAATCCTAGGCTTTGTCAAGATGAAACTGAGCCTAGGTTATGATACCTACAAAGTGGACAAAAAAGCTGAGCCCCAGCCGTGCAGAGAATCGGCGGCGAAAGCGGGCAAGTCGGCGTCCCTCTCCCTCTGCGCTGCCCGTGCGGCCCCCAGCCTTTTTCGACGTCCAGGGAAAGACCGTGCACGCGAGGGCGGTTTGAGCGCCATCCAAACCGTGAGAGCCCCGGAAAGGGCCACGCCAACGCCATCCCCAATGGCAAGCGACGCGGCGCGCATTTTGGAAGTTAGGCCGTTAGAAGGTCCAAGTGGAGGGGAGCGCAGATCCAGACATCCCGGAACCCCGTTTCCGGGGAGTTTGCATGATTGCTGGTGGGAAGGGCGTTGCACAGGCACAATCTGGCAGAGGTGCTCGGAAGGGCTGTGCTCCCTTGTGGCGTGTATGCCAGGTGATTCCGCAACTGCGCATGTATGGAAGGGAATCGCGTTGGAGGCGCACGTAAGAAACGGGGGGGCCAATAGCCGCGGGCGACCGTACGGAGCGAATTTCATGCGGCGCGGGAAGGCCTGGAAGGGCGGCAGGGAGGTGAACCAAGGCAAGAACCACAGCCTAACCAACTTCACCCAACCTTCGCATTCTTGCTGAAGTCGGACATGGGAGTAACTGCAAGACCAGATAGACACAGGCTTGATGACTTTCAGCGCACCGGCGCCGGCATGCTCACGGTCACGGCTCTGATTGCGTGCCTGTGCACCCGGCATGCAGCCATGGGCCCGTGTAGCCGGTTGCGGCGAGGATTGCAGTGAACCGTGGATTACCACGGATTCGGTCGCACCACGGGCCTACCAGGATAAAGGGAGTAGTCCCGTCTTGCGCTTGCTGGCGTTCGATGCAGGCTAACACCTCATCATCCTCGCCGAGCCCGAAGTGGATCAACGCCAGCATTGTGAGTGGCACGTACTCACGTTGGGATCGTTCGGTAAGCTCCGCGAGCAGTCGCCGGGCCTCGGTCAGGCGCCCTGCATTCCCCAGCACCAGACCCTGAAAGCCCACGCAGAACACCGCCCGCTCGCTAAGTGTCGCCGCGCGTTCGGCAGCCGCGACGGCTTCTTCGTGCCTGGCACTCGCCGTACACGCGACGGCAAGCCCCCACCAGCCCGGCACAAAGTAGGGATCCAGCGCAACCGCCCTCTGTAGTTCTTCGATGGCCCGCGGGAGGCGGCGCAGAAGGTAATACGTCAATCCGCAAGTGTACGCGAAAATCGCAGAGAACCGATCTATGGTGGTAGCGCATTCAGCCTCGCTTGTGGCATCGTTGTCGCGCCCCATGCCTGCCAGCGCGATCGCATACATCGTGTGCGTCCATGCGGCATGGGGGTTGAGCGCCAAGGCCCGCATAAACTCGCGCTCGATGACGGTCCAGTTCCACTCCAGATACATGTGCGCCACTGCCAACGCGTGGTGCGCCTCGGGGAGCCTCTCGTCCAGCGTGAGGGCGCGCCTGGCCGCTTCCATGGCTTTCGGGTGTAACTCGCGTAACGGCCCGTACGCATACCAGGACATGATCCCATAGGACTCCCCGAGGCCGGCCCAGGCCGGGGCAAAACCCGGGTCGATCGCCACCGCCCGCGAGAAGCAACTGACTGCCTCGCCCAACCCACCCTTGTACCGTCGCGCAAAATAGTAGCGGCCCTGCAAATAGAGCTGGTACGCCTCCAGGTTCTCGGTCCCGCGTTTGACCAGCGGCGCTTCGGGCTCGCCCATCAGCTTCACCTTGAGCCTCTCGACGATGGCGCGCGCGATTTCATCCTGGACTTCGAACACGTCATCCAATCGGCGGTCGTATCGCTCCGACCAAAGGTGATACCCATCGCTGACATTGACGAGTTGCGCTGCTACCCGCAGCCGTTCGCCCAACTTCCGCACGCTCCCTTCCAGAACCGTCTCCACGTTCAACTGCTCACCCAGTTTCCGGATGTCGAGCGCCTGACCCTTGAACTGAAAGGACGAGCTATGCGCCGCCACCCGCAGCCCCGGCAAGGCGCTGAGCGCCGTGATCAACTCCTCGGTCATCCCATCGCAGAAGTACTCCTGCTCTTTATCCGCGCTCAGGTTTGCAAACGGCAGGACCGCAATCGACGGCACGCGGCGCTCGCCTTCCACTCGCGCGGGGCTCGATTGCAGTTGCTGGTGGCAGGCCTGCAGGTCCGCCAGCATCTGTTCGGCCTGCTGGTATCGCCGCAGGGCGTCTTTGGCTAGCGCCCGGTTCACGATGTGCACCAGTGCCGGCGGCAGACCCGACCGCAGCCGTTCCACCGGCTCGGGCGCGCGATTCAGCACACCGTGGAGGATCCCCTGCACGGATTCACTCGCGAACGGGTGCTGAGCCGCCAGCATTTCGTACAGCACTACCCCCAGCGCCCACAGGTCGGCCCGGCCATCGATCGTTTCCCCGCGCACCTGCTCCGGCGCCATGTACGCGGGCGTCCCCAGTGCCGCACCTGTCGTCGTCACACTCGCCATCTCCGGCAGCCGCGCCAGCCCGAAGTCCACCAGCTTCACGCGCCCGGTCTTCGTCAACATGACGTTCGCCGGCTTAATGTCCCGGTGCACGATGCCGTGCGCGTGCGCCTCGGCCAGGGCTTCCGCCATCTGGCCGGCAAGATCCAGGGCGTCGAGAACCGGCAACGGGCCGCGCTCAACGAGCGCCCTCAGTGTGCCGCCCTCGAGGAACTCCATGGCAATGAAGGGTTGCCCTTGGTCCTCATCAATGTCGTAAATCGTGCAGATGTTGGGATGATTCAGCGCGGACGCAGCCTGGGCCTCTCGCTGAAATCGGCCCAGAGCCTGTCGATCCTTGGAGAACTGCTCGGGTAGGAACTTCAACGCGACCGTGCGCTTGAGCTTGGCGTCCTCCGCCCTGTACACCACGCCCATGCCACCGCCACCGAGCTTTTCCAAGATGCGATAGTGAGAAATGGTCCTGCCAACCATGGCGAGCGTCCCGCCTTTGGTGGCCATCTTACGGCGTGTTTAGGGCCAAGTCAACGGGGCCTAACGGGAAGAGTTCCAGCAGGGGTGGGCCTTCGCGGAAGCGCCCTCGGCAGCAATATCTCTGCTGGATCAACCGCGAAGTGGTCCCGGCTGCAGACCAAGATTTCCTCAAGGGCTCCTGTGCGCATCATGGGTGCTGAATGGACACAGAATGGATTGGGAATGATAAGTCGGCTTCACGTCTATTGGGCGTCACTTGTCCGTTCTAACGGCCTTCTGGTAGAAGTGCAACCCCTGACGCCCCCGAAGTCCCCTTCGAGGAAGTTTGTCCTGACCTGGCACCCGTTCGGATCGCTCGCGAGTGACGCCGTAGGGTTTACTCACGCCCGTCACTTGGCCGTCGCCAAATCGTACCTGTGGTCTGCGGTTTACACACTGAGGGTCTGGTCCGGGAAACGCGCCACAATCCGGCGATCGGAGATCGCCGCTACAGCACTGCCCGTCACACGATGATTTAAGATAAGCTAGGGTAAGGCGGTAATCAGATGAAGGTTATTCTCTTCGGCGCGTCGGGGATGATCGGGCAAGGCGTTTTGCGCGAATGCCTGCTCGATCCTGAGGTTAAAAGCGTTCTCTCAATCGTGCGCAGCCGCACCGGGCAGCAACACCAGAAACTGCGCGAAATCGTCCAGAAGGATTTCCTCGACTTTTCTTCACTCGAATCGGAGCTTACAGGATTCGACGCCTGCTTCTTCTGCCTCGGCGTCTCTTCCGCGGGCATGTCGGAAGAAAACTATCGGCGCGTTACCTACGACATCACCCTCGCTGCGGCACAGATCTTGGTGAAGCTCAACCCCAACATGACCTTCGTTTATGTTTCTGGCTCGGGGACGGACAGTTCCGAGCGCGGTCGCGTGATGTGGGCCCGGGTGAAAGGGCAGACTGAAAACGCCTTGCTTCGCTTGCCGTTCAAAGCAGCGTACATGTTCCGCCCCGCGTTGATTGTGCCGCTCCACGGGATCAAGTCAAGGACCAAGCTCTATCGAGTCTTTTACGCGGTCCTGTGGCCGATCCTGCCTCTATTGAAAGCGTTCCCAAAGTATGTCACCACCACCGAGAAGCTGGGGCGAGCGATGCTCATCGTTGCCAAGCGGGGTGCGCCCAAGCGGGTGCTCGAAAACTCTGACATCAATAAACTTTGAGGTCGGCTTTCAGTGCCCTGTGGCGACGATCCACGACCAGGTTTGTACCTATTGGCCATGGGCGAGGTTTGCAGAGGACAGGCGTCGACTTGTTCCCCGAAGGGGAACAATATCATTAGCCTTAGGTGAAACCTACAGAAGGGGAACCCACAATCAGGTTCCGACCCCGGAGGGGTCGAACATTCGAGCCCTCCAGGGTCGGAGAGATTTCTTTCTTTGCCGATCCGTAGGTTCCACCTACGGCTAATGATATTCCTCCCCTTCGGGGAGGCCCGAAAGAGCGTCGCGACAAGCTGTATCGCCCTATCTAATGCCCGGATGTAAGGGCCTTCAGATAGCGGTAGTAGAAGTCGACGCCCTGGTAGAACGATTCGACGCGCAATCGCTCATCGCGGCCATGGGCGCGCACGTCGTTCATATCGATGGCGACACCGGAAATGCCGTACGTGGGCATGCCCGCGGCGTTGGTATAGACTCCGTCCGATGCGCCGGTCGACATGGTGGGGACAACGGGCG
>Ga0326728_10025564_pt1 | contig 10554 bp, 8 predicted proteins | sample MB3enrmetagenome_FD_207602 | JGI IMG/M metagenome (GOLD analysis project Ga0326728, IMG submission 207602) | Lab enriched peat soil microbial communities from McLean, Ithaca, NY, United States - MB31MN | ecosystem: Environmental > Terrestrial > Soil > Wetlands > Peat | place: USA: New York...
TCAGTTCCGTTCGGGCCACGGCCGAAGGGCGTCTTTCCATGACGGGCACGGCGATCTTGATCCATCGATTGTCGCCGATGAAGATGCGGGTCGTATTCTGACGCTTCACTGGGGAGAGGCCGGAGAATCCGACGACATTGAGCCTGGCCTGGTCTACGGGGATCTTCAGCTCGTCTTTAATGGTCGAGGGCAAAGGGAAGTGATAGAGCGAAGCCTCGCCCTTAAAGTCGGCGGCGATTGTCTTCCAGTCGATGGTCGCGTCATCGAGGTTGCCCTGGCCTCGGTAGAAGATCATGCTGAAGTAGCGGGCGAGGGCAGAGTCGGTAAACCTGACCGGGGTCGTGTCGACATCGTACTTGAGGTTGCTATTTTTCGACTGAACCTCGCTCCTCGCATCGGTAAGGTCCTTGTCGTACTTCGCGGAGAGGAACTTGATCTTGTTGTCGGCCCGACGCACCTCGACCATCGCGTTCTCATAGTCTCCGGTCTTCGCGTATTCGAGTGTCTTGAAGACATTGAGGTAGATGTCCTCGTAATCCTCGCCGGCGTAATCCTGGGTGTTGTCGTTTACGAGGTAGGTGCTGGCCGTCTTGGTGATACTCTTGGTGTAGGCTTCCTCGATGGATCGTTCGGCGTCGGAGAGATTGTCCAGAGCTTCCTTCCCGTTGTTCGCATAGTGGGCGAGCATGCCGACGTCGAGGTAATAGAGGATCTTGTCCTTCGCCGAGTAGCTGGAATCTTTTGAAGCCTTTGCCAGGGCGAGGCCCGAGGCATAGTTATCTCGGCTCATGGCCGCGTCGATCCTGTCGTACTGAGAGAGGCTTGTACAGGATGCAAGGGCGAAGCAGAGAATGAGGCCGACAGATAGCTTTAGCGGTTTCATGCGTTTTCTCCTATCGGCTCGCGAAGCGAGCCGATGGGGGCGACGGGAAAGTCCGTGCGGCTTTCGCCTCCAGTTTCTCCAGTCGCCCCGGTGCCGGGGCGGGGTTCTTTAGAACGAACCTGCGGCGCGCTTGATGACTTTTTTGATATCGTTGTTCTCGCCTACGAAAACCTTTTTATTCGACTGAATATCGATGAGCTCATAGTCGATGTAGTAGACGCGAGTGGAAGTACCGCCCGCCTTGTCGACGATGGTCTTCACAGAGCCGAGGAGCATGAAATCGGCGCCAGTCTCGGCTGCGATCTCCTTGGCTGTATCTTCGCTCGCCCAGCCCTGCTGATCCTGGCGTTCGCTGCGGAGGTCGAGTCTCTCGTCCTTGCTCGCGACAAACTCGGCCTTCCCGCTATTGGTGAGGGCGATCTCGAGCTTCTTCGTGATGATCGAGGTATCGATATGCTCGTCGCTGTCGTTGTGGAACGAGCCGACGATGACGACCGGCAGGCGGCTGCTTTTCTTTTGGAAATCGACGAGTCTGGGCGAGGACAGGCAGTCCGCGGTAATGGCCTCGCAGGCGATGCGGACGTCGGAGTCGTTCCAATACCCCGAAAGATCGGTGGTCGTGCCCGAGTTGACTCGGGAGACTCCCGTACTTGCGCAACCTGCCAAGAGCAGGGCGCACAGAGGAAGAGCCAATGTAAAGTTCGTTTTCACCTAATACCCCCTTACTATGTATGAATATCTCATGCGTAAACTATTGTAGCGAGATTCCTCGCTTGATGCCAGATAGAGACCTCGATTTGACCGATTACCCTATGATTCGCAGCTCCTGGGGCCGATTCGAGATGACCCCCTCGCATCCGAGGCTGAGGAGCTTCGCGGCTTCGTCCGCATCGTCGACGGTCCAGGGCAGGATCGGGTAGCGCCCTAAGTTCCTCCAGCGGAAGGAGGAGAGTCGCGTTACTTTCGTCCGGACCGGCTTGAGCACATCGACCTTGCCGATCCATCGGCCTTCGCCATGGCGCAGGTAGGCGGGCACGCTTGTGTCGCCTGCCCAGATGATCGCCGTAGGAATGGCCGGCGCGAGGTACTTGAAGCGAGCCAGGGACAGGGGGTTGAAGGACGAGACGAGCAGCTTGCTCGCTAGAGCGTTCTTTGTGGCGAAGGCGTCGCGCATGCAGGCCGCCACAGCCGCCTCGAGGCCGTAGTCCGAGGCTATGTGGCTCTTGAGCTCGACGTCATAGTAGAAGCTTTCGCCGAACTCCTCGAAAAGTTCGGACAGCAGCATTATGCGCTCGCCTTTCCATTGCGCGCCCTTCCACGCGCCGATGTCGACCGCGGAAAGTTCTTTCCAGGTCGAGTGCTCGATCTCCAGGTTCTCGCTGGCGACGCGCGCGGTGGTGTGGTCGTGGATTACTGCAAGCTTGCCGTCGCTCGTAAGGTGGACGTCTAGTTCGATGCCGGGTATGCCCTTATCGCGTGCGAGGGCGTAGGAAGCCCTCGTGTTCTCGGGCGCGAGCGACGATATGCCGCGGTGCGCGAAGAGAAGGGGCCTCGGCATGTCGGGAAACAAAGGGATGTGGCGCATGTTATTCTCCATTGGCGCGCTTTTTGAGCGCTTCCAGCTCGGCTTGCGCTTTGGCGTCCGCTTCGAGCTTCGCTATATCGGCTTCGGTGGCCGCCGCGCTCCGGCCTGTCCCGGTTCCATCTTCGGGCCCGAGAAGCTCTCCGGTCATCATCTGCAGCTCGGCAAGGAGGCGGTCGGGGTCGATGCTCCGCTCGCTGGCGCTGATCAAGGGCAGCTTTTTGCGCATGATCTCGACCTTTGCGCATAGGTCGGAACGCTCGGCTTCCAGAGCGGCTATCGAGCCTTCGAGCTCTGCCACCTTCGCTGTGGCTGCTTGGGCGAGCTCGGCGACGCTTTGATCTCCCGCCGCGAGCTTGCCCTCGGCGAGAGTGACTCTCGCTTTCCATTTATCGAACTCGGTTTGGAGCTCGGCTATCTCTTTCTCGAGCCGCTTCGCGTCGAGGACATAAGCGAATATGTAGTCCTTAGCCTGGCCCAGGTCGAGGCCCGAGAGGTCCGTGTCGTCGTTCGGGTTCATAGCTTTACTACAGGCCGCAAGCCGTAATAGCTCCGCGAGGGTACGGACCTGATGTCGGGGATCGTCGCCCCGTTTTTACCGGCTATTATATGGAAGAAAGGCTCCTCATCGATATTGCCGAGCGTCTTACGTGGTATTTCCCAGCCATTATAGCCAAGGGCGAAGCATCCCACGATGGCAAACCGCGCATCCTTCATGATTCCTCCTCTTGGAAGCTTCATTCTCCGCGGCATGGGCCGGTCCTGTCAATAGAAGGGACTTTTCGCGGCGTATCCTCGCCACCCTTGCCTTAAGTCCGGCTCGAGCGCTATGGTGGGCATCACCGATGCAGCGATCTTATTTCGATACGGCCGTTCCTATCGCGGCCCTTGCCACTGTCCCCGGCGAATCCGCCCTCGCGGTCATTCGTACGGCAGGAAAAGGCGCGATAGAGCTTGCGGCCTCCTGCTTTTCCCGGTCGAAGGCCCTCGAAACAGCGCCTTCCTTCTCGCTCGTCCACGGCGAGCTGGTAGATTCGGTCGCGCACGAGGCCGTCGACGAGGTGCTCGCCTCGGTTTTCCGCGCGCCTTCCGGGCCTACCGGCGAGGACTCGGTCGAGTTCTCCTGCCACGGTTCCCCCGCGGTGATCCGGCGCGCCCTTTCTCTTCTCGAGTCGGCGGGCTTCTCGCCTGCGCTTCCCGGGGAGTTCAGCTTCCGCGCCTTTTTGCACGGCAAGACGGATCTCGTGCGCGCGGAAGCGGTGCAGGAGCTCGTGTCCACCGCCAGCGAGGGCGGCCGCGCCGAAGCCCTCGGCCGCCTCGAAGGCGGTCTCTCCCGCTCGCTCAAAGAATCTCGCGCTTCCCTTATCGAGGCCCTAGCCGAGGCGGAAGCACGCCTGGATTACGCCGAGGACGACGATTCTCCCTCGGGAGGCATCGAGCCCTCCTTGATTCTCGAATTGCGTGACCGTCTCGCTTCCCTTTCGTCGACCTACGCCGCAAGCCGCCTCTATGCTAAGGGTGCGCGCGTCGTCGTCGCGGGCAAGCCCAACGCAGGCAAGTCGAGTCTCTTTAATCGTTTAGTCCGAGAGGAGCGTTCGATAGTCTCGCCTGAGCCCGGCACGACGCGCGATTGGATCGAGGCCGGGATCGAACTCGGCGGTTTTCCAATAAGGCTCATCGATACCGCGGGGCTTCGCGACTCGACTGGGCAGGTCGAGTCAGCTGGGGTCGAGCGCAGCCGACGTCTCGCCGCCGAGTCCGAGGCGCTTCTGTATCTCGTGGATGGGAAGGTAGGGCTAACTTCCGAGGACGAGGCTTTCCTCGCACTCCGGCCCGATGCTGTCCATATATGGAACAAAGCCGACGATCCTTGTTGCGGCGCCTGCCCGCCAGGCTTCCTGCGCGTCTCGGCCGCCACGGGAGATGGCTTCTCCGAGCTTGCCGCCGCGCTTGAAGAGGCTCTAGCGCCGAGCTTTGGCCGAGCGGGCGTGGCGAGCGGCACGAGTGAAACAGAGTGCGCGATGCGCGTCGCGAGCGAGCGGCAGAAGCTTCTTCTCGATCGCGCTGTTTCCAGCCTCGACGGCGCCTTGCGCGCCATGGAGTCGGGTGCGAGCCTCGACGCCCTTGTCCTCGATGTACGCGAGGCGGCTGACGCGGTAGGCGAAATAACTGGCGAGATAGTCACCGAAGAAGTGCTCGAGGCGATCTTCTCGCGATTCTGTCTGGGTAAGTGAGGCTAAGTTCGTGGATTATGAAGCGATAGTCGTCGGGGGAGGGCACGCGGGCATCGAGGCCGCCCTCGCTCTCGCGCGGCTTGGTCACACGACACTCCTAGTCACTCAGGACATAGACGCGATCGGCCGCATGTCCTGTAATCCTTCTATCGGCGGGCTCTCCAAGGGCAACCTCGTGCGCGAGATCGACGCGCTCGGCGGCCAGATGGGCAAGCTCATCGACGCATCCATGATTCAGTATCGGATCCTCAACCGATCGCGGGGACCGGCCGTCCAGGCACCGCGCGCTCAGGCCGACAAGGCCCTCTACGCCTGTCTTGCGCGTAAGTCCCTCGAGTCTCAGCCGAAGCTTACGCTCTTCATGGACACGGTCGTCGACCTCATCCTGGACGAGGCAGGCAAAAGGATCGAGGGCGTTGTCACCGAGCGCGGGCATCGCATCGGCTGCCGTGTCTTCGTTCTTACTACCGGCACATTTATGGAAGGCCGTCTCTTCATAGGCGAGTGGAGCGCCTCGGGCGGAAGGCTGGGCGAACGAGCGGCCGTTGGCCTCGGGGATGCGCTAAGGCGCCGGGGCTTTCGCGTGGGCAGGCTCAAGACGGGAACGCCCGCGCGCGTTAAATCGAGCTCGCTCGACTACGACGAGATGAAGAGACAGGAGGGCGAGGCCTATGCTCCCTTCTCCTTCGCTAACGAGAGCGTAGAGCGGCCGAGTCTTCCCTGCTGGGTCACTTATACGAACGAAGCGGCGCACGCCGCCATCCGCGCGGGTCTCGGGCGATCTCCCCTTTACCGCGGAATCATCAAAGGTAAAGGCCCGCGCTACTGCCCCTCGATCGAGGACAAGGTCGTGCGCTTCCCTGAGCGCGAGCGGCACCAAGTCTTCGTCGAACCCGAGGGCGAGTACACGGACGAGATGTACTTGAACGGTCTCTCCTCTTCGTTGCCCGAGGAGGTGCAAGCCTCTTTTATCCACTGTGTGCCGGGGTTGCGCCATGCGGTCATAACGCGGCCGGCCTACGCAGTCGAGTACGACTACCTCGATCCTTCGCTATTGTCCGCCTCGCTCGAGTCCAAACTCGTCTCGGGCCTCTTCGTGGCGGGACAGACGAACGGCAGTTCGGGCTACGAGGAGGCTGCGGCCCAGGGCATAGTCGCAGGCATCAACGCGGGCCGCTTCCTCTCGGGCGAGGAGAGTCTTGTGCTCTCGAGATCCGAGGCGTACATCGGGGTCCTCGTCGACGATCTCGTGACTCTCGGCATAGACGAGCCCTACCGCATGTTTACAAGTCGCGCCGAGCGGCGCCTCTCCCTGCGGCACGATACCGCGGATCTGCGCCTTACGCCGATAGCGACCGCTATCGGGCTGGCCGATGCCCAGCGGCTGGAGCGCTTCGAGAAGAGGCGCGCAGGCTTAAACGAAATACGGTCGCTCATGGAAAGCCGTCGCGTTTCTCAGGCCGATGCCGCTTCCCTCGCCGCTCTCGTTCCCCATGTAGGGGAGATGGCTTCCGATGCACTCCGCGACCCGATGCTTCGCGACTGCCTCTCCCTGCTTCTGCCCGACATTCCTGAGCGCTATCCGGCCGCCTGGATCGAAACGGCCGAACTCGACGCTCGCTACGTCGGCTACGAGGAGAAGGAGGCGCGTCTAGCCGGCCGCATGGAGAAGTCCGATCGCATGCGCATACCCGACCTCTTCGATTATCGATCAGTCTTGGGACTTTCGACAGAGTCCATGCAGAGACTGACGGCAGTCAGGCCGCTCACCTTGGGGCAAGCGGCTCGTATCCCGGGGGTGCGTAATTCGGACGCGGCCCTCCTTCTCGTGGCGCTTTCGCGCAGGGAATAATGAAGGAGATGACCATGATGACGGTTCAACTTTTCATCTAGTCTGTCTTGCTTCTTCATGTTTGCTTCTCTCCCCGCCTCTCCAATTCATGGACGAATATGGTTGCGAGACATCAAAACGGTTGTCCGCGGGCTCGAGAAGGTGGGCTATAGTTCAGCCTTTCCCTTCGAAAAAAAAGAGAGGCACCTCGAAGAGGTGCCTCTCTTCCCCTAGGGGGCAGCTAACAACTAGAAGAGAAGATTCCAATAGTAGTTAGAAGAGCCGTCAGCAGCAGAAGCAACAGTCACGGAGGGGTCGTCAGTTCCTGTCTGACTCGTAGTCGCAACGACTCCGTTGGCTTCAGTCAGGGTGCCTTGGTCCACCAAGCTGCCTGTCGAATCGACGGTCTCGTAGATAAAAGTCGGGCTAGTGTCGGTCTGGGGATCTCCAGTGTAGCCAGTCACCAAAGCCCCGGCAGCATCAAAGTAGCCGCTCAGGATCGTCGAACTGATCGAATCACCGGTCGTGTCGATTTGCTCGAAGTCGGCATCAAGGTATCCGCTGGCTCCAACGGTCGGATTGTCATAGGTCAGCTGGAAATTATTTGTTGTGCCGCTGACACCATCCGCATTGGTTACATTAAAGCTGAAGGATTGGGTAGACAGGTTGAAGTTCGTCTCCACGACGAAATCATCTTCTGCGCCAGTAGTAGTACTGTCCGGAGAAGTGACTTCGACCTGAACCTGGGTACCATCGTCCGAGAAGTCGAGCCAGTAGGACGTTGTGCCTACCGTCCAGGAGATTTCTTCATTGTAGCCATCGGCATAATAAGGATCGACAGTTGTGGTCACATTCCCATTGTCGTCAAGTTCATATTGCCCGAGGGTATAGAAATCCCAATTGGTTAAGGTATAGGTGGAACCGGCAGTCAAATTCATCGGGTTGTCGCTCGGCAGACCGCTTGAAGGGACAGTTACGGTTGTCGACGATAGTGGAGCATTCGCAATCGTTGGATCCCAAGTGCTTGGAACAGCGAGCAAGCCAATGGCCGCAACCTCTGTTGCTTCGTCATTGGCCGTGGAAAGCTCACCAACGAGTGTGTTGGCCACCGGCCAAAGCACTTCAGTAGCAGTAAGGGCCGTAACCGATTTTGTTTTCAGCCCGGTCTTGTGGGCATTGGGAACTCGGGCCAAGCTGGCAGCTACGGATCTGTAGGCTGCGACATTAGGCGCAGGGAGAGATTTAATGGCAGACCCCGTTAACAAGAGCCCTTTTGCCTTAGCTTTAACACCTGTAGATCCGATCTTGGTCGAGGCGGGAACGCTAACAGTGGTACCGGATTTCCCTGTATAGGTCTTTGCAACCGTGGGGGTAGCGGAAACAGGGGTGACCGTCTTCGTGGCGCCGATCGGGGGCGTCTGTGCGGTTACGACTGTTGTCAGAGTCGTTTTAAGCGAGCTAAGTACTGAAGAGTAAGTAGCTTGAACTTTCGCGGTGGTTCCTATGGCCGTGCCGCTGGCAACGGTAACGACGCCAGCTTGGCTAACCGAGAACCCAGTCACGGCCTTTGCGAGGCTCCATGTCAGAGCCGGCGCGGTCGTCGAGGCGGGAACGATGGGGGTGATCGTTCCGCTACTGCCAGGTGCGACCGACAGCGTAGATGGAAGCGCGACGGTCTTCGCTGTGGTTGTGGTTGTGGTGGCTGGTGAGGATGAGCTGGTAGGAGATGCGCAAGCCACAACAAGAGCTGTTACCACCATTAATCCAAACAGTAACTTTAGAATACGATTCATGAGTCCTCCTTAAACAATTTTTGGAAATACTTGTAAGTTATATCATGGTTTCCCCTTTTCAAGAGGAGTATCCTAATGATAACACTACAAATATATCCTTATTACAAGAAAGTATATCGCCATTTTTTGTAATTTCAATCATTTTTCCCCATTCTTGTATCAAATTTCCGTCGGCAACCTTCTATATCGTGCCGTGGCTGAGGGAGCCCGGAGTCAGAGTCCCATCCCCTGCCGCGGTAGGCTTCATATATGGAGAGCTTGCTTCAAATCTTGTCCGCCGATTTTTTCTGGGACGTTGGTCGCGATTCTGTCGACCCGGGTAAGAAGGCTCGTCTGGCCGCGCTAAGCCCTACCCTCCGGGTCGACGCAAAGAGCGCTCACTTTCTTAAGCTGTATTGCGAACCATGACGTTACGAACGGAGGGCGTAACGCCGGAAGTACTGCAGCTTCTATTGGTGATTGGGATACTATCTTCCTTGGTACTCTTTAACGTTTCATGTATTAGCGATGGCTCCAATACGACAACAAATGTGCCAGCAAATGTAAGCCTTCCATATTATTCTATAATGGATATCAAAGAGATACATCAGAGTACTGACTTTACTTGTGCCACTTTCTTAACGACAATGGCGATCAAGTATGTATTAGGCCTGCAATACAATGTCGATGAGATGGAGATATGGCGTATATCTGGCGCCAGTTACAAAGACGCGAAAACACTGGGTGACGACATGGATGCGCTAAAGCGAATCTGTGACCACTTCGGAGTCAAGTCCAGATATTTAAATGGGATGAGGCTTTTTTAAAACTCGGACGAGTTTTGAAAAAGCTACCTTAGCCATGCGCAGATTTCGTAGCGGCTCATACAAACATCAAGAGCCGCGAGGAACTGCAAGAGGTTTTTCAAAAGTAACCGACTTTTAAAAGACCCTCGGATGACAGTCGATTATCTAGAGTATTCAATCTCACAGAATGATCCTGTAATTGTGAATATCCGTCCGGATCCGAAAAGCTATAACACTCACGCGATGTTGGCCGTTGGATATGATCGGACGCAGAATGTATTATACTTCAGACATCCTTCGAATTGCTTTCGTTCGCTGAAAGTAGAAGAGTTCCTGAAGCGATGGAAAACTGATTTAGCTAGACCTCGAGGCATGTCGTGCCAAAGTGGTTTCGTCGTATTTCATCAGTGAATTTGCTATCTGCCTAAGAGGGCAGAGAAACCTTCTGGGCGGCTATAGCCTCTACGCTAACCTCTGGGCAAAAAAGCCGCTCTAGCGTCTTGGATTGAGTGTGCCTGATCTGGATTGCCTTTACGGGGCACCGGTGGATGCAGGCAAGGCAGTGCTCGCACTTGATCGATGGGTCCCATATGGGCTTGCCATTCGCGAGATAGATTTTCCCCGCTGGACAAAGGCGTTCGCACGTACTGCATCCTATGCAGCTAGGCTCTGCATAGAGATCTTTCTCGAGATTAAAATACCGAGTGGCTCTAGCTACGGCCCTGATAAGTGGAAAAAGAAAATTCTCAAGGACAAGATTTCGGTAGCCAAGATCGATAGATTGATCCTGCCGCCGCACGGCACTTGCAAACTTCAGGATATCCGACTCGAACCGCGCCCGCTCGACTCCTACCGTGGGTGGGACAGGAAAAACCGAGACGATATCGAAAGTGTTGACCGTAGTCGCATACATGAAAGCATGGAGATGTTTCCCCTGACGGGAGAGGAGTCCGTCGATCTCCCCGCGGATAAGGGAAGGGGCTCCTCCGCGAACGATAAGCGCAAATACATAGGTGGCTTTGGGGAATTGCGCCCGCTTAAGGAAGCGTCTACAAATATCCGGCAATCCGAACGCGTGCATAGGCATGACGAGGCCGATAGTCTCGGCACTACTCCCCTCTTGCCCTGTTGCGAGGAATTCGACTATGGGTCTAAGCGTAGCCCCCTCGCCGAGCTCCGACTTAATCATGTCGGCGGCATGCAGTGTGAACCCGGTGCCCGTAAAGTAGAAAATTTCGGTCAAAGGATACTCCTCATTGAGGTGGCTGACGGGGAAACATAGTGCTACCGGCGATAATGGGCTCTGTGTGTGGATTCCGAGGCGTACTCGATAAGCTGATCTAGGTCCTTGTGCTTGATCTTGAAGTAGGAACTCCACTGCGAACGGAATATGCTATAGATCGCCATAGGCATAATACCGGTAAAGAACTCTGTTACCCTGCGCTG
>Ga0326728_10025565_pt1 | contig 10554 bp, 7 predicted proteins | sample MB3enrmetagenome_FD_207602 | JGI IMG/M metagenome (GOLD analysis project Ga0326728, IMG submission 207602) | Lab enriched peat soil microbial communities from McLean, Ithaca, NY, United States - MB31MN | ecosystem: Environmental > Terrestrial > Soil > Wetlands > Peat | place: USA: New York...
CCCGATCAAGGGGAGTTGGAAAACGGAAGGCGGCGGCGCGCTGATCGGCCAGGGAATTCATCAGGTGGACCTGCTGCGCTGGCTGGCCGGTCCGGTGAAGGAACTGTTCGGCACGTGGCAACTGGGCGCCCGTAATCGTATCGAGTCTGAGGACGTGGTCAACGCGTTGGTCAAGTACGCCAGCGGGGCGACGGGAGTGATTCAGGCAGCCACGGCATTTTGGCCCGGCTATCCGGAGCGCATCGAATTCCACGGCACGAAGGGAACGGCGATCATTTCCGGCGACAGGCTGACCGCCTGGGATGTCGAGGGCGATTCCGGCGAGGCGGCACCCGTGGTCCGGGAATCGGCTTCCGGCGCGTCGGACCCGATGGCCATCTCGCTGGCGCCCTTCGAACGCCAATTTCGCGACTTCGGCGACGCCATTGCGGAGGGCCGCAAGCCGCTGGTCTCGGGCGAGGAAGGCTATCAGGCGCTGGAGTTGGTGGATGCGGTATACCGCTCGTGCCGGACGGGGGAGAAGGTGGTGCTGGGATGAGTGAAGGGGACGTCGAAGACGACTCAGGTGCGAAATGTTCCGTTGGCGGAGCGGCCGACCATGCAGGAATGGCTGGAATGGACGAGGCAGGCCAAGCGAATTCCCTCCCGCAAGAGCGCCGCGCAGATCATCCGCGAGCTTCGGGGTCGAGGCGGCCCCCTGGGCGGCTCGGTCGAAGAGAGAGCGGGACGTAGGCGTCCCGCGCGGACCAGGGGGTCCGCCCCACCTCACTGATCACAAAGCAGGCGACAACTGCGCGACAATGAGGTGCAGCCCCAAAGTTCATATCCGGCAAAATGTCAGGCGAGCACGCATGAAAGACCTTCGCATTACCGTGCGCCTATCCCACGTGCAAGCACACCTTGCAGCGGAAGAATCCTCGCGGACTGCCTACGACCACGCGAAGAAGGCCGGATTGATTGGGATGGTGAAGGCGACAGTTCGGGATCTCAGCACAAACCCGAGGCATTTTGAGGGGTTCGGGAGCTCTGAGGCTCGGTAACTACACGCTGCGCTCCGCCCCGCCGGGCATCACCCATCCCGCCGCGGTATTGTCGCCTGAGCCCTCGTCGCCGTTGTCTTCCAGGTACAGATGGCAGTAGTAGCTGGCCAGTCCGCACCCCAGCAGCAGCACCAGCAGGATGCCAAGCCATTTCAGCGTCCCGCCGTTCCAAGCGTGCTCCTGCGAGACGGCGGCGTGGGTCGCCTTCACTACCGCCAGCGCGGCGCCGGCGCCTAATCCCAGCTTGACGTACCACGGCATCACGTCGAGATGACTCTGGCCGCCGATCTGGCTCCACAGTTCATAGACAGCGATGGCCGCGATCAGGAATTGCGTGGCATAAGCCAAACGAAGAGGGTGCATGGCCGTGGCGAACCTTCATCTTACGTTATCCTGGAGGGACATGCTTTCATCGGGCTCCGGGGGACCCCGCTCCTGGCAACAATTCAAGAACGCTTTGCGCCTGGCCGCCGATTCGCTTCGCGCGCACAAGCTGCGCAGCTTTTTGACGCTGCTCGGGGTCATCATCGGGGTGGCGAGCGTGATCATGGTGGGCGCGGCCATCGCCGGGCTCGGCGTCTACGCCGAAGAGAGCACCGCCAAGGCCTTCGGTTCGGAATCCTTCCTGGTGGCGCAAATCGCCGCCACCGGAAGGCTGAGCCGCCGCCAGTACTTCGATAAGATCAGGCGCAACAAACCCATTCACAACGCCGACGCCCGTTTCCTGAAGTCGTTGAATGGCGACCGCGTGCTCTATAGCCCGTATCGCAACCATGCCTCCGACGTGAAGCACGCCAACCTCACCTGCGAGCAGACCAGCATCCTCGGGGCTTCGGCCGATCTGGCGGGCATCCGCGATATCGGGGTGGTGGACGGCCGCTTCTTCACCGAGCAGGAAGACCGCTCACGCTCCTTCGTAGCCGTGATCGGCGAAACCATCCGCAGCACGCTTTTTCCCGGCGAATCGTCGCCGCTCGGGCAGATCATCCGCATTGAAGGCGTGGAATTCACGGTGATCGGCGTGCAGGAAAAGCTGGGCTCGGCATTCGGCCGCGATCAGGATAATTCCATTTACATCCCGATCAGCGCGTTCGATCGCCTGTACGGTCCCGGCACCGGCTTCGCGCTGTTCGGCCGGCCCAAGCCGGGCAGCGGACTGAGCCTGGAGGAAGCGCTCGACCTGACGCGCGTGGCATTGCGCACGCGCTTTCACGCGCGCCCCGGCCAGGACGACAATTTCGATACCCTGACACCCGACGCCATTCGCGGTTTCATCGACCAGCTGCTCTCCATGGTGGCGGCGGTGGTGGTGCCGGTGACCTGCATCTCGCTGGTGGTGGGCGGCATCGTCATCATGAACATCATGCTGGTGAGCGTTACCGAGCGGACGCACGAAATCGGCATCCGCAAGGCGCTGGGCGCGCGCCACGGCGACATCATGCAGCAGGTGCTGATCGAGGCTGTGCTGCTGGCCATGATCGGCGGCGGGGTGGGGGTCGCCATCGGCGCCATCGTGACGGCGATTCTCGGCAGGGTCTTCGAGCTTTCCCTGCACATCACCCTGGCATATGTGGCGCTGGCGCTGGGAGTGTCGACTCTGGTGGGTATTGCTTCGGGCTGGTATCCGGCATCGCGCGCCGCCAAGCTCGATCCGGTGGTGGCGCTGCGTGCGGAGTAAACCGTGAACATCGGCGTCGGGCAAAACATGAGCATGGCGATCCAAGGGGTATGGGTGCACCGCTTCCGCTCGCTGCTGACCATTCTCGGGATCGTGATCGGCATCACCACGGTGGTGACGGTAGCGTCGTTATTGACCGGCCTGCGGCAGGGAGTGGTCGACTTCTTCCAGGAACTCGGCCCGGATAACATTTTCATTTTGAAAACCACGGGCGATCCCAACCAGGAGGCGCGCAACGCCAAGGAGCGGCAGCGCCGCGCCATCAAACCGGAGTACGCCGAATACCTCAAACGCTGGTGCGCTTCCGTGGATGACGTGGGGATCACCTTAATGCTGCCCCCTTCGGTGGATGGCAATCCGCTGACGGCACGTGTTCCCGGGTATGAAAGCGACACCATCAACGCATCGGGGCTCTCGCCTAACCTGGGCGACATCACGCCGCGCGACTTCGCCGCCGGCCGCTTCTTTACGAGCGAAGAAGACCACCGGGGCGCGCACGTGGTGATGATTGGGGCGAGCGTCGCCGAGGCGCTGTTTCCCGATGGCCGCGCCGTGGGAAAGACGTTCATGATGGACGGCGCGGAGTACACCGTGATCGGCGTCTATGCCAAGGCCAAGGGCGGATTCTTCGGCGAGAATGGCATGGATAACGCCGTGGACATGCCGCTCCATACCGCCGCGACGCGCTATCCGCAGGTCGACCGCTTCATGATCACGGCGAAAGCCAGGGCCGGTCAACGCGAAGAGGCTTTCCAGGAAGTGGAAGGCGCCATGCGGCGACTTCGCCATTTGTCCACCACCGCGGAGGACGATTTCGCCATCTCCACGCCCGACCAGATTATCCAGCAGTTCGACCGCATCACCGGGCTGATTGGCCTGGTGGCCATCGCCATCTCGGGTCTGGGGCTGCTGGTGGGCGGCATCGGCGTGATGAACATCATGCTCATGAGTGTCACCGAGCGGACCCGCGAGATCGGCGTCCGCAAGGCAGTGGGAGCGCGGCGCCGCGATATCATCGGGCAATTTCTGGTGGAAGCCACCACGCTCACCGGACTCGGCGGCGTGCTGGGGATTCTGATCGCCGTCGCTATCACCATGGCAGTGGGCGCGCTGGTGCCGGCTTTGCCCTCGAAGGTGCCTGCCTGGGCGCTGATTACGGGGTTTTCGACGTCGGTGGCCGTGGGCGTGTTCTTCGGTGTCTGGCCGGCGGTGAAGGCCGCGCGGCTCGATCCGGTAGAGGCGCTGCGGTATGAGTGAGGCTGGACAAGCTGAAGCGCTGCGGTATGAATAAGGCTGGACAAGCTAAAGCATGTCCCACAACGCGCTGCGCGCAAGCTCTCAGCGGTCAGCTTTCAGCGTTTGAGCGGCGTGAAATCGTCGCGGCGTGCAAAGAATATGGAGGGATAGTAATACAAAAGCACTGCGGTATGAGTAAGGCTGGACAAGCTAAAGCATGTCCCACGAAGACACTAAATGGCCCTACTGGTTAGCTGCAATTCCCTGGCGAAATCGTTCGGCTCGCGGACGCTTTTCGAAAATATCTCGTTGGGGATTTCGGAAGGCGAACGGCTGGGGCTGATCGGGCCGAACGGCGCCGGCAAATCCACCCTGCTCAAGATCCTGAGCGGACAACTTGAGCCCGATTCGGGCACGATCTCGCTGCGGCGCAATGCGCGCGTGGGCTACGTTCCGCAGGAGACCGAATTCCCGGCGGGCCAGACAGCGGCGCAGGTGATCGCCGAAGCCATCGCCGGCGAACGCCTCGACGAACTGGAACGCGCCGGCCGCATCAATCTCACTCTCGGCCGCGCGGGCTTCACCGATGGATCGGTGCGCGCCGATTCGCTTTCCGGGGGGTGGGGCCGCCGCCTGGCAATCGCGCGGGAACTCGCGCTCCAACCCGAAGTGCTCTTCCTCGATGAGCCCACCAACCATCTCGATCTCGAGGGCATCCTGTGGCTGGAAAAGCAGCTCGCCGCCGCGCCGTTCGCGAGCGTGGTGGTCAGCCACGACCGATATTTCCTCGACAACGTGGTCAACGTCATGGCCGAGATCGACAAGGTCTATCCGGAGGGCCTTTTCCGCGTAACCGGCAGGTACAGCGACTTCCTCGAGAAGAAGGGCGATTTTCTGCGCGCGCAATCGAGCCGGCAGGAGTCGCTCGCCAATATCGTGCGCCGCGAAATGGAGTGGCTGCGGCGCGGTCCCAAGGCGCGGACGGGCAAATCCAAAGCGCGCATCGACGAGGCCGGACGCCTGATCAAAGATCTGTCGGATCTGGAGACGCGCAGCGTGAAAGCCGTGACGCAGATCGATTTCACGGCTACAGACCGGCGCACCAAGCGGCTGGTTTCGGTGGAAGCGATCGCGCGCGATCTGGGCGGACGAACTTTGTTTCGCGATCTCAGCTTCGTGTTGTCCCCGGGCACGCGCCTGGGCTTGCTCGGCCGCAACGGCACCGGCAAGACCACTCTGCTGCGCCTGCTCGCCGGCGAACAGGAGCCCGATGCCGGCCGAATCGAGCGCGCGGCGGCGCTGCGCATTGTTTATTTCGACCAGGCGCGCGAACAGCTCGATCGCTCGCAGAGCCTGCGCGAAGGCCTGGGTGCGCATGGCGATCACGTCATCTATCAGGACCGGCCGATCCACGTGGCCGGCTGGGCGAAGCGCTTTCTGTTCGATTCGACGCAGCTCGACCGGCCGATTGCGAGCCTCTCCGGCGGAGAACAGGCGCGCGTGCTGATCGCCCGGCTGATGCTGCGGCCCGCCGACCTGTTGCTGCTCGACGAACCCACCAACGATCTCGACATCCCCACGCTCGAAGTGCTCGAAGAGAGCCTGGGCGAGTTTCCGGGCGCGCTGGTGCTGGTGACGCACGACCGATTTCTGCTGGACCGCGTTTCCACGGTGGTGCTCGGGCTGGACGGCCAGGGCGGCGCCGAGCTTTTCGCCGACTATTGGCAATGGGAGGCCGCACAGGGTCGAGCCGCCGCGAAACCCGAGAAAGAGGCGCCGGTGGCCGGCGCGCGCACTGCCGCACCGCCCGCGAAAAAGAAGCTCTCTTATCTGGAGGCGCGCGAGTGGGAGCAAATGGAAGGCCGGATTTTGGATGCCGAAAGCGAGCTCGCCGCGTTGCAGGCGGAAATGCACGCGCCCGACGTCGTCTCCGATGGCCTGCGCCTGCACGAGTGCTATCGGAAGCTCGAAGCCGCCGAGGCGCGCGTAGCGGAGTTATACGCGCGCTGGGCGGAGTTGGAAGGTAAGATCAGCGCCGCCACCTAACGGGCGCCACTTGGCGCACCAGAAACACATAACTGCACGCTCCCGCCACCGCTAGAATCGCCGGCGAGACGAAAGCCCAGACATAGCTTCCCGTGGCCTTCACGATCATGCCGGTGGCGATGGGCGCTACGATCCCCGAAAGACTGCCGAGCGTGTTTTGCATTCCGGCCCATGTTCCCGCCGCACGCGGGCCGGCGAGCGTTTGGGTGATGGCCCAATGGTTCGACGCCAGAATTCCGAAGGCTACATACCCCACGCACAAGAGCGCCATGGAGACGCGCAGTTCCGCGGCGAGCGGCGCTCCCACCATCACCGTCGAGAGCAGGAATCCCGAGGCCACAAAAGTCTTGCGCACGCGCGTGGGTGTCCCGCCGCGCCGTATCCAGGCGTCCGAGAGCCAGCCGCACACCATCGCCGCGGCGGCAGCGGCGAAGTACGGAATCGAACCCCACACCCCCATCGCCTCGGTGGAGAGATGGCGGGCTTGCATGAGATAGGACGGCAGCCACGTCAGCAGGAAATAATACGAGTACGTGTAGCAGGCATTGCCGAGGAATGTGCCCCAAGCGTCCCGGCAGGCGGCGATTTCCATGACGCCGGGAGATTCGCGCCGCTCCTCCCGCTCGCGAGCCGCGGTGCGCGGCGCCCACGCCAGCCAGGGAATCAGCCACACCAGGCTGCCGGCGCCGAGAACCACAAACAGCGAGCGCCATCCGTGGCGCGCCAGCAGAATGCCGCCCAGCAAGGTGCCGAGCGCCGGCCCGAGCTTGGTAGCCGCCTCGATGAGCGAGTTGGGGACGCCGCGGCGCTCGCTGGGAAAATTGCCGGCGATCACCTTCGAATAGCAGGGAAACGCCACCGATTCGCCGGCGCCCAGCACCACCCGGCAGAGCAGCAGCGATGCGATGCCCCAGCTGAACGCGGTGCACAGCGTGGCGGCGGACCAGATCACCAGCCCGATTGCCAGCACCCAAATCACGCTGAAACGATCGGCCAGCCATCCCGCCGCAAATTGCAGGGCCGCGTACGACCAGAAAAAGGCCGAGAGCAGCACGCCCATCCGGACCGGGTCGAGACGCATTTCGGAGGAAATCTGCGGCGCCGCTACCGAGAGGCTGCCGCGGTCGATGTAGCTAATTACTGCTACGGCGACCAGGAGGCCGATGAGAATGCCGTTGCGCGGACGCATGTGGGGATTCATTTGGACAAGCTAAAGCATGTCCCACGTGGGGCATGCTTCAGCTCGCCTAGGCGAGCGAAGCTCGTCAATCTATTCGAACCTCCGCCGGAATTCGTCAAACTCCTGCCGTAGAGCCGCGAAATCAGCCTCTAATTTCGCAAGGCGATCGCGATCGCCGTGCCGCTCGGAGGCCGGCGCTGCCGATTCCGCGCCTGCTTCCTCCACATCGCCCGCCAGCAGATGCGCCCAACGCTGCTCTTTGAATCCCGCCCTGCGCGGCAGCTTCTTCACATATTCCATCTCCGCGAGATGTGACAGCGTGGTTTCCACCGACTCCAGATCGTCAAAGTCGTACAGGCGCTCGCTGCGGCCGCGGAGTTCGCCCACGGTCTGCGGGCCGCGCAGCATCAGCACGCACAACAGCGCCGCCTCGCGTCTTCCGAGATTGAATTTCTCGGTGAAGCGCTGCTCGTGCTTGGCGACTCGCCCGTCGCCCGTCACCCGCATCGCCAGTCCTTTGGTCCGCAGGTTCTGCAGCGCTTCCTCCACGGTATCGTCGTCGTAAGAGACCACCGGCTCGCGGTTGGATTTCTGATTGCATGCGTTCACCAGCGCGTTCGTCGACAGCGGATAGTAATCGGGAGTGGTGATCTCTTTCTCGAGCAGCGCGCCGAGCACGCGCGTTTCGGAGGCGTCCAGTTGCCAGTCCATAGTTTCCAGTTTACGTGTTACGATGTGCGCAGATGTCGCCCGCACATCGTCCTCCCAGGTTCCATCTCATTCTGGCCGGACTTCTGATCGCCATATTCGTGTTCCAAAGCTTGTCGGCAAGCCTGCAGAAGAGTCCGGTGTTCGATGAGCCACCGCACATCGCTTCCGGGCTATCGTACCTGGAAACGCGCGTATTTCATGCCAATCTTCAGCACCCACCGCTGCTGAAAGAGTTGAGCGCGATATTCCTCATGGCAGCCGGCATTCATTGGCCAAAATCTCCGCTCGCCGACACGTTGATCGGCGGCGGACCGCAGAGCGACAAGCTGGAGTGGCCCATCGGCGTGAACATCATCCATGACCATGGCGCGGACCGCGTGCTGTTTTGGGCGCGATTGCCGTTCATCCTGCTGGGTGCGCTGCTTGGCTGGCTGATCTATTGGTGGGGCCGCGAACTGGTGGGGCCGGCCGCGGCGCTGGCAGCTCTGTTTTTTTACTCTTTCGACCCGACGATGGTGGCGCACTCGGCCCTGGTCACTACCGACGCCGGCGTCACCGCATTCGCCGTCTTATTTCTATTTACTCTGTGGCGCTATCTCCACCAGCCGACCCGCAAGCATCTAATCTTCTGCGGCCTCGCTCTGGGCGCCGTCCTGGGGGCGAAATTCTCGGCGGTCTTTATGCTGCCGGTGGCGGCGATTCTGATGGCGGCCGCGGTCCGCTGGCCGATAGGTTCCGATAGCGCGACGGCGCCGGAAAAAAGCTTCGCCAAAGTCGGGCCGAACAGTCCGTGTCCATGCGGCAGCGGAAAGAAGTATAAGAAATGTCATGGAGCCGGCGCGGCACCGTCGAAAGACGTGGGGCGCAGCGTTCGACTGCACGGGCTCACGCGGGCGGCGGGAATGTTTCTCGCCATGTGTGCGATTGCGGCAGTAGTAATTCAGGCGCTTTACTTGTTCAACGGCGATCCGTTCCTGTACCTCACCGGCCTGAAGAAAGTGAATGCCGATCATATCGCCGGCTATCAGGCGTACCTGCACGGCGATCTCGCGCCTCACTTCTACAGTTATTTCGCGGTCGCGTATCTCGTGAAGGAGCCGCTCGCCACGGTGCTCCTTTCCCTTGCGGGATTGGCGATTCTACTGCGCAGCAAGACCGCGCCCGCGATGACTAAGCTGTTCCTTTTGCTGACGCCAGTGGTCTTTTTTCTGGCGACCACATTTCTGGCCGACGATCTCGGCATCCGCTACCTCATTCCCACGCTGCCGTTTGCCTATCTGCTGGCCGGATTAGCTCTGGAAACGCTTTTGACCGCTCCCTCGCGGCCGCGGCTCGGAAAAACGGAGCGGCTCGGAAAAACGGAGCGGCTCGGAAAAACGGAACTGCTCGGAAAAACGGAGCGGCTCGGAAAAACGCAATCGCTCATGTGGGGCCGATACCTGGCCGCGGCCCTGTGCCTTTGGGTGGCGGTGGAAGCCATCGGCATCTATCCGGATCACCTCTCTTATTTCAACGAGTCGGCTTGTTTGCTGGAAGCGCCCGGCAGGATCGGCTGGGACGGCGGCTCGGCTTGCGGTCCGATGTGGCTCGACGACAGCAACGTCGATTGGGGACAGGGTCTCAAACAACTGCGCGTCTGGCTCGATCGCCACGCCAACGGACGGCCGGTGCATCTGACGTACTTCGGCGTCTATCCGCCCGAGGGTTATGGATTGCAGTACCCCAAGGCGGATCTTCCCGAACTGCTGGGAAATCGGCCGCCCGGCTTATACGCCGTCAGCGCCCACCAGGTGGCGCGCATTCCGGCGCTTGCCGATACCAACGCGCCGGGTGCAGGCGCCTGGCTGCGATCGCCGCCCGAAGCGATGGCGGGCCACGCGTTTTACATTTACGACGTACGATGACCGGAACCGAGCGAACTCCGCCGTATCGCCACCTGCTGGCCGGCGCTCTGCTGGCCGTGTTTCTGATGCAGAGCCTCTTCTCGAGCCTGCAGAAAAGCCCGGTCTTCGATGAGCCGCCGCACATTGCGTCCGGACTTTCCTACCTGGCCACCGCGGTATTTCGCGCCAACCTGCAGCATCCTCCGCTGCTCAAGGAACTGAGCGCGCTATTCCTCAATGTTGCCGGCATTCACTGGCCGCAATCGGACGATGCCAAGGCGCTGACCAACGGCGCCCCCCAAGGCGAGAACGCCGAGTGGCCTATCGGCAACGACATCATCGCTTCCAACGGCCCGGATCGCACGATGTTTTGGGCGCGGCTGCCATTCATTCTGCTCGCCGGTCTGCTGGGCGTGCTGATCTACGTCTGGGGACGCGAACTGGCGGGCAACAACGTCGCTTTAGGCGCGCTCCTTCTCTACGCGCTCGACCCCACCATTGTGGCGCACTCGTACCTCGTCACCACCGACGCCGGACTGGCGGCATTCAGCATGCTGTTTTTGTGGACCGTCTGGCGCTATGTGAAGCAGCCGACCCGTCGACGGCTGGCGATTTGCGGCCTGGCAACGGGGGCCATGCTGGGGGCAAAGTTCTCCGCGCTGTTCATGGCGGCGTCCGCGGCGGTCCTGCTGCTGGCCGCCATTCGATGGCCGATCTCGGGAGCTTCGGCGGCTGCGCCGAAAGTCGGGCTCAACAGCCCGTGCCCTTGCGGAAGCGGCA
>Ga0326728_10025567_pt1 | contig 10553 bp, 13 predicted proteins | sample MB3enrmetagenome_FD_207602 | JGI IMG/M metagenome (GOLD analysis project Ga0326728, IMG submission 207602) | Lab enriched peat soil microbial communities from McLean, Ithaca, NY, United States - MB31MN | ecosystem: Environmental > Terrestrial > Soil > Wetlands > Peat | place: USA: New York...
GGGGTGAGTTGGGCATGTTTTCGTGGGAGCGGCCGCACCGGGCGTGGGCTTCATCGCAATTCTAGCCTATACCTTTTGGCTCGCTCCGTCAAGAGACAAATAGCCCTGCGGGAAAATGCGGCGTTTCAGATTCCTGAAACTTTGCACACATCGAACAGCCGAAGATCGCACCCTGCGGACCGGAGGAGTTTTCGCCACCGAAGGAAATCGCGGGCGTTCTCGGTCACGAGCGTTGCCCCATTCCTGGCGGCCTCAAGGGCAATGAGAATGTCACGAAAGTGGTTCACCATCTGAAGGCCGCCGTAAACCCTCGCATACCGGCCCAACATCTGGCCTGCTTCCAACCACGCATGGGCGGAGGGAAAACACAAGGTTCCCAACTGCTGATGCCATCGGCAGAGGGCGTCGAGATGGCCCTTTTCATCCGCGCTTCTTGCGCCCGCATAAAGTTCGGCGGCAATCACCACGGATAGCAAAGACCGCCTGATTACAGCATCGTCATCTTCAATCCAGCCGTACATTCCCTCACGGATGTGGCGAATATAAACGGAGGTATCGAAAATCAACTTGCCGTGGGGCAGCCGGCTCACTTGCGCCGGGTCCGTCTGGCCGGGGCGCGGTTGAATACATCCTCGAGGGTGCCCAGTTCGCGCAGCCCGCCGAGCGCCGCCTGGATGCCCTTGATGGCAAGTTGCTGGTCGATCGCCGCGCGCACGGCCTCCGAATTATTGCGCGCGCCATACGCTCGCTTCAGTTCCGTGAGCTTGTTCCGTTCCAGGATGAGATTCATTCTCTCCAGCCTTACGGTTCCCATGCCGCCCTCCATGCGTATACTTCAGGTAGGAATATACACACCCATGGCCGGGGTGTCAATTCCCGGGCGGGCACAGACGGTTGATTTTTGGCATCAGCGATCTCTCGAAGCGAGTCTCTCGGGCAGGGTTTTGACGCCGATACACTCTCTGCCGGGGCGATGCTGCACGTAGGGGGCAACGCGGGGCTAATCGAGATACCCGGCAAGCCCCCGCATTTTTCTTAACCGGGCGACTCGCCATCTTGCTACTATGGCCATCGCATTCGTAAGCAGATCAAAGGATTCACACGGCTGCGCATGACCCCCAAGGGAAAATCCTGGTTCCCGGCGATCTTTTCGCGTGACGCTGATGCTTCAGGCGTTTCTGAAGGTAATCCGCCGACTCTGGGGGAAGTCCTCCTGATGCTCGGGACGATGTTTGCCCTGCATCTTCTGATTGTTTCGAAAGCCAGCAATTTTTGGGACGTTGCCGCGTCATGGATGGACAATCCCCCTTACCTCGCGATTACAGCAATCATTCACAATGGGCACCTTTCGGAGGGGTACCTGCCCCGGCACTTCTGGGGCTTTCCCCTGGCCATCGCGGGAGTTTCCAGCCTGCTCTCTATCCCGGACCTCTGGGCATTGGTGCTGATTTCGGCGCTGGCGTCCGTGGGGACGTGTGCCCTGGTGCACCGCCTCTGCGGAGGCTGGGTTGCCGCGGTTTTTGTTTTTATCAACTATCAGTGGCTTTTGATCTCGATGGAGGGAGGCAGCGAGCCGTTGTTTATGTGCCTGCTCTACGCCTCTTTCCTGGCCGCACGCTCCGAGCGGTGGAACCGCGCGGCGTTGCTGGCGTCACTCGGCACCACGGTTCGGCCCGTGGGAGTGCTCGCCCTGCTGTGCTTTGCCGCCGTTCTGGTGATGCGCAGGAAATACCGGCAACTGGCGGCGATTACTTTGATCGGTTTGGAAATCGGGGTTCTCTACATCCTGCCTCTCTGGATAATTGTGGGGAATCCCTTTGCAAACTTCGTCGCCTACCGGCCGGATTGGGGGGCGGGGGGGTGGCCCATCACCTATCCTTTCGGCGCGTTGACCTCCAGCTCCGTCGCCAAGCTGCAGAGCGGCGAGGCCTGGTACCGATTCTCCTACTTTGCGGCTTGGCTGATTGCCGGGTTGGCAGGGACTGTGGCGATCTGGCTGCCTCGCAACCGCCCGAGGTTCTCGGGCCCCCGGCTGCCAGAGGCGCTGTTCGCTTCAATCTATATGTTTTTCTTCCTCATTTACAACTATGACCTGGTGGTGGTGTTCTTCAGCCGATTCCTGATTCCCATTGTCCCCTTGCTCGTTTTTTCCTTCGAGGATTGGATTCCGCGCAACCGCTTCGTGCTTTGGACGGCCGCCGTGTTGACAGCGATGGCGGCGTCCGTCGGCCGCGTCGGCTTGCGAAACGTTCTTCCCCTCGGCCCTCACTGATGTGACCTGGCCTATCGCGACTTTATCTGTTGACCGACCCTCTTCCCCAAGAAGGGGTACGAATCACCGGTGCTGGCCCAAGATCAGGCGCCGTTCGCCATTACATCGTACGCAAAATGCACCTATCGCCAATCTTGGGCACCGTGATAGATGTGCAGGATCTCGACGGCTTCAGTTTTCACTTGATAGACCACCACGTAAGGGAGTGGTGTGACAGGCAACTCTCTCGTGCCGCTTCGGTGGCCGGGTCTGCCCAGGTTGGGTGTGATTTTAAGGGAACGAATGCGCTGGTAAATCGTTCGCACGGTCGGCTCGGCAAAATGAGGGTAATGGTCATCCAGATAATTCTTGATGGCCTCTAAATCCTCAGCGGCGGGAACCGTCCAACGGATGCGCATCAGCGTTTGAACATGCGTTCAATACGCCCGTCCATTTCCTCTTCCTCGATAAACTCGCCGCGCTCTGCCGCCGCGATGCCTTTTTCGACGGCTGCGAGGAACCGGGCCTCGTCGTCGAGATAGCGGATCAGGACATCCTTTACCAAGCGCTCGGGCTCGGTACCGACCTTGGTGGCCATCTGCGCAAGCTGCGCTTCCTGCTCAGGGGTGAAATGTACTTCCATGGGACTCAGAATAACGGAAAAGTCTTGCTTCAGGCAAGGTCGAACTTGCGCCTTAAATCAATTCCCGGCCCTGTCTCTACGAATAGGGGTCTGGGCCGGCAGGCGATTGGATAGGATGGCAGGTAGGATCAGAATTTCCCCGCTTTTTTGAGCGCGGCCTCGATGGTGGGAAGTGGGAGCAGCAGTGTTAATGGCGCGTCCAGCAGCGGCACGGCGCCATAGCTCGAATACCATCTTGCCACTCTTTCATTTTTGGCGTCGATGACCAGCACCACGCCCCCCACCTCCGCCGAGGCCAGCAGGCAGCGCCGGCCCGCTGCGAGCAGAAGCTGTCCGCCCAATCCCTCGCCTTGCAGCCTGCGATCTACCGCCAGGCGCGCCAGCCGGAAGCCCGGTACGTCATGGCGTGCGAGGCCGCGCCGGACGATCTCCGGTGTTCGCGCAAAGTCAATTGAGGCGGGGGCCAGACTATAGAAGCCGAGGATGGTTCTGTTGTCGACATCGTCAATCGCCAGGAAGGTTTTTGCCCCGCCCAACTCATGGCTCTTGCGGGCATAACGGCGCAGGAATTCATTCCGCGCTTGTTCACCGCAGTCAAACGCTTCCCGGTCATGCTTCTTGTTGATCGGCTCTTCGTGCCAGGGCGTCACGATGTTCACCGCTTTGGCAAGGCCCGAGCGGCTGCCAGCAGTTTGGCGTTGGGCGCCGGCGGATTCTCCAGCAGATCCAGAACCCGCAAACTATCCCTTGCAGAGACCTGAAGATGATCCGCCTTTTCAATGACGGCCCGGGCGGCGCGCAAGGCGTTACGAATTACAAAATCTGTCAGGTCCGTGTGGTCGAGCGCCACGGCTCGCAAGAGCAGCGCCTTATCCTCGGCCCGAATCCGCAATGACATCCGGCTGTTGTCTTCAACTGCTATTCTCGGCATGGCCGCAGCTCCTTCGTAACTCTGTACACATTCAAATAGTACGTGAAGAACAGGTGGGAGTCAACTTCTCCGGCCTTTGATTACAGCGGAATATTTCCGTGCTTCTTGGGCGGCAGGGTGTCGCGCTTGGTTTCGAGCATGCGCAGGGCGGCGATCAATTTGGGGCGGGTGTCGCGGGGTTCGATGACGGCGTCCACCCAGCCGCGCTCGGCGGCGATGTAGGGGTTGGCAAAGCGCTGACGGAACTCTTCAGCCTTCTCGCGGCGCATGGCTTCCGGGTCCTCGGCTTTTTGCAATTCGCGGCGATAAACGATGTTCACCGCGCCCTCCGGCCCCATGACGGCGATTTCCGCGGTGGGATAGGCCAGGTTCACGTCGGTGCGGAGATGTTTTGACGCCATCACGCAATAGGCGCCGCCGTAGGCTTTGCGGGTGATGAGGGTGATCTTGGGCACGGTGGCTTCCGCGTAGGCGAAAAGCAGCTTGGCGCCGTGGCGGATAATCCCGCCGTGTTCCTGCTGCGTGCCGGGCAGGAATCCGGGAACATCCTCAAAGGTGATGAGGGGAATGTTGAAGGCGTCGCAGAACCGCACGAAGCGCGCCCCCTTGACGGAGGCGTTGATGTCAAGGCAGCCGGCGAGGACCGCAGGCTGATTGGCCACAATGCCCACCGATTGCCCCCCCAGGCGGGCGAAACCCACCACCAGGTTCTTGGCAAAATGCTCATGGATTTCCACAAAGTAACCGTCGTCCACGACGCGCGTGAAAATTTCCTTGATGTCGTAGGGCTTGTCGGGCTCAATCGGCACGAGCGTGTCCAGGGCTTCGTCCCGCCGGTCGATGGGGTCCTGGGTTTCCACGCGCGGCGGGTCCTCCTGGTTATTCTGGGGCATGAAGCTGAGCAGTTCGCGGACCAGCGCCAGGCCGTCGGCGTCGTCGCGGGCGATGAAGTGCGCCACGCCGCTGGTGGCGTTGTGGGTCAGGGAACCGCCCAACTCCTCCTTGCTCACTTCCTCGTGCATCACCGTCTTGATGACGTCCGGCCCGGTCACAAACATGTAACTGGAATCCTTCACCATCACCGTGAAGTCGGTGATGGCCGGCGAATAAACCGCTCCGCCCGCGCACGGTCCCATGATGGCGGAGATCTGGGGAATAACCCCTGAGGCCAGGGTGTTGCGGAGAAAAATATCAGCATAGCCCGCCAGCGATGCCACCCCTTCCTGAATGCGCGCGCCCCCGGAGTCATTCAGGCCCACTACCGGCGCGCCCACCTTCATGGCCAGATCCATCACCTTGCAGATCTTGGCGGCGTTGGCGCCACTCAGCGAGCCCCCAAATACGGTGAAGTCCTGGGCAAAGGCGTACGTCAGGCGGCCATTGATTCTCCCATAGCCCGACACCACGCCATCGCCCGGGATGCGCTGCTCGGCCATGCCAAAGTCCTGGCAATTGTGCTCCACAAGCTGGTCAATCTCCTCGAAGCTGCATTCGTCAAAGAGCAGGAGGATGCGCTCGTGCGCCGAGAGTTTGCCCTCTGCGTGCTGACGGGCGCGCCGCTCCTCGCCACCACCCGCCTCGGCGGCGGAGTGGCGCCGGCGAAGCTCTTCGAGTTTTTGTTCGCGAGTCATCCTGAACCTGAGAGGCAATATAGCGGAGAAATGTTGTACCAGGCAAGGGGGCTATGCCGCATGGCATTGGCAGCCTGAATTTGCATGGGGGGAACGCAGGGGTGGGTGCCGGGGCCAAAGGGGGCGGGCCGCAAGCGTGATCTGGATTGCGGCCCGGACGGACGTTTCCCCGCACAGGGTTGCGCACGGGGGACCGATTAACCCAAAAAGCTAACCGCTTCCGAGGCCATCTGGGCGATGGAACCCGCGCTCTGGGTCAATTGCTGGATGTCTTGCGAGAGAGCCGAATAGGCCGATTGGGCCGAGGATAAATTCCCCGTTTGCAGGGCTGACCCCAAGCTGCCGAACAGTTGCGCTAGTCCGCTTCCCAAGGAGGAGCTGGTGGTCTGGGAACTGCCCCCCGCGGAGTGGTGGTGATGAAGATGACCAACGCCGGTCTGCTCGACATCATTTTGCAGTGTGGAGTAGGCCTTCTGCGCAGCCGCGAGATTCCCGGATTGCAACGCTGTCCCCAGGGCGCTGAAGGCCTGGGACATGGAGCTGTTGCTTTGCAGGGAGCTCGAAAAGTTCTGGCTCAATGAGCTGAAATCCGATTGGGCCTGGGTGATGTTGCCCGCCTGCAAATCCTGCCCCAGTTGCTGAAACTCACTTTGAATCTTCTGAGCCTTCGCCTGCCAGGTTTGCAGGCTTTGACTCAGAGCATTATTTGAAGAAATCGCCGATACGGACATGGTCCACCTCGAATGGGGTTTGGATCTTGGGTTTGGCTTGCATGCCGCGGTTTGGTGCTCAATCCAAAATCGCAAACCCAAAATCCAGATTAACTTTGATTCCTTGCCGCCCGAAAGGCCCACTCTCAAGCCTCGATCGCGGCCCTCACGATAGGGTCCGTTGCCCTCCGGCGGCGCGGGACCTTGCTTGCGCCCCTCCTTCGAGTGCACGCCGCGTTCCTTTCCCGCCTTTGCAGAGTCTCTTTCTAACTTATTGATTAAATTAGAGTTATATTTCAGGCTGGCAGGCCAGGGAGAGGCATGATCGGGCCGCTGGGCAATAACCGCCCAGGGCAAAGCCTGAAATATGGAAAGTCTTGCCTCCCGCTTTGCCCTGTTCAGGAGATTTCATTCGTGGGAGGTTCGATGAGTTCTTCTGGTCGCTCCGAGGAGGTCTCCCGTGGGGGGTCCAGGTCAGGAATGCCACACCAGTTTTCACATGCGATGATGGAGTTGGTGGGTTGTTTCGGGTCGTACTTGACGCTGGCGGTCTGTCCTGGAAGGAAGGGGGCGGCGGCAGCGATTTCCGGCAGAGCGCTCAAATCCTGCGCGGCCTCGTAGGTAACCCCCGCCACTTCATAGTCATAGAGGAGGATGGGTCCGGCGGGGCCGCCCGGCAGGGGTTCTGCCAATTCCACGATTCTTCCCATGCCAATGCGCCCGCAAGAGTTAACCTCCAGGCGGCGCAAACGTTCGATCTCGTCGGGGCCGGGCCGCTTCCAGCCGCGCACGATTCTCCAAATCCAAACTCCCGCGAGGGAGGTCGTGGCTGATGCGGCAATGGCGATTCCCAGCTCGTTAGAAGGCGTCACAAGGCTCATCTTTCCAAAATCGTAGATCAAATTCCCGGGGATCGAGGTCTAAAGTGCCAAAGCTGAAAGTTTGGGCGCACCTTCGAGCCGCAGCCTTGACACGTTGTCCCTTTATTTTGTATCAACTTCTTCCTGCTTTGATGCCTTGCTCTCGTTGCCGGAAAGGTCAACGGCTGTCACATAGTAAATGACCGTCTTTCCCGGCGGCGCGGTGGCATCACGGAAGATGGGAGTACGCACTAATTCCTTGTTCAATCGCCGGGGGGTTTGGTCTTCCAGGCGATAAACGTTGTACCCCGCCAAATCGGCTTCCGTGTTGGCTGTCCAAACCAGTTCCACCGCTCCCGAAGCGTAAATGCTCGACAATCCCTGGGGTGGGGCCGGCGGGAACACATCGCGTGGAGTGATCTTCTCGGTGGCCGAGGCATCGCTCATGGCCAGGTGGCCGGGCTTACCAAAAGTGGCCCGCACCTGGTAGAAATAGGTTTGCCCGAACTCAAATTGGGTATCGCGGTAGGGTGGGGCCGCCGTTTCTCCCCGTAATTCAAAGTTGCCGGCCCGGCCCGTCGAATTGCGATAAATCCGGTACCCGGCGAGGTCATGGATGGGCTCGCCGCTGAGCGTCCTGGTGGGTGGGGAAAAATTAACTTCCACGGCCTTCTCCGTGGTCACGCAATGGATGCCCTCAATGGGTTCCGAAACGTCGATGATGGGCACATCGACGAGGTTGGAAGCATCACTTTCGAGCGCCCGGTGCCGGAACCCCCGGGTGAGCGTACGCACCCCCACCACCAGGGTTTGGCCGCGCCAGTCGTGATATTCCCGCTCGGTCAGATGGGCGGAGTACGAGACATTATTGTTCTGGACGTAGGGCGCCCATTCTTCCTGGGTGAAGCTCATCCAGACTTCCGGCTCCGGGAGTTTGACGATGCCCCCTCCCTGGGGAGCGACGGCACGAAGGATCTCCACCTCCAATGGTTTCACCAAACGCTCGCCGTCGGTGGCCAATTGGGGAAGGGCGAAGCGGATTTCCAGGCTTTGCCCGATCTGCACGGCGGTGAGGTTCGAGACTCTTGCCGGCCGCTCCAGGCGGGGGGGATGAGGAGTCCCTTGCACGCCGCATGCATACAGCCACCCGGCGGCGGAAGCGAGTACCAAGGCTTGCAGAATCCGCTTTGGCAGTCCGGTTCTGGGCAGGAAGAAGATGGGGGCGGCCGCGCGCTGCGCTCGAAGAGATGGTTTCACAGGATGTATCGGCTGAGGTCCTGATTTTTGACGATGTCGGTCAATTGCTTTTGCACATAGAGCGCGTCGATCCGCACGACCTTCTTCTTCAGGTCCGGCCCCTCGAAGGAAATCTCATCCAGGAGCTTTTCCATGATGGTGTGCAGCCGCCGCGCGCCGATGTTTTCCGTGGCTTCGTTCACGGCCGCCGCAAACCTGGCGATTTCCTGGAGGGATTCGTCGGTAAAGGTCAGCTTGATGCCTTCCGTTTCGAGCAGCGCGGTATATTGCTTGACCAGCGCGCTCTTGGGCTCCTTCAGGATGCGAATGAAATCCTCGGTGGTGAGCGAATGGAGCTCTACCCGAATGGGAAAGCGGCCCTGCAATTCGGGAATCAGGTCAGAGGGCTTGGTGACGTGGAACGCCCCCGCCGCGATGAACAGAATATGGTCAGTGCGGACCATGCCGTAGCGCGTATTGACGGTGGTGCCTTCCACGATGGGCAGGATATCGCGTTGCACGCCTTCGCGGCTCACGTCCGGCCCGCCACCTCCCCGCTCCCGCCCGGCAATCTTATCGATTTCATCCAGAAAGATGATGCCGGACTGTTCGGCGCGCTCCACCGCGGTGCGCGTCACCTGATCCATGTCAATCAGCCGGTTTTCCTCCTCCTGGATCAGGTACTCCATGGCTTCAGCGACGTGCAGCCGCCGCTTCTTGGTGCGCTGCCCGAAGAGGCCGGGAAGGATATCCTTGATGTTGATATCCATCTCCTCCACGCCCTGGGAAGAAATGACTTCAAACGCCGGCATGCTCCGGTCGCGCATCTCCACTTCCACTTCCCGATCGTCCAGCTTGCCTTCCCGCAACTGGGCGCGGAGCTTTTCCCGGGTGCGCTGAAACTGCTCTTGCGCCGCCCGGCCATTGTCAATTTCGCCCGGAACCCTGTCCGGCTTGCGCAGCGTGGTAGGAGGCGGCAGAAGCAGATCGAGCAATCGCTCCTCGGCATTCTGTTCGGCTTTTTCCGCGACCTCATCCACCTTTTCCTCGCGCACCATGTCAATGGAGACTTCCACCAGGTCGCGAATCATCGATTCCACGTCGCGCCCAACATAGCCGACTTCCGTGAAGCGTGAAGCTTCAATCTTGAGAAAAGGGGAATTGGTAAGGCGTGCCAGCCGGCGGGCGATTTCCGTCTTGCCCACTCCCGTCGGCCCGATCATGATGATGTTCTTGGGGAGGATATCCTCGGCCAGTTCCGGCGCCAGCTTTTGCCGGCGCATGCGATTGCGCAGCGCCACCGCCACCGAGCGCTTGGCGTTGGCCTGGCCCACCACATACTTGTCGAGTTCGGTGACGATCTGCCGCGGGGTCAGATCGTCGAGCGACGGGGCATTTTCGATATTTTCAGGCAAATAGAAAACCATGGTCAAAAGGATAAAGTGCAAAGGGTAAAGGGTAAAGCCTCATTCTCATGATCAGCGTCAGGCTTAGCCTCCCTACCCTTTAACCTTTACCCTTTACCCCTTACCCTTTCTTAAATCTCCTCGATGACAATCTGGTCGTTGGTGAAAATGCAAATCTGCCCGGCCAGAATCATGGCCTCCTGAACGATTTCTTTGGCGGACAATTCGGTGTGTTTGGCCAGGGCGCGCGCGGCGGCGAGCGCGAAGGGCCCGCCTGAACCAATCGCCACAATCCCATCGTCGGGCTCGATCACGTCACCATTGCCACTGAGGAGATAGGTGTTTTTTTCGTCCGCCACCAGCAGCAACGCTTCCAGGTGGCGTAAGGCGCGGTCCGTGCGCCAATCCTTGGCCAGCTCCACCACGGCGCGGCTCAGGTTACCATGATATTCCTCGAGCTTCTGCTCGAAGCGGGAGAACAGGGAAAGGGCGTCCGCCGTGCTGCCGGCAAAGCCGGCGATGACCTTTTCATTGTACAGACGGCGGATTTTGCGCGCCTTCTGTTTCATTATATGTTCGCCCATGGTGACCTGGCCATCGCCGCCCATGGCCAGCCGGACGCCCCTGCGCACGCATAAAATCGTGGTACTGCGAATCTTAACGGATTTTTTCACACTTGCTCCACCCCGTTATTATAGCAGATGCCCCGCTTCATTCCGGGGTGAAGTCGTTAAGAGGAATGTCTTCGTTGTATTGGGCGTAGTTCCGGAAGGTTTCGCCGATGCGATCTCCATTCAGGTAGCGGGTGATGTGCATGGGGGTTACGATGCCGTCAATCGTCTTGTAGTCCGCGTAGGCGTCCGAATACTCATCCCAGGCATCTTC
>Ga0326728_10025569_pt1 | contig 10553 bp, 9 predicted proteins | sample MB3enrmetagenome_FD_207602 | JGI IMG/M metagenome (GOLD analysis project Ga0326728, IMG submission 207602) | Lab enriched peat soil microbial communities from McLean, Ithaca, NY, United States - MB31MN | ecosystem: Environmental > Terrestrial > Soil > Wetlands > Peat | place: USA: New York...
TGGACGCAACCGCACTGGGCGCATCGCTCAATTTGACCATGAGCTGTTGGGCGACGCTGCTGCCGCACGTGGTCCGGCATCCCCTCATCCGGTGTGATTTGATGGCGCTGCTGCGGGCCTATCAGCAGCAGTATCTGGGGGCGATGTATTCCGGCTGCGGCGGGGGGTATCTGATTGTTGTTTCTAAAAGACCGGTGCCGGGAGCGTTTCAAGTGACTGTTCGTGTAGCGCAACCATGAACTTACCCGAACAAGTCATTGTTTCCGGCGGTTTCGACGATCTCAAGTCACGGGACCTGCGGTTTCTTGAAGAAGCGGCCAGACTTGGCGACGTTACCGCCGTGCTTTGGAGCGACCGGGGGATTCAGCAGTTGGCGGGTAAACCGCCGGTTTTTTCACAGGCCGAGCGGCTTTACTTCTTGAAAGCCATCCGCTATGTCAAGCGCGTGATCCCAATTGATGGCGCTGTGCCGATGGACTCGCTACCGGAAATTCCGGGTTTGAACCCCCAGGTTTGGGCGGATGTCGAAGCGTCCGCCAACCGGGCGCGGGCGCAATTTTGCCTTGAGAGAAAGATCCGCTACCGCGTTTTTCTGACGGACGAATTAAAAGGTTTTCCTGAGCCGCAACCGATGCCATCGGCGCCGGGCCGGAAAAAGGTCGTTGCCACCGGCTGCTATGACTGGTTTCACACTGGCCACGTCCGATTTTGCGAGGAGGCTTCCGGGTATGGCGATCTGTACGTTTGCCTGGGCAATGACGCAAATGTGCGGCTGTTGAAGGGACCGGGGCATCCGCTGTTGTCGCAGGAAGAACGGCGTTATGTGGTCGGCTCCGTCAAATACGTGAAGCAGGCGCTCGTTACCACCGGTTCCGGCTGGGTGGATGCCGACCCGGAAATCCGTCGCTTGAAGCCGGACATATATGTCGTCAACGAGGATGGCGACAAAGGTGGAAAGCGTGATTACTGCCGGGAACTCGGCATCGAATATTTAGTGCTCCAGCGGACGCCTGCCCCGGGCCTGCCTAAACGGAGCAGCACCGATTTGCGCGGCTTCTGAATCCAATTGATTTACCCATGATTAAAACCGGCCTGCTCAACCCGCAAATCAACTCGCTCCTCAGCCGTATTCGGCACACCAACACGGTGGTCATTGCGGACCGTGGCTTCACGACCAAAGGTAAAATGCTCTACGCGATTGCGCTGGGCTGGACGGCGGAGAATCAGTTGACCATCCGCCCCCTCGCCAAGACAGAAAACCCGGACGTCAACCACATCAAGCGCGTAGAATTGCTCGGGTACCAAGGCCGGTTGAGCTTCACCCAGACCACGGATGGATTGGTAGTCCAATTGCCGGACAAAAAGATTAGTGACCTGACCTGCCCGCTGAAAATCACGGCGAGCAATCTCAAGCCGGCTTAGGCCCCCTCAAAGTAAGAATTATTTTATGCGACATGCTGTCATTCTTGCTGGAGGTTCAGGTACGCGGCTCTGGCCGTGGAGCCGGTCGGCACTGCCGAAACAATTACTGCCGCTGGGCGGAGGCGAGACCTTGCTGCAGCGGGCCTACAGCCGGCTGGAGGAAGTCGTGCCGGGCAGTCACCGTTACGTATGTGCCGGCGAGAGTCATCGCGACCTCATCAGCCGAAGTTTGGGGCTGATGGAAGCGCAATATTTTGGCGAACCGAGGGGTCGCGATACATTGAATGCGGTGGGTTTATGCGCGGTTATTCTGGCCAAGAGCGACCCTGCGGCGGTCATGGGAATAGGTACGGCCGATCATATCATTGAGCCCGTGGAGAAATTTCGGGAACAATTCAACTTGGGGTTTGCCCTGGCCGAGCAGCATCCGAATGCGTTGGTTACGTTTGGCGTTACACCGACCATGGCGTCCACCGCCTACGGCTATCTTCAACTTGGGGAGGTTGTTTCCGGCACGGCCCGCCGGGTGAGCAACTTTCGTGAAAAGCCAGATGTACCGATTGCCGGGAAGTTTTTCGCCGCTGGCGCTGAAAAATATCTCTGGAACAGCGGGATGTTTGTCTGGCGGGCGGCGACGTTGCTTGACTGCATACGGCGTTACGAACCGGAAACCCACGCGGGCTTGATGTGTATCGCCGCGGCCTGGGGCACGCCGAAACAGCAGCGCGTGTTGAGGGAGGTTTATCCTGGTTTGAAGAAAATCAGCGTGGATTTCGCCGTGATGGAACCGGCCTCACGCGATCCCAAAGTAACGGTGCTGGCGGTGCCGATGGCGCTCAAATGGGTGGACGTCGGATCCTGGAATGCCTATGCCGAGACTTGTCCGCAGGATGAGAACCAAAATGCCTTGGGGGCAGCCCGTCATTTGCTTCATCGCACCAAGCGCACTTTGGTGGCGTCCGGCGATCCCAAGCATTTGATTGCCACGCTCGGATGCGAAGACCTTATCATCGTTCACACGCCAGACGCGACACTGGTGTGCCGCTCTGATCAGGCAGAAAGCATCAAGGAGTTGCACCACCTTGTCGGTCGGAAATATGGGGACAAAATGATTTAATCCACTAGCATGAACGGCGTCTCCGTAACATTGCGGGACAGTTTGAATTACGAGCCCGTGCCATTGAGGTTCGGCACCAGCGGACGCCGTGGATTGGTGGCTGACCTGACGGCGTTGGAAGTATACATCAATGCACTCGCGGAGTTGGAATATCTTCAGTCACTGTCGCGGTCGCAGGGCGGAATTGTGCGCGGGGACGAATTTTATTTCGCGTGTGATTTGCGGCCCAGTTCCAGCGGCATGGTCAAAGAGCGAGCGGAACGTGGTGGGCTGGTTCAAGCGATTGCTCAGGCCATTGCTGATAGCGGCATGGTGCCCGTGTTTCTGGGGCGGGTGCCCACACCAGCCGTGGCCAGTTATGCGTTCAATCTTGGCAAAGGTAGTATGATGGTGACGGGCAGCCACATTCCTTTTGATCGGAATGGCTATAAAACGAATACCGCGGAAGGTGAATTGCTAAAACGTGACGAAGCGCCGATTCAAGTGCAAGTCGAACGGGTTCGCGCCAGGATCTATTCTCAACGTGCGACCGAATCCGCGTTCAACTCTTCGGGCATGTTTTGCGACCGTTCGCGAGGAGTGTCTCCCGCAAGCCCTCAGGCGGCGGGAGCTTATCTGCACCGGTACGCCGATTTTTTTAGCGGGCAAACACTGCGCGGGATGCGCCTGTTGGTTTATCAACATTCGGCGGTTGGACGCGACCTGCTGGTGGAACTGCTCCGAGGGTTCAATGCGCAAGTCATCCCGGCTGGGCGAAGCGAGACCTTCGTTCCGATTGACACGGAGGCGATTGAGGAAGAACAGTTGAAGGTCATTGAGGCTCTTACCATCGCTGCTTGGAAAGAACATGGCCGGATCGATGCTGTTGTTTCGACGGATGGTGACAGTGACCGTCCTTTGATTCTGCCCGTTGAGCCGTCAAGCAATCATAATTCTGATGTTCCCTGCCGCGTGCGGTTTTTTGGTGGCGATCTGGTGGGAATGATTGTGGCCGAATACCTTCAGGCCGATGCGGTGGTGGTGCCAATCAGTTGCAACGACGGGGTGGATCGCGGGCCACTTAAAGATCTCCTCGAACCCAAGACGCGCATTAGGTCACCCTTTGTTATTGCTGGGATGCAAGCGGCGCGGGCCAAGGGACGAAAAGTCGTCTGTGGTTGGGAAGCCAATGGTGGATTTCTACTGGGATCAACGCTTTGCCGCGCAGGCCGCAAACTTCGTGAATTGCCGACCCGCGATGCCTTTTTACCCATTCTTGCCGTGTTGCTGCGCGCCAAAGCGGAAGCCGTGCCGGTGGCAAGGTTGTTTGATCGTCTGCCTCGGCGATTCAGCCGGGCGGCGTTGTTAAGAAATTTTCCACGCGCAACCAGCCAGCGGATGATTGAACGGCTTTCACCGTCAAGCCCTGGCATATCCGAGGTTCAATTTACTGGTAACGGCGTTGGCGTTTGGGGAACTGAATTGCAACCGCCGAATCCACCCGTTTCCGACCTTGATGGCATCCACGGCGAACTGGAACGATTCTTTACCGCCGGGTTGGGTTTCGATCGTATTGTCCGAATCAACTATGTCGATGGCGTTCGCATTTACTTTGCCAACGGGGACGTGGCACACATCCGTCCATCCGGAAACGCGGAAGAACTGCGCATTTACGCAGTTGCGGACACGCAGGCGCGGGCGGATATCGTTACCCAGCTAGGGGTGGCTGAGCCCGATGGGATTTTACGCCGATTGGAATTGGCCGTGGGAGGTTAATGTGTCAAGGGCGACATGAAAATTCCCCGATTTTATAAATTGCGAGGTGTGGTTCGGCCCCGAGATGGGTGAGGCCCTGATCTTAATCGCAGATCGCTGGGGCAACGCCGTCCGTCGCCGCAGCCATGCGTGGCACCTTGGATGAGGAGCCAAGGCAACGACGCCTCGCTGGTTCCAAGGCTGGAAAAGCAGCAACCGGTGGATGGAGATAAACTGGATTTTTGCGCGTGGAAGGTTTTACGCAGATTACCACCTGGCGACAGTCACCGCGGTCCTGGCATTTACTCCGGCTGGCTGCTAAATCTCCGGCGGCTGATTTCGGATAAGTCGATCCTCCAGTCTGTCGGCGTCCTGCATGCCTATTTTGAAGCGGGAAGCGTCGGACCGACTCGAGATCCCTACAATGTGTTGCGCGGCGGAGCGACGCCGAAGTATTTGGGGGTGGGTAAACAGGTGTGCAAATTGTGACCTTCCGATGCTAAAGGAGGAAAGGTGTAATCATCATGGCTTTGGCGGTGGGAATCACGACGTTGCTTTCGTCCTGCGCCTCGCGGAACCACGGATCGTACTATGCCGGCGGGATCCCTGGCAACGAACCGGCCGTTGATCTCTGGCCAGTGCGGTACGTTGACGACAGCGGGACCTCGTTCACCATTTTCGAGCCGGTTTGTGACTCATGGGATGGCCACAAACTAGCGGCCCGCTGCGCGGTGGCGGTCCAAGGCCCCCTTGAGCCGTTGACGACCTACGGCGTGGTAAATTTCAGCGCTTTCACCTTGGTGGACAAATCCGCGCATACGGCCACGCTGGCCGACTTCAAAGTAACGCGCGCGAATTTCCCGTCCGACCAGGATAAGACACAGAAGTACCAGGATTCACTGATGCAGAATTTCCCAAAACACGCGCCTACGCTGGCGCTGGAACGATTGACGGGCAGCTTGAGTGTGGCTCCGCCGCCAAAATCGGATGAACTCAATAATACACCGCCGAAAATCATCGTCGCCACCCGGCCCGCCGTGCTGGTCTGGATGGACGGCCCGCCGACTTGGCGCGCCGTGCCCGGAACCGATTTACAACGGGTCATCAACACCCGGATGCTGGTGCTCAAGGATGCCACCGGCAAGTGCTATCTGCGCCTATTCGATGGTTATTTGCAAGCGGCCGCGCTGGAAGGCCCGTGGACGGTGGCCGGCCAGCTCCCCATCGGGACCGCCACCGCCGAGAAACAGGCGGCGGATTCGGGCGAGGTGGATTTGATGGCAGGGACGCCGGACGCGGTCACACATAAAATGCCTTCGCTGCATCAACCACCGGTCCCGGACGTGTTCGTATCCACGCAACCCAGCGAACTCATTCAGTTTCGCGGGGAGGCTCAGTATGCGGCCATTCCGGGCACGGAGCTGCTCTATGCAGTCAACACCTCCGGCAATGTGTTCAAGTCGCTGAAGAACCAGCAAAATGTCATTTTGATTTCTGGCCGCTGGTACAAGGCGCCGTCGCTGAATGGTCCTTGGCGTTTCGTGCCTGGCAGCCACTTGCCGCATGACTTTGCCAACATTCCCGACAACAGCCCGAAGGAAAACGTGAAGGCCAGTGTGCCTGGAACCCAGCAGGCGGCAGAGGCGCTCATTGCCAACAGCATTCCGCAGAGCGTCGCGGTGGAGCGCACCAACTGGATGGCACCACCCCAATTCGACGGTGCCATGCAGCTTGCGCCCATTGCCGGCACACCTTTGCATTATATCGTCAACAGCGCCACCCCGATCATCGAAGTGGACCCGCAAACTTGGTATGCCTGTCAGGATGGAGTCTGGTACACCTCCAGTTCGGCGACTGGCCCGTGGGTGGTGGCGACCGTTGTCCCGCCGGTGATTTATTCGATACCGCCAAGTTCGCCGCTGCATTATCTGACCTACGTGCAGGTGTATGGCGAGAATCCGGACCTGGTTTATGAAGGCTACACTCCGGGTTATATGGGCACGGAAGTGGCCGATGATGGCACGGTGGTTTACGGGACGGGATACGATTACGATCCGTGGATTGGAACGGTGTGGTATGGCCCGCCGGTCACTTGGGGCTGGGGCTTTGACGATTGCTGGACACCGTGGTGGGGTTGGGGATTCGATTGCGACTTTGGCTGGGGCTGGGGCGGTTGTTTTCCGCCATACCCGTATTGGGGTGGATTCGGGCGTTGGCATGACCACGGCGGTTGGTGGCGCGGTGACCGGGGCAACTGGGCCAGCACCAGCGCGGATATTTACCACCATTCAGGCCGCTTCGCCGTCGGCGGCAGCGGCACATTCGCCCGGCCTGTCAACTTAAACGACTTTGGCCAGGCCTATAATTCGCGAACGGGCCGGTTGCAGTCGGGACAACAGGCGCGGGCGCAGAATGTTTCCGGCGCAGCTTGGGAGGGTGGGCGGAATTTTGCGAGCCCGAGCTACGGCGGCTGGAATCGTGGTTATCAAGGCTATCCACTGGGAAACTTGAACGGCGGACGCAATTCGGGCGCGGCAACGCACGGTGGCTGGGGTGGTGGCGGTCGTGGTGGCGGCGGGGGCCACGGTGGGGGCGGGGGGCACAGATGATGCTCGGATCCCTCGGCTGATCGACCAGCTGCCTTACGCATTATGGGCTGATGCCCTGCGCCGGGAGAGTTTAGCCGGCTTTACCTCCTGCCCGACCCCGGACACGAAGCCCGAAAAACTATCACCCCACTCGCCAGCGCAATCTTTTATGCCATGAATTAGGCCAAACTCCAGAGCATGTTTTGGTAATACCAAAACATGCCGCCCGCAGGGCCAAGATAGACGCGGGGCGTCCATCTTGCCAGTTCTTTTAGGTATTGAGGGCTTACAGGAGTTGGTCGTGGCGAAGAATGAGCCGACCTTGAAATCTGGGCTTTCCGCCACCGAACATGTCTCCGCAAGTTTGTTGCTTTGAATTTCTGGGAGTCGACATCCATTGTGGGGTTGTGGTGGTGACGTTTTTTGCATGACCGAAAGATTGAGGGATCTTGACCGATGTCTTGAGCCAGCCAAGTTTTGTCGGCGACGAGCGGGCTGAGGAATAATGCATCTTTGGCTACGCGGATAAAGCGCCAGGTAGTTTAATAGAAAACGTTCCCTTTGCGTACGTATGGTTTCGAAAGCCAGTTTAGGCGTCGTCTAGATATTCGGCGGCCTCGTCTTTGTTCAACGGCCTATCGTTCTCAATCGGCAACCCTCCGCCCCTGACGGCGAGCAAACCATGCTCAGCGACAATCGGCAACAGCGCCTTCCAAACTGCCATCTGTTGTGGGGAAAGCTCCTGCCCCCCGGGATTCTCGGCAGTGACCATCTCGGTTGCGGAGGCGATGATGGCCTCGGGTGCGTTTGCGGCGCCGAGCAACGCTCGCACCTTTTCGCTGTGCGAGATCAGCGGGCCCAGCCGTGATTCAAGCCATTGAATTAGTGTTTCGATTTCCGATTTTTTGACACTCATCCCTGCATTGTAACAGATTTTTTCGAGCTGAACGGGCGTTCTAAGAGACAAAAAGCTACTTTTTTGAAGTTTTTAGAGATTCTGAATAATTGTTTAGTTCTGCTAATTTACGCTTGCTTGGGCAGATGGAAAACCATTGTTTTGCCTCCTGCCGAGTCGCCAGTTCGAGATAATCCGATTTTATTGTGCGCGCCGAATTACCGGCTTCCTCTGCGACCACGGCCGGCAGCATCGGCAGTGCGACACGATAGGAAATGTAACAATTCCGGAAAGTGTTTCGTTTGAGAATGACTTTGACGTTGCCGGCCTCCCTCGCCGCGGCCTTTTGAACCGCCTGTGGACTCGAGTAGCTGGGGTTGATCGGGCCCGTTAATCCGCGGAATGGACGCAGCCATTTTGCCAGACTTGGCAATATCGGGGGGACCCGCCGTTGCCGGAGTTTGGCAAGTTCAGCTTCGATGATCACGGCGTTCGAGCCGAACCTCAGGTTCTCCCAGCGCAAACCAAACGCTTCCTCGGTTCGGAGTCCGGAAAACAGTTTCAGAACCGTGTACGGGATGAGATGCGGCGAGAGATTTTCCAGCATGCGTTCGGCCTCGTGGGGTGTAATGATGTGATTCTTCGAGTGGACCACTTCCACGCGATCGGTCACGGACGCTTCGGTGGGGAGGGCTTTCGGAAGGCAGCCGCGTTTTCGCGCATGCTCGAAGAGCTCGTGGATCGCGTCCCGATAGTTGTTGCGTGTCCGATTGGAGACCAAATCCCCCTTCCTGTTCTCGACCTGCTTTTGGTCCTCCCAGACGATTTTTTTAAGGGATTGCAACCAACCGCTGATCTCCTTTTCCCGGATTTTATTGATCTCGCCGGGAAAGGACGCAGCAAACCTCCCCAACCTCGTTTCCATATCCCGCACGTGGTAACCCCCGCGGTCATTCTTTTTGAGTTCATCGACGAGTTCTTCAATGACCTGTGGCACGGTCTTGATGGCGGTCATCGACTTGCCGTGAAGCAGATAGAAATCCACGGCGGTGGAAAGGGGAATTGTTTCGAGGCGTTTGAGGGCGTCGGCGACCAATTGGGCGGCCTGCCGGATGTCCATTTGGTGCGGGGCCAGAACTTGGGTGGCGGCGGCATAATCGATGGCCGCCTGGTCAACACTTTTGGCGACGGGTCTCAGGGCATCCACAGCGGCCAGATAAACGCGGCGATCCATGCCCGTGAGTTCAAGCCTCTCTGGGTCATTCTTGCGATGGGCGGTGACAACCTCCTCGATGAGCGTCTCAACGTCCTCCCAGCTTTTTTTTCGGTCTTGAATGAGATCGACGCCTTCATAATGCCTGACGAGGAACGATTCGTACCTCTTTTTGGTGCCACCGGTTTCGGTCTTGGTCAACGGTGCCTCGTAGACGCGGAAGATCAGGCCGCCGGCTTGGTATTCGAATGGAAAACTGTTGGGTTTCTTCATTGAGGCTTGTTACTAAATTATTACTAATTTAGCACCTCAGGGAGCAAACCTCAAAAAATAAGGGGAAAACTGGAGCGGGTGAAGGGAATCGAACCCTCGTTTCGGGCTTGGGAAGCCCACGTTCTACCATTGAACCACACCCGCACCGAAAAAAACGAATCCGACGCGTCCAATCCGCTGGCGGCTGGCCCCAGCACCTGGCGCACTCAAGTTTTTACCAAACCCCAGCCCCGCTGGCAACCGGAATTAACCCAATGTGGAAGAGCACGGAGTTCGGAAAGCGGAGGCTTTTGTTTCCTGACCACCGATAATGACGCGCAGGACGACGATTTATTGGGCGTTATCTTAACCCTACTGGCATCCGTGGTTGAAAGCATGCCATTCCCTTCGCGGATTGTAATCACGGCGGGTTTCCAGTCGGCGGCTGGCAATTCACGGATGCGGTTGCGGCTTAAAATCGAAATAGGCCAGGTTCATGTTGCCTTCGGTCAGAATGTGAACGGTCAGGACACTCCGGCCGCGCGGCAGGGTAACGGCAAGAAGATTGGTCTGGATGTTCCAATGATGCCATTGGCGCCAGGCGACGGGGTCCTGGTCATTCCGGGTGGATTGGAGGGCGATCGGCCCGGCGAGCGGGTGTCCGTTGCGTTCCACGGAAATGCTCCCGCCGCGGTTGGAGGTGTACAGCAGGTCCGCGGTATAAATGCCGGCGTGCTTGACTTCAACGGTGAGGTTGAACCATTCGCCGGGCATCGTCCAGCCCACGTACAACTGGTTGGGCGGCGGGAGGACGAGATCGTAAGGATTATTGTCTATGGAGTCGTGGAACTTGGTGTAGGAAATATCCACACCTTCCGTCATGCGAAATTCATTCAGGTAGGTGCCGTCGGCGGGGTTGAGTCGGCCGCTGCCAAGGTTGACGGCATCGGAATCGTGATAGGCCACACCTTCGCCGCCCAAATCGTAGTAAGCGCATTGCACGCGCCCCGGGATTGCCTGGGGACCGGCATGGTAGAGCCGGTCTTCGTAGGGCCGGCCGCGATAGTCCGCAATCGGCGATGAGGCGCAACCGGAAAACCAGGCAGCGGCGAGACAACCCAACGCCGCGACGGCAAGCTGGCCGGCGCGAGCGGGAGAAAGAATGATTTCCACAAATGAGAGTGGGTTTTTGTGGTAAAGCTATAAGCAAGGATTGCCGTCGAAAAGGATTTTCCTCGACGTTTATTATGCGCCAAGGGAGGTGTCACAGAGCGACCGAGGACATTAGTCCGTCTTCCGCTATTCGGGATGAATTGGCTATGGCAGTTGTTG